>Ga0172379_10001011_pt1 | contig 60963 bp, 74 predicted proteins | sample GrowelOW334metaG_FD_119756 | JGI IMG/M metagenome (GOLD analysis project Ga0172379, IMG submission 119756) | Groundwater microbial communities from an aquifer near a municipal landfill in Southern Ontario, Canada - Groundwater well OW334 metaG | ecosystem: Environmental > Aquatic > Deep... | reverse complement strand
GCATTATGAATATTATGTTGGTTACTGTCACTGAGCGAACTCGCGAAATTGGTTTAAGGAAAGCCCTTGGGGCTAAAAAGAAAACCATCACCACTCAATTTTTAACAGAATCAGTTATTTTAACTTTTACAGGTGGTTTAATCGGTATTGTTGTCGGTGTTTTGGCCTCATTTATTATTTCTCTTGCAACTAGTTCTCTATTTGTTGTTTCTCCTGGTTCCATTATTCTTGCCTTTGTCGTCTCTGCTGGTATTGGCATCCTTTTTGGCTGGTATCCTGCCCGCCGCGCCGCCAATATGCAACCCATTGAGGCTTTGAGGTATGAATAAAATTTCAGCCACCTTTCAGTTATACTCATTACACTAACCCAATATGCAAAATAAAAATCTCCTCATCGTCATTGCTCTAGTTATCGTTTTTTCCGGTGCCTCCTTTTTTGCCGGTATCAAATATCAACAATCAAAAATTCCATCTTTTGGCAATTTTAATCGTAATGGTCAACCTGGTCTGGCCGGTCAACAAATGGCCAATCGTCAAGGACAAAATGGGGGAATGCGTGGTGGTCAAATATTAGGCGACATTATTTCTGCTGATGATAAATCTATTACAGTTAAATTACCCGATGGTTCATCCAAAATTATTTTAGTTTCTAGCTCTACCAATATTAATCAAGCTACTACTGCCACTCTGGCTGATTTAAAAGTCGGTACCAAAGTTTCTGCCTTCGGCCAAACCAATTCTGATGGTAGCGTCTCCGCTCAAAACATCCAAATCAATCCCCTCGAGCGTATTCCCACAATTAAAAAATAATTTTGTTCTAGCCTCCCACTTTTCAGGGGGAGGTGCCCGATAGGGCGGAGGGGTTTGAGCTTATTCCCTCGTTCCCTCCAACATCTTTCCCTTCGCTTGCAGTGTCCACAATTTAGCATAAATACCATTATTTTTAATGAGTTCTTCGTGTTTCCCTATTTCTGAAATTGTCCCGTTTGACAGCACTACAATCTTATCCGCTCCTCGGATCGTTGAAAAGCGGTGAGCGATTATTATCACCGTTCTTTGTTTTGAAACTGCCTCCAATGCCCCCTGAATTTTCTTTTCCGATTCCGAATCCAAGTTTGAAGTAGCTTCATCGAATACCAAAATTTTTGGATCAGTCAATAAACATCTGGCAATTGCCAATCTCTGTTTTTGTCCGCCTGACAACTTAATCCCTCTTTCTCCCACCTCTGTTTCCCAAGCCTTTGGTAATTTCTCAATAAATTCTAAAATATTAGCCTTCGCCGCTGCTTCTCTGATTTCCTCCATCGTTGCATCATCCCTTCCATAAGCCAAATTAAATTTAATGGTGTTATTAAACATAATCGGTTCCTGCGGCACCACTGAAATCATTTTTCTTAATTCAGACTTCTTTAATTTTTTAATATCTACTCCATCTAATTCTATTTTACCTTCACTTGGGTCATAAAAACGTAATAGCAGTTTAACAATGGTTGTTTTTCCTGCTCCCGACCTACCTACAAAACCCACTTTTTCCCCGCTGTTTATAACTAAATTAATTTTATCCAGGACTCTGTCTTGATTATTGGGATATAAAAACCCAATATTTTTAAATTCAATTTTCCCGTTTTGTTTTTTTATTTTAGCCGCTTTTTTGGGGTCTTTTACTTTAACTTCATTATCTAGTATTCCTAAATATTTTTCCAAATCAGTCGTGCTTTTAGCAATCTCCCGGATTTTAAAAAATAAATTGAAAAATTGGTAATAAAATCCGGTTACAAATCCCGCCACCATCACCATATCTCCATTAGTCAAACCCTTCCCCAATTTATTAATCGTCATCCACAGCATCAACAGCACTCCTAATCCCGACACAGTTCCGATAGTTATATCCATCATCCTAAACGAATCACCATAGTTTAATAATTTTTGCCCCCAATTAATTAGCTTAAAACTTAATCTTTCTCGTTCTTTAATTTCCGCGGCAAAAAATTTAACCGTTTCGTAATTAATCATTCCATCAGCAATTACCCCGGCTACTTCATCATCAGCTTTATTGAATTCTCTTTTTGTTCTTAAGTTCCTGGCAATCAGCCACCATACCAATCCGATATTTATCACAAACAACACTCCCAACACACCGGCAATTTCCCACGAAGCTGTCGCTAGAAAGTACAAAGTCACTATTAACCCAATCAACACTCTGAATAATTCATTATGAATATTGAAAAAAAGTGTAAACACGGCACTATCCCCGCGTCTAAACGCTGAAATTAATGAACCTGTATTTTTCTCTACATGGTAGGCAAAATCCAACTCCATTATTTTTTGAAAAACCGTCTCCCGGATTCTAATTGACAGAGGTGTCAAAATTCGATCACTTAGATGATAGCCAAATGCTGAAATTAGATTTCCACCAATTACTGACAATCCAAACATTAGCAAATAATAGTAAATATCATTGGTTCTGCCTGCTTCCGATGAGTTTAAAATCATCTTAAACCAGTATGGTCTGATTGTTTCCATTACGGTGGCTATCGCGACAACACTCAAAAACACTACCATCCGCAGTTTATATTTGCCCAAAAATTGGTAAAATTTCATTATCAGTCTCATGAGGCTTTTATTTTAGTATTTCCCGTCAAATATTACTAGTATGTTCTTTGTGCTACCATATAGTCTATGGATCAAACACCTCAACTCTGTCCTAAATGTAATTCTCCCTTAAGTCCGGTTACCGAAACACCCACTGGTCGTAAACTCCAGCGCTGTTCCAAGGGTTCTTGGAATAAAGAAACCCATAAAAATGAAGGTTGTGAATACGTTAAATGGCTTGAAGTCGAGCCTCAGACCTTAGATGAAAAATGCCCCAAATGTGGCTCGGCTTTAGTTTTACAGGTTACCCGCTTTGGTAAAAAAATGAAAAAATGTTCCGCCGGTTCCTGGGACAAAGAGAAAAAAGTTGCCATTGGTTGTGATTATGTCGAATGGCTCAATGGCACCACTGAAGCCCTCGAGGAAAAATGTCCCAAATGTGGCCAAAATCTAGTTTTAGCCACCACTGCCAACGGTAAACGTCTCAAAAAATGTTCCACCGCCGGCTGGGATCGTGAAGCCAAAAAGGCCACCGGCTGCGACTATGTTCTCTGGCTTAAAGCCGGCCAAACCGCCAGTGATAATGGCGAAGAATTTCTCCCACCGGAAGAAAATAATTAGTATTTGTTTACCAACTCCATCTTGTTCTCTGGTAAATAAAACTTTCGGCTGACTTTTAATTCCTCAATAAATTCCGGTGTGTGCGACACCACGATCATTGCCCCGGTATACAATTTTAGTGCTTCCAAAATCAGTCTTTGCGACAATACATCCAAATAAGTTGTCGGCTCATCCAAAATTAATAAGTTATAGTTTTGAACAAGCAGTAGGGCAATTGACAATCTGGTTTTTTCGCCTCCCGACAGGCTCCCCACTTTTTGGAAAACCATTTCTCCACTGAACAAGAATCTTCCCAATAATCCTCTGATAATTCTTTCCTCAATTTGGGTTTTATCTTTCATAGTTTGCAGTAGTGTTTTATCAAAATCAAACATCTCAAATTCCTGTGAATAATAGCCAATTTTAATTTTTTCATCAAACACCATTTCCCCTTCATCCGGCGTCACCAATTGCATCAAAATTTTTATCAGTGTGCTTTTTCCCGCCCCGTTTGGTCCTATCAGGGCAATTCTCTCTCCCCGTTTAATATCAAAATTAACATCCGTCAACACTTTTTTCGTGCCATAGACTTTACTCAAATGTTCCGCCATTATCGGCATTTCTCCCACCCAAGCTGGCTCGGGTAAATTCATCTTTATCTTTTTAGCCTGAGGTGGCATATCCGGTAAATTCGTCTCCATTTGTTCCACCCTTTTCTCCATTTGCAATCTCTGACGGACACCTTTTCCTGACTTTACATGTGACATTTTTAATAACCCTTTTTTCATTTGAGTTATATGTTGTTCCTGAACATGAATTTGTCTTACTAATAGTGCATCCTTTTCTGTTTTTAATTTGACATAACTTGAATAATTTCCGGCGTATTCATCAATCTTATGTGTCTGTGTATTAATTTCTAAAATTTTATCGATTTTGGTATCCAGTAAATTCAAATCATGTGACACCACTATCAAAGTTTTCGGATATCTGCCCAAAAAGTTCATTACCCATTCTTTCCCGGCCGTATCTAAAAAATTTGTCGGCTCATCCAGCAACAACACATCCGGTTCCATTACCAACGCTCGCGTGATTGCCAATTTTGTCTTTTGTCCTCCACTCATGTTTGCCGGGGGACTGTCCAGATCAAATTGGGCTAGTTCCAATTTCGACATTATTCTTAGTAACTCATAATCTTCACGTAGATTTTTCGGGTCTAAATACTCTCTAATTGTCTTTGCCTTTTCCATTTCCGGATCATGTTTTACTTCCTGAGGTACCAGCATCTTTGTTCCGCCACCATCTACTAACCCATCATCCGGTTTTTCTTCTCCGGTAATTAGTTTAAATAATGTTGATTTCCCCGAACCATTGGCTCCCACCAATCCCACTTTTTGATTTTTATCCACGTAAAAACTAGCCCCATTATAAATAGGCTCCTTGCCGTAGGCATAAAATAAATTTTTTACCGAAATCATCGTTTGATTTTATCATTTATAATGAATTATGGTCTTTTACACTTTTTTAGTTATTTTGCCTTTTATCGTCTTCATCTTTCTTCTTTTGTTCAAAAAACTCTCGCTCTTAACCTGTACCATTGTCACCTTCGCCTTATTTTTATTGTTGTCAATTTTTGTTTGGCAAATACTTCCTGAGTATTTGTTCACTTCCTTGTCAAAGGGCTTTTTTACCGCTCTTGATATTTTATTGATTATCGTCGGTGCTTTATTTTTCTTATCACTTCTTAAACATTTCCACATTATCGACCATTTAGTTGTTTATCTTGAATCGCTTTCTCCTGATTATCGTATCCAAATAATTCTCTTAGCTTGGCTTTTAGAATGTTTCTTGGAAGGGATTGCTGGTTTTGGCACCCCCTCTACTATTGTTGCCCCAATTCTGGTAAGTCTCGGATTATCCCCAATTGCTTCGGTCGTTTTATCATTGCTTGGTAACAGTACTTCAGTTGCCTTCGGAGCCGCCGGTACTCCGATTCGCACCGGTTTTGCTACTCTTAATCAAATCGGCATTGCTCCCATGACTGCCGCCTTAAATTGGGTTGGTCTCATAATTCCCGTTTTTATGATCTGGGTTATTGTTCGTCACCGCCGCCGTCCTCTCTCTGATTTCGTTGACACCATTCCCTTTGCTCTCTGGTCCGGTTTTATCTTTATCTTTTCCTCATTTTTAGTCGTTAATTTCAGTCAAGAGCTCACCTCAATTGTTGGTTCGATCCTGGCTTTCATCATCATTTTTATCAGTATCAAATTAAAATTTTTATTACCTCCGACAACTATTCCCTTTCCTCACGAACAGCTTCATTCTATCCGTTCCACCACTTTGTTCAAAACGGTTCTTCCCTACATCGTTCTGATCTTGTTTCTAATTATCAGTAAAATTTATTTATCCCCAATAAATTTATTTAACCCAGGTTACGCCTTTTTAGCCGCCTCACTTCTTTTTACCTTCATGTGGCGCCTAAAAGTACCAACTCTTTGGAGTTATTTTAAGCGTTCCTTAACAAGTTCACTCGAACCATTTCTCATCATTCTTTTTATGTCAGCCCTGGTCCAAATTTTAACCTTATCCTCCTTTAACACCTCAGGTTTAACTTCCATGCTCGACTCGCTAGCCAGCCTTATTAAAAATGTTGGTGTGGCCATCATTGCCCCGTTTATCGGCATGTTTGGTAGTTTCATTACCGGTTCGGCCACAATTTCCAATATTATGTTTGGTTCTCTTTTGTCAAAAGCCAGTCTGGATCATCATCTTGATCCGATTATTATTCTCTCGCTTCAGCTGGCCGGCGCTTCTGTTGGTAACATGATTGCTCTGGCTGACATGATCACCGCGGAAATAGTTGTTGGTTTAAAAAACCACGAGAGCCAACTTCTTCGTCAATTACTGCCTTTTTGTTTGTTTTTAGTTCTTATTCTTTCCCTAATTGGCTATTTTCTAACCCGATCCTAATTTTCCGTTACCATTCTAATTCTCCCCGAGTTATATACCGCTGTATCCGCCGTTAAACTTTTGGCTTGAATTCGGTACAAATGATTACCTGGTCTTAAAATCAGTTTATCCGAAGTTACCGCAGTAAAAGTTTGATTACTAGTTTTTACCTCACTGCCCCACACTTCAATTCCGGCTGTTACATCAAATAACCTAACATATGCCGTTCCGTTGCCGTTAAACAATCGCATATTAACTTCCAGATACGCCTCTTTTATATTTGGATAGTCAACTGTATCCAAATTAAATTCAGTTCCGCTCAAATCCGACCACTTATTTTCTCCGGTGCTCCCGCTCCCCGGTATTGGCACAATGGCTGTATTAGTTGTTTTCTTTTGAATACTTATTTTAGATGGAACTAATGTTGCTTCAACCGTCGGCTCTGCTGTTGGATAAATATAATTCTTTTCTACTACTGTTTTTGTTTCCGTTACATTTGGCCTTTTCCACAAGTACACCAGCATTCCATTGATTATTAACAAATTAATCACCAGTAACACTTTAATCATTTCTTAAATTATGACACAACTAAAATTCTTTTTTTGTCAAAACCATTGCCAATTATACCCATATCTTCAAAAACTATATATAATTACTCATGGAAACATTAATGAATTGGTTACTGCGGGGTTTAGTGATATTGGCTACTGCCTATTTAGTTCCTGGATTTTTAGTCACTAGTTTTATGGGGGCTTTAGTTTTGGTTCTAATTCTCAGTCTTTTAAATATTTTAGTAAAACCAATACTTTTTATCCTTACGCTACCCATAAACATCCTAACCTTGGGGTTGTTTACTTTAATCATCAATGCTTTAGTTCTTCAGCTGGCTTTAAAATTTGTTCCTGGGGTTAGTAGCAATTCTTTCACCACCACTCTTCTCGCTTCAATTGTTATGAGCGTCCTGTCAATGATTGTCGGTAAAATGATCGGAAAATAATACTACGTAATTTTTTCCATATTTTTTAGCGCATTTAGGACAAGTGGTATACCACATATATTTTACCTTCCCTGTTTTTTCAAAATCTTCAATCCATTTCCCGGTATCTTTAAAATCACCCTCGTAAACTTTGCTTAGAAACTTTCCGCTAATCGTTGTATTTTCAGCTCCAGGGATTTCTTTATCCACCGCCAAGTACACATTCATATTCCATTTTGACGTGCTTTCCGACAAAACCATTCCGTTAACCATATTTTTTGCATTCCGCTCCATCACTTGTCCAAAATTAAGAGGTATATTAAACAACGTGATTACCTTGTCTTTAATAAATTTTTTATTTTTCCATTCCACCACTTTTCCATCCCACAGTTTTGGATTGAACTTTGGGCAACATTCGATATCTTTTTCGTTCATATGACTTGTATTTAGCCTGTCAAATTAATTATCTTCCAACACATAGATAATGTTTACCGTGGTTTTACCGGATTCAATTTTTGATTCGTTATCTCCAATGGATATTGCCGCACTTTCCTTCCCTTTGGAAAAATTAATCATTTTCCCATTACCAACATCTACTTCCATATCTTTTTTCCAACCCAAAGCGGGCAAGTCCTTTAAATATTTTTCAAAAACAACGGTCTGATCGAAATTGGTCAGATAAGCTACTGATCCGCCTTTATCGGACGATGAAGCTAATATAAATTTAGCATCATCTATAACCACCAATTCTTTGGGAAAACTATCCGGTAATTTAGCAGTTCCTCCTGCCGAGTATTGTGTTTGTCCCTCTTCAGTTTTGATGGTTACATTCTCCCCGTTTGAATTTACGTCTACCTTTCCACCGGTTTGTGCCTCGATAATTTTTTCTGCCATTTCCTCTCCCGCTTTTTGATTAACGGTATTACCTATACTACAGGCAGACAATGCCATAGATACGGACAGGATAACAAAACCTAAGACGATTGGGTTCTTCATAATTTCGTCAAATAATTATTAAAGATGTTAGATCAATTACCAACTCTATTCTATCAATTATTTTTTGAATTTATATATTTATGACTTCTTCCGTCTAATAAAAGCAAATCCGCCTATTCCTAATACTACCAGAACAATAATTGGCACGGTATAATTTTTCTGGTTAGTTTGATCAATTTTTTTTACCTCACCCAGTCCAGTATTTGTCGCTGTCAGCATTTCTCCGGAATTAACCATTTTTTCTTCATTTGTTGCTTTTGACTTAAAAGCTACCACTCCGTCAATCACTTTTAAAGTTGATATTCCCCCTCTTTCTTCCAGCTCAAAAGTTGTCCCTTTAATTCCCGCTACCGCCTGACCCATATGAACCTCCATCGTTCCGTCTTTCACCATCTTTTTAACATTCGCCCAAATATTTCCGGCCAAAAGTTTCATTTTACTATCTTTTTCCGGAGGCGTATCAATAACAATTTCTGATTCTGCCTTTATCTCAAAAGTGGTCATATCAGAGAAAGATATTACAGCCTTACTGCCTTCCCCGGTTTTAATGTGGCAGTCTACATATATAACTCTTCCCATTTTCATCACATCCCAAGCCTCCAAATCCGGCGGACAGGCAATTTCTACTTGTCCGGATAGGTCCGATGCTCTAGCTCCCGAGTCTCTCGCCGGTTCTCCCTCTTCCACTTTTTCTCCTTGTTCCTGCTCCACCCAGTCACTTGTCCTAAACTCCACTTTTTTTACCCAAGCGACCCCACTGGATGAATAATTATCCACGTGCCTATCATTCGCCTCAGACACTGATTCACTTGACAGTTTCCCTTCAAAAGACAATACCACCTGATTGTCGATTACCGTTCCTTTGGCAGTACCAGTGAAAATTGAGCTACCACTACCTACCCGTATTCCGTTACCTGTTTTTCTTTCATAGGAGTTTTGCTGACTTTGAGTAAAATTGGCACTAATTGCTCCGGTCTCTTTGTCGTAGGTCCCATCCAACCGAAGATCCATTGTTCCAACAAAATGCTGACTGCCACTTTCTAAATCAATCGGTCTGGTATTATAAAATTTAATCTCTCCATCTTTTACTGGTACGATGATTGACGCAAAAAAAATTTTGTCGATTTTTTCAAACGGGTCAGCCTCATCCGTAACTCGGGATTTGCCACCAGCCAAAACAAAATTACCTTGTGGGTAATCTACCGCGTAAACAGGACCAACCAATAAAAACAAAAAGACTATTACAATCAATATTATTCTCTTCATGTCTACCTACTGGCATTATATCAAAAATATCTTTAGCCCATCATCAACGCAGTTAGAACTTTTTATATTCAATCAGCCCGTCCACTTTTTGTCTAATCTTTTCAAAAGTTTCTTCCGTTTTCTTTATTTTTTCCATATGGTCCTTAATGCTTCCATCCAAATCTTCAATCTCCCAAATCTCGAAATTTTTCGAATTAAATCCAAAGTTATTAACACAGAATTGGTAATATTCATCGGCGAAAAATATTGTTAGATCGGCCGAGTCAAGTAAAACCTTTGAGGTTTGTGTCCAATTAGATTTTTGAAAGGGTACTAGTTTATAGACTTCATACAGTCTCTGTGTTAACCAAGAAATTGGTCGATTATTGTTTTCAGATGCGCTTATGCCTGAGGAGATAACTGTGACATTGGATAATTTTTTTGAATTAAGATATGCCTCAGCCAACCGACTCCTATAAATATTTCCCAAACATACGAAATGAATTATCATTAGGAGATTATATCAGTACGAACCATTGACTTGCTTAGAACCTATTTTATAACTTCATCTACGATTAATACACTTTTACCTTCTGGCCCAAATACCGCCTCATGAACCTGCAACCTATTGATTCTTGACCGTTTTCCTACCAGTCGATCTCTGTAACCGTTTACAATTTGCTGACAAACATCTAAATCTTTAATCCGGGATATTGTTACATGTGGTTCATAGCGATCAAGAACATAAATATGGCCATATTCTTTTAACTTTTTCTGTTCGTCCTTCTCTAAAGTTTGGATAAAATTTTGATTCCGGTATTTTTCTCTTATTAACCCCTCGCGGAGTGGGTTAAATAAGTTTAAAGATTGACAATGATAGTCATAAACTTGTTTATTGTTGTTGAACTTAATCATAATCAGTCCTGACTGATTGAAAAATAAATCTTCAATTTCGACCTGAACTTGTTTTAAGCCTTTCGCAAACTCTCTTGATGCCTGGATTATTTTTTGTTCGTTTTTCTTCGGTGCAGCAAATAAATAAAGCGGATAGTGAAGAAAGTATCGTTGATCATCCACAAACCAATCTGATCCGTATTTATCTCTTATTTCTAAAGAAGTTCTCACCACCTCATCATGTAGGGGATTTTCAATATTAAAAGCGACATTAACAACAATCGTGTTGTCCATAGCAAATTATACGCCAAAAATTCATTGTCACGACATTGGCGGAGGAGGCGAGATTCGGACTCGCGAGTCCTTGCGAACGCGCGCTTTCCAAGCGCGTGCCATACCACTAGGCGACTCCTCCTAATTTAACAACACGGTATTTTACCAAATACAAAGTCTCCCTTGTTAAAGGGAGATTTAGAGGGATTGAAGTTTTCCTTTTGCCTTTTTCAATAATACCTTCTCCGAATCATAGGATAAACTTTTCAGCGCCTCATCAAAATCCATCCATTCTCTCGATAAAATTACCTCGTTATCATAATACTTTAACCGGCTTTCTTCCGTATATTCCATCAAAAAAAACGTTACTTTTTTAATTATTTTTCTTTTTTCTGCCTTATCCCAAATAATATAATCTCTTGACCCGATTTTTGCTTTTACTCGACACTTCACCCGGCCTTCCTCTTCCACTTCTCTCAATGCCGCTACTTTCAACACTTCGTCTTTTAGCAGATGTCCTTTGGGAAATTTATAAACTTCTTTTCTGTCTTTCTCTGCCATTCGATAATATTTTTTCGACAGAGTTTTAATTATCAGCCAAAGAATCCGACCATCTTGTTGTTTGTAGACAATCCCTCCGGCCGATCTTTCGTCATAATAAAGTCCGTCATTAACCTTTTCCATCATTCTCTATTATACCCTGTGTTCCCGGTGAGGGTTGAACTCACATCACTCCCTTCGGAGGGGAGAATTCTATCCATTGAACTACGGAAACTTCTCCCTATTTTATCAGATTATCACTTCTTCGATACCTCTTCTGCTCGAATGAACAAATTTTTCCTTGGGATATCCGACCCTAATAAACATTTGTGGTTGACCCTTTATATCCAACATCTTTGCCAACTTCATTCTCTGTGTTCTTAGTTCAATTACCGTATTAAAAAACGCATGTGCCAGATTATTTTTAACCAGGTTCAATGCTAATTCCTCATAAATCTCACCCGCAATGATCCAGTGTTTAACTCCGTCCATTTTAGTTTCTATTACCACCAATCCGGAAGCTTCCATTGCCAACTTTCTTTCCCTTTCTGCTTTTTTAACCGCTGCTTCCGAATCTTTTGCTAAAAAATATTTTACATTTGCCGCCAACTTATAAATATTTAACGCTCCTGTTGGCACTCCGTCGCTCCCACTTTTAATATCATCTTGTAGCCAATAATCCAATTCTTCCACTAGTTCTTTAGTCTTAAACCATACTTTGTTGCTTGTATAGATTAATTCTGACAACTCCTTCTTTTGAACTTTATCCCTGATCATTTTAGTATTGACTTCCTCGCCACTTGGCATTTTAATCTCCTTGTCCAACGGTCTAATTTCGTATTCCCCCCGGTTTGTTTGCCGTTTTTGAATTGCTTCAAACAACTCTCGATCACAACCGTCTTTTACCCCATTTTTAAACTTAAATATAATTACTCCCAAACCATCTTTTTCTTCAATCCGATAAGTTTTATCGTACATCATTCCCCAACAATTCGCTGCTATTTCAATATTTTTGGCTGCACACCCTAAACTTATATATAATTCTCTATTTTCCGGGTCAACTACATTTCTTTTCCGTTCAAAATCCGGCCACACTTCAATTGAATCATCGCTTAGTTTAAACTTCCATGGCTGGCTATTGTGTCCCGATGGTGCCAATATCGCGTATCTTATCAAAAATTTTAATTTACTTTCCATTTTCCCGTTTTTAGGAAAATCACTCGCTTTAACATTCCATACTGCCAAACTCGACCGGCTATTCATTTATAAAAATATCTAAATTATTAACTCCCACCAACATAGTAGTAGATATAATTATAAAGGCTTCTTCATTAAAAGTACAAGGGGAAAGGTTTAGGAATACTCAACCCATGCTTTTGATCCCGAACGTCTCATTATCTCTCTATTTACTGCAGTTACTTCCTCTTGACTACCAATATCAAAACTCAATCCGATTGTCGAAATACTAAACCTGCTGCCGTCAGGTAATTTTACATAGTAACCCCTGTCAACAATTCTACCTAATTTACTACCCCACTGTCTTTCCACAGGTCCGGCAACTTCATGCTTGGCATAATAAACGGCATGAATAGTTTGTTCACCCATAATTATTACCTATTATACTCTTTGCTAAATTATTTTCAGATCATTTCTATCCTCCGGCGAAGCACTGAGCTTGTCGAAGTGCGGCGAACCGTTGACGCTGTTAGAACTTATATTATCAATTCCTATTCGGTTTCCTGTTTATCAAAATAGCGCTCAATCCACCTGTGTTTTGTGCATGTAATATCTTATCTTTATCTTTTTGCGTACAGTTAAGTAATATTTTTATTTCAGAGTCACTTTTGACGTTATCGACTACGCAAAGTATTGCATCGAAACCGTTTTTTCCACTTCCTTTCCAAACATCAATTCCTCCGCCGTCCATAGAAGTAGTTCCTTCCAAATAACCATAGTCCACAGGATAGATAAAGTCAGGATATCTAGGATGGGCAGTACCTTTTGGCCGGTCTATCACGACTTGTGAATTGTTTACTATTCTTTCTAAAGAAGACCAAAAATTTGAAATGCTATTTTTGAATTTCATTGGCGGAAGGAGAGGGAGTCGAACCCTCATGTCCTTTCGGGCGCGGGTTTAGCAAACCCGTGGCTTACCATTCGCCGCATCCTTCCATTTGGTGGCCTAGTATAGCAAATTTAAACCTTAAATTATGCTAAGATGTAATTAATGGATGAGGCAGAAAAACAATCGGAAACAGAATTAAATGAAGAGAAAACGCTGGTTGAGTGGGAAGCGGCGGAAAGGGCATTTAAAAAAAGAAATCGGGACTTTTGGATCACGGCGGTGGCGATTTTGATTTTAGTGTCGGTGATCTTTATTTTTATTAAGGAATTCTTTTTAGTGATCGCTCTTGGTTCACTCTTATTTTTGGGATATGTCTTGTCAACAGTGCCACCGGGATTGGCAAAATACAAAATTACCAACCGGGGTATTTATTTTGGAGAACAATTTTATCCCTGGGAAATACTGGAAAGATTTTGGTTTAAAAATAGTTTAGACAGCGAGATGATTCATTTTGGGACGTTTATGAAATTCCCCCGGGTAATCTCCATGGTGGTTTTAATTGACGATAAGGAGAAAATAAAAGAGATAGTAATAAAAAGAATCCCGATGATTCAGGAATCGCCGACTTTTGTGGATAAGGCCACGGCTTGGTTTGCTAAAAGACTGCCGTTGGAAGATAAGGAAAAATAGGCGTATTTGAGGTATAATTCAAAAGTTCTAATTAGCGCCCATAGTTTAATGGATAGAATAGCGGTTTGCGGAACCGTTGATCCGAGTCCGATTCTCGGTAGGCGCACAAAAAAGGAGGGTGGGCAGGCCGGTAATGCGCTGGTTTCGAAAACCAGTGGGAGCAATCCCTAACAGGTTCGACCCCTGTATCCTCCGCCAATTATGAAAATCTACTTTGTCCGCCACGGTTCTACCAATCAATATGAAAATTGGATCTGTCAAAGCGATAATGAGCCATTAAGCCAAAAAGGTAAATTACAGGCCAAAGAATTAGCCACAAGATTTAAAGACACTCAATTGGATTTAATTATTTCCAGTCCTCACGCCCGAACTTTAGAAACTGCCCAGGCCATTTCTTCTGATGTTATCACCTCCGATTTATTTATTGAAGGTAAAAAACCCTCCGAATTTGTTGGTGGACCGATGAGTGATGAAAAATTTTTAGAATTTAAAAAAATGGCCGGTGAAATGTATTTTACAAATCCGACATGGCATTATTCCGACGAAGAAAATTTTGAAGATTTAAAAAAACGCGGATTAAAAGCTTTGAATTTTTTAACATCCCAAAACAAAGAGGATATTTTAGTTGTCTCTCATGCCAATTTCATTGCCTTAATGATCGGTTTAATGTTGTTTGGGAAAGATTTTCCGGTAGAAATTTCCCTAAAACTCAAAAACTTTCTCCGTCTCAGCAATACCGGCGTCACTATCTGTACTTACAACGAAAATAAATGGCAGCTCCATTGTTGGAACGACACTTCCCATCGGTTAGAATAAAATTATTTATGAATCTTTCATCCCTAGTCTCTGATCTTAATTCTTGTGCTTCTCCTACCAAAGCCAAAAATTTAACTTGGTTTTTCAAAACCGGACCTGACCAATACGGAGCCGGGGATCAGTTTTTAGGTATCGTTGTTCCCGATATCCGAAAATTGGTTCGTTTCTACTGGGACGTCCTCGATCTGTCCGAAGTCAAAACCCTTCTCCATAATCCCATCCATGAATTTCGTCTCACCGCCCTTTTAATTTTAGTTAAACAATATCAAAAAAGTGATACAGTTGCCCGACAAACCATTTATAAGTTTTATTTAAAACATCTCAAATTCATTAACAATTGGGACCTTGTCGACCTCTCCTCCCGTGACATCATCGGCGCTTACTGTTACGAACATAAAAAATATTCAATATTAACCAAACTATCCCAATCCAAGGATTTATGGGAAAAGCGTATTTCTATAGTTTCCACTTATTTTTTGATTAAAAAAGACATTTTTTCACCCACTCTGACAATTTCCCAATCACTCTTATCTGACTCTCACGACTTAATTCATAAAGCTGTTGGTTGGATGCTTCGCGAAGTTGGCAAACGAGACCAGAAAATACTGACTGATTTTCTTGATCAACATTATCTGAAAATGCCCCGCACCGCCCTCCGCTACGCCATCGAAAAATTTCCTGACCCCCTCCGACTTCACTATCTTAAGTTAAAATAAACCATGTCAATAATCTATCTTTTCCGTCATGGTCAATCCGAATTTAATTTAACCAAAACTTTTACCGGCTGGCTTGATGCCAAATTAACGCCACTTGGCATTGAACAGGCCAAAGCCCTCGGTCTTATGCTCAAAGATAAAACCATCGATCTTGCCTACACTACCCGTCTTTCCCGGGCAGCTGATACCCTCAAAGAAGTTTTAGCCTATCACCCCGAATGTACCGAAACGATTATAGATGATCGCCTAATCGAACGTTCTTACGGCATTCTCTCCGGCCACACTCACGCCGAAACTATCGCCAAATATGGGCAAGACATATTCGACAAATGGCACCGCGGTTGGGATGACAAAGCCGAAGAGGGGGAGTCGTTTGCTAATGTTGAAATCAGAGTTAAATCATTTATTGATGATTTAAAAACAAAATATTCTGGCCAAAATCTCGGTATCGCCATTTCCGCTCATGGTAACTCTATCCGCCTTTTCCGCAAAATCATAGAAAACGCCTCCGTTGAGGACACCGTCTCCTGGACCATACCTTACGACCAATACTTCGAGTACGAGATTTAAATATTATCTTGAAAAGGGCCGAGTCCTTGAACTTTTTCTGAAGTTACCAAAGGTCTGGTAACAACTCTTCGTTTGGGTAAGTTAAAAACTCTCTGTTCCTCCTGATCGTCAATCCTTCTCATTGCTTCCTCTTGCGCTGAAAGTTTTCTTTTATAAATTTTTTCAATTTGTTGTTTTGTAGCCATATCAAATCATATCACGATTTCTTCTGTTGCAATTCGTACAACTTCGCGTAAATCACAAACGTATCAAACATTTCAAAAATTACTGAAATCCAACCAACAGTCCCATCTTTCCACATTTGTTGCTTAATTGCCCTTTCCCAAAATTTGGTCATCATCATTCGTGGAAACCGCCACCAAACCACCGGCGGGTGATTACTTTCAAACAAAGCCTGTGCCTCCATGTCCGTCCAACTGTTAGTTTTATCCAACATCGAACCTAAGTCCCGATGAGTGTAATGCAGTAAGTCATTTTTTAGGTAGCCCATTTCACCCCTAATTACCGGCTCTTCATGTAAAATCCCGGTATATCCACCAAAATCTTTTCTTAAATACAATCTCTTTACATAATCCGGGTACGAATTTCCATATCGTACCCTTTTCCCCAAATAATGGTTTGCCCTTGGTATTACGTAATAACTCGTAACTCCTAACTCGTAACTGTTAACTTTTTCTAGTATTTCTTTTTTTAGCTCGTCCGTCACCACCTCATCCGCATCCACATATAAAATCCATTTTCCTGTCGCCATTTTATACCCCATATTCCGCCATTTCGAAAAATTCTTGTTATATTCATCCTTCGTTTCCGTAATCCTTATTTTCGGAATTGTTTTTAAAGAAATCTCTTTGATCTTTTGAGTCGAATTGGCCATTACTAAAATATTTTCATTAGCAAATTTACACGATTCCAAACATTCACCAATTAAATTCACCTCATTCCCTACTAATACGATTATCGAAAGTATTGGCTCAGTTTTCATTTAGTCAAATTTTCCTCGATTCTCATTAATCGGTTATATTTCGCCACTCTTTCCCCTCGAGTTGGCCCGCATTTAATATATTCGCTGCCCACTGCTACCGCCAGATCCACCATAAATGTGTCATTTGATTCTCCGCCCCCGCGGTGTGAGGTGATCGTCCAAAAATTATTTGCCATCGCCAGTTTACAACACTCAATTGTTTCGGTGACTGTTCCGGCCTGGTTTAATTTAATCAAAATCGCAGTCGCCGCCTTTTTATCAATTGCTTCCTGCCAAATTTTAGAATTGGTCACTGTCAAGTCATCAGCAATCAACGGAAATTTGCCATTAATCTTTTCCACTAATTTTGGCCAATTTTCCCAATCAAATTCCGACAACATATCTTCCCAACTGACAAACGGATATTTATCAATCCAACTAACATAATAATTCATTAACTCTTCTGAAGTTATCTCTCTGCCTTCAATTGATAAATTGTATTTTCCATTTTCTTTGTTTTGAAACTCGCTGGCAGCAGCATCAATTCCTAACCCAGCATCAACACCCGGTATATATCCGGCATTTTTAATCGCTTCAACCAAATATTCCATCGGTTTTTCATTAGAAGTTATTCCGTTGGGCGCAAACGCCCCTTCATTACCGACGTTTGTCGATAGTCCCTCTCTTTTTAAAATCTTTTTTAATTGATCGTAGATTTCTTCCTGAATTCTCACATTCTCTACTGCGGTTCTGTTTCCCAAACTGGATACCAAATATTCCTGTAAATCGGTAGTTTCATCAGCATGCTTTCCCCCCTCTATCATTACAATCATGGGTTTGGGTAGTTTATTATATTTCTCTAAGCCATATGTCTCTCTTAAATATTCATACAACTCTACCCTTCTATCGTTGGCTTCAGCGCGCGCATAAGCCATAGATACGGCTAAAATTGCATTACCACCTAATTTAGATTTATTCTCCGTCCCATCCAATTCGATCATTAGACGATCAATATTTTGCTGTCCCTCCTGTCCTATCAACGCCGGAGAAATTATTTCCTTAATATTATTAATTGCATTTAGCATTCCCTTACCGTTGTATCTGGTGTTATCACCGTCGAGCATCACAAAAGCCTCTTTACTTCCGGCGCTGGCTCCATAACTAATCGATGCCTCGCCCACCGCCCCCGTTTCTAAAGTGACAGTCGCTTCAATCGTCGGTGCTCCGCCGCTTGCCAATATTTCTCTTGCTTGAATTGTTTTTATTTTCGCCATATTAACTTCATTATACCTTTAATAAATTTCTTGTAATTCACATTTTTCAACATCGTCCAATAATCCCTCAAACTCATTTCATTTTTCATCCACAAATCCACATAACCATTATTATTTTTAATTTGTACTCCCGGCCATATTGGCCACGGTGTTTCCGCAAAATCGTTGATGCTCCAGACATATTTATATTTAGTGTTTAGTTTTTTAATATTTTTTTGGTCTATTTCTACCAATAAAATCGGTACTCTCATGTTTTTCATTCCTTCCAATACTTCTATTTCGTACCCCTGAACATCAATTTTCACCAAATCAACCTTTTCTTTAATTACTTCATCTAATCTGACACACTCAATATCATTTCCTTTTACCACTCTACTATCTCCAAAATTATTCTTATTTCTCACTACTCCAACTTTCTTATTCTCGCTCCCTACTGCCTTATTAAATAACACCACATTCTTTAAATGATTTCCCTCTACGTTCTTTTTTAGTATTTCAAAAGCCTCCTTGTCTGGCTCAAAGGCATACACTTTCTTGGCAATTTTAGCCGCCAACAATGTGTAATAACCAATATTTGCCCCCACATCCACTACTACACTATTTTTATTTAATTGACTCAATAAAATATTTGTTTCGTACTTTTCGTATTTATCCAAAGCAATTCTCTGTCCGATATGTTTATCATCACTGCGGTAAAAAAATATCATCTTGTTTAATAGTACTTGACTTAAACCCATAGCTAATTATAATATTAGCAGTCCAATAAGTTGATTGATAATATTAATTGTTAACTTTTCATCATGTCCAAATCTAAAATACTTCCCGTCCCCGGTTACCTTTTAATTGAACCACAAAAAAAAGAAAAAGTTACCGACTCCGGTATCGTTTTACCTGAATCTCACGAAGAAAAACCTCAACAGGGTAAAGTTTTAGCCGTCGGCGATTCTATTTATAACGATGGCCGCGAAGTTACCTCCCCCTGCAAAGTCGCTGATATGGTTATCTACCGTGAATGGGGTGGCAAAGAATACAAAGACGGTGATACCGATTTATTACTTTTGAAATTCGACGACATCATGGCCGTCATCAAATAGTTTATTAAATTGTTAAATTATAAATTATTAAATTTTTCTAACCTATGGCTAAACAACTCAAATTCGGGCAGGATGCCCGTCAGTCACTTTTAAACGGTATTAATATTCTTTCCAATGCCGTTATCACTACTCTCGGTCCTAAAGGCCGCAACGTTGCTATCGATAAAAAATGGGGCGGACCCTCAGTCATCCACGACGGTGTAACCGTTGCTAAAGAAATCGAACTTCAAGATCCCTACGAAAATATGGGTGCTCAATTAATTAAGGAAGCTGCCTCGAAAACCAATGATGTTGCCGGTGACGGCACTACCACCGCTACCGTTTTAGCTCAGGCTATTGCCAACAAAGGTATGCAAAATGTGACCGCCGGTTCTAATCCTATGTTAATCCGTAAAGGTTTGGAAAAAGGCCTCAAAGCCATTCTTGAATCTTTGGATAAAATGAAAAAAAATATTAAAATTAGTGATTCAGATTCTATCGAACAAGTGGCCACCATTTCTGCTGGTGACTCCGAGATTGGTAAAGTTATTGCTCAAGCTGTCGTTAAAGTCGGCCGTGATGGTTTGATTACTGCCGAAGAAGGTAAAGGTTTAGGTTTGGAAACCAAAGAAACCTCCGGCATGGAATTCGATAATGGTTTTCTTTCCTCCTATTTTGCTACCAATACCGAATCAATGGAGGCGGTCATCGAACATCCCTACATCATGATCACCGATAAAAAAATTAGTTCGATTCAGGATATTTTACCTTTCCTGGAAAAACTGGTTAAATTAACTAAAAGTTTTGTTATTATTGCCGAAGATATCGACGGTGAAGCTTTAGCAACTTTAGTTGTTAACAAACTTCGCGGTACTTTCAATGTTCTGGCTGTCAAAGCTCCCGGATTTGGTGACCGCCGCAAAGCCATGCTCGAAGATATTGCCATTTTAACCGGTGGTAAGGTTATCTCCGAAGATTTGGGAATTAAATTTGAATCCGCCGACCCGGCTGAATATTGCGGTCAGGCTGATTCGGTTACCTCCGACAAAGACAAAACTAGAATTATTGGTGGAATGGGTACTGCCGGAGATGTCAAATCCCGGGTAGCTCAACTTCGCTTACAACTGGATAAATCAACTTCTGACTACGATAAAGAAAAATTTCAGGAAAGGATCGCCAAATTAGTTGGTGGCGCTATTGTTCTTCAGGTTGGCGGTGCCACTGAAGTAGAAATGAAAGAAAAACTCGAACGGGTTAAAGATGCTATCGAAGCCACCCAGGCGGCTATCGAAGAAGGTATTCTTCCCGGTGGTGGTATTGCTCTGCTCAAGTCCATTACCGCTCTCGACAAGGTTAACACCGACAATGACGAAGAAAAGGTCGCTCTCAATATTCTCCGTTTCGCTTTGGAACAACCCATCCGTAAATTAGCTGAAAATAGCGGTAAAGATAGCGGTTATGTCTTAAATAATATTAAAGATGCCCTGTCTACAGGTAAAGTTTCAGATTATGGTTACAACGCCGCTACTGACGAATTTGGTTCCATGACCGCTGCTGGTGTCCTTGACCCGGCCAAAGTCACCAAATCGGCCTTGGTTAATGCTGTTTCTGTCGGCACCATGATTTTGACTACTGATGTCTTAATCGCCGATATTCCTGAGAAAAAAGAACCCCAAATGCCCCAAGGCGGCATGGATGGAATGATGTGACGAAATAAATAATTAATTGTAGAGACGTTCCACGGAACGTCTCTACAAAATCCTATCTCTTATAAATCTCCTCCACCGCCCTCACAATTCCTTGATCGTTAAATCTTTGTAACAATTCTTTTTTCCAATTCGGATTTTTAATCGAAATCTGTGGTTCTACTCCCAATCCTTCAATCGGCTGCCCGTCATCCCTTAACGTTACCCGATGTACCAGATAAATTGAATATTTTTCATCGCTAGCAATTTGATGATCCATCGGAATCACTCTTTCCACTGTTCCCCAACCCTTAGTCGTAGTTCCCAAAACCACTCCCACGTTATATTTCTTTAATGTCGCCGCCATCACTTCTGCCGTCGATTGGGCATTCTCGTCAATCAATATCACTACCTTTTTATATCTTACCAAACTGTTTAACCACCCGGTTTTAGTTTTAAAATCCTCTTTTTCGCCCTGATGATAAAACTGATAAGCATAAGTGTCCATTCCGATAAACGGTCCTAAAAAGTAGGGGAGTTGATCAATTGCCCCGCCAATATTGCCTCTTAAATCAAAAATCAAAGTATCTAATGTCGTGGTCTTATCGGCTTTATCCATTACCCGAACAAACTCATCTAAAGAGTTCGGCGAAAACTTGGTCAAATGCACCCAAAAGATTGTTGATGATAGTTGTTCATAATCAATCGTTGGCTCCACCCCGGCCAATTCATAATTTTGTCTGGAGGTACTGTCCTTTAACACCTCATAAGCTTTTTTTACTTCGGCTTTTTTTGCCTCTGTTGTCGCTTCTTTAGTTTTTTCTTTGAAGGCCTCGAGTACCTGTTGGTCAGTGGCGTTTTTACTAATGCCCAAAGTGTTTAAATGATCACTACCAGGATCAATATTATTTACCACCTGGCTCAAAGCCTTTTCATCTTTTTGTGCATACAGTCTTGACCGTCCGAATGGTTTCAAATTAGCCAGAACCATATCACCTAAAGTCACGTAGAATTCCTTCTTTTTGTCGGCACCGACATCTTTATTAACATCAGTCAACAACCTTTCTACGCCACTCCTATTCCGAGAGATAAGTCCATGTGATACCCCACTTAGTTTATCCACGGCCAACAGGTAAATATTGCTTAAATCGTCATCAGTTATTTTTTCCCAATAATTTTCCTTTACTTTATCCCAAATTTCCAAAGCAAACCCGGTATAAACATCCTTGGTTTCACTCTTAACCTCCGGCTTATTTTGTTTCCAAATACTCTTCACCCCAAATCCACTCCCAAACGCTGCCAATATCAAGACTATGACTAATAATAATTTCTTCATCCTTTTATAATAAACTATCATTCATTTTATTACCTCATTATTTCTTACTTATTTTCAACCCACAGCCATAGTCTTGCCCCATCACAATTTAGTTCAAGCCACTCGTCAGGAATTTCTCCAATCCATTGCTGCCAAACGCCCAGTCACCAATAAAATTATTCTCATTGGTCCTGATCATTTCTCTATTAATCAACAGCAAATTCTTAGTTCCTCTGAAGATTGGAACCTATCAACTGGCACATTCGTTTATGAAAAATTATTTGATCTCCCCAATGCTAATTTAGTTTTAAAGAATGATCATGCCATCTACAATCCACTGGCCGACTTAAAAAATTATTTTCCCAAAGCTTCAGTCTATCCAATTCTTATTGGACAAAAAGTTGATACAAACACTCTCGATACTCTTGTCTCCCAAATTATAAAAATCTGTGACTCTAATTGCTTGTTAGTTGCCTCAGTCGATTTCTCCCACTACTTACCTGCCACTCTAGCCGAAGTCCACGATGCTTTTACTATTAATAATCTCCACAATCTTGATTCTCAAAATATTTTAAAAGCCGAAGTTGATAGCCCCCAATCGCTTTATATCCTCACTAGATTTTCTCAATTAAAAAAATTTAATCTCTTCGCTCATACCAATTCTGGCTATCTTTCCCAAAACCCCGACACCGAAACCACCACTCATGTCTTTGGCTCATATTCATTCGGCCTTAGTTCCAAATCAAAAATAAAAACCTCTACTATTACTCCTGAAACTTTTGATCGTTCTTACGGTGTTGATAAATTTACCATTGATCCATCATCTCAATTTGTTATTTCCACCATCAACAATACAACCTCGTTTTTACTCATAAAAAATCATCAATTCATTCATGGGCCGGAAAAACAACAATTAATTAAAAACTATTTTGATTCAATCCCAAATGATAAATCCCTTACAAAAGATTACTTTTGGGGTAAACTAACTTATGAGAGAAGATAACATAATTCCACCAGAAACCGCCCCGATTACCCCGTCACCAATTATCAAGCCCAAAACCAATATCACCGGATTGTTGTTAGGACTAATCATAGGTATATTATTCACCTCAACTTCTGCTGCTGCTTACTATATTTTTGTTTATAAACCAGCCCAAACTGTTCCGCCGGTCACTAAAATTACTCCAACTACCATTCCCTCTCCAATCCCACTTCCCGCAGTTGACAAAATTGTCTGGTTTGCGCAACCAAAGCCTATTGATTCAATAAATGTTTTTAAAATTCTTACCGGTGCCGACGCCAACATGTATCACGTCAGCGATGCTAAATATTACCAAACAGCCACTTTACCCGACGGTTCAAAACTAATTAATGTTTTTCTGCCAACCGAAGGGATGGGTTTATTTAATGAACTTTACCGCTTCATTCAATCACCTGATAATAAAATTACCTATGCCGACCTAAACAATCAGTGGGAATATAAACAAGAGTTACTTGCTAATTCTATAACCCTAAGCAATTTTAGCGTTCGCGAACTTGACCCACCGGAAACAATAACCGTTGACAATGTTTTCTTCAAAAAGGGATACCTTAGAGAAGGCACTTTTGAAAAGGTCGATAACCCAAAATTAATTAAAGAAACTGAATTTGGCAGTTTATACGTTACTTACACCCAAAACAAATTATATCCAGAAATTCGTGGCCGTGAGTTTTTCCTAAAATTAAAAGATACAACATATTATTCTTACGACGAAAAAGTTCCTTTTATGTCTGACGACATGACTGCCCATATCCAATATTTGGATGGTACAAGCAATAAAACTCAATACCTAAACAAAATGGTCAGTGGCTGTGGTACTGGATTTTTTGGACCAGACACCATCAAAGACAATTCCTCTGTTTTATCTTCAAAAGAAGTTGTGGCCAACTATGGTCAAAAAAATATTTACCAATTAAAGGATTCGTCAAACACTATTGTCAAAGCGCTTTACGACTCTTATAAATCTGGCCGTGATTATCCCTCTGCTCCTCCTGTCGTCAGTTTTGAAAATTTTGTCCAATCTAAAAACCATTTCTTGTATCAAGACTTTTTAAGCGATTGGCTTATATTTGTTAGTCAGGATTATTCTCCTATGGCTGAATGTGGCAAACCAGTCATCTATTTATACCCAACCAAAGATACCGTAACTTCGGTCAAAGTTGCCGCTGATATCACCAAATCAGAACCTACTTATCCTGAATCTGGTTGGACTGTTTTGGCTCATCCCGATGGTCAACTTGAATATCAAGGAATTACTTATCCCAATTTATTCTGGGAAGGTACCGGTCAGGGGATTTATCCCGATCTTAAAGATTTAGGTTTTGTTGTTTCCCAATCAAACCTGATTCCGACTATTAAATCTCATTTATTAAAACTTGGTCTAAATTCTCAAGAGTCTGCTGATTTCTTGGAGTTCTGGACAGATAAATTGCCCTCTACTCCTTATGTCCGTTTAACGTGGTTAGGTACTGCAGACATGAACCGTCTGGCTCCTCTTGATGTTTCGCCCCGTCCCGACACCTCAATTAGAGTTTTCTTAGATTTTGAAGGTTTAGACAAACCAACAAATCTCGTTCCTCAAAAATTAACTTCTCTTCCCAGAATTGGTTTTACTCTCGTCGAATGGGGTGGATTGTTGATAAAATAGTTTTCGTATGAAAAACGTCTACTATTTTGGAAAGAAGCTTTGTGAAGGCAAGGCTGATATGAAATTTATTTTAGGTGGCAAAGGTGCCAACCTTGCCGAAATGACCTCCATTGGCATTCCTGTTCCTCCCGGGTTTACCATTTCTACCGAAGTTTGTAAATATTACTACGACAATCAACAAAAATATCCCAAAAATTTAAAAAAAGAAGTCGCCGATTATTTAACCAAACTTGAAACCGAAACCGGTAAAAAATTTGGCAACGCCCAAAATCCATTGTTAGTCTCTGTTCGCTCCGGTGCGGCCTCCTCCATGCCCGGTATGATGGACACTATTTTAAATCTTGGTTTGAACAAAGACGTTGTCAATGGCATCGCCAAAATCACCAATAATCCTCGTTTTGCCGCTGATGCCTATCGTCGTTTTATCCAGATGTATGGCAATGTGGTCGAAAATATTGAACACGAAAAATTTGAACATATTTTATCCGAAATCAAATTAGAAAAGGGGATCAAGCTTGATACTGACCTGTCAGTTGATGATTTAAACAAAATTATTGATGGCTATTTGAATCTTTTTAAAATTGAAAAAAATCGCGACTTTCCCGGTTTACCCGAAGATCAACTTTGGGGGGCAATAGGTGCTGTTATCGGCTCGTGGAATAATCAAAGAGCCATCACCTACCGTCGTTTGAACCACATTGACGAATCTAAAGTTTTTGGCACCGCCATTAATATTCAATCAATGGTCTTTGGCAATCTTGGTCTTGATTCCGGCACCGGTGTTGCCTTTACCCGCAACCCTTCTACTGGTGAAAATAAATCATATGGTGAGTATTTAATGAATGCTCAGGGTGAAGATGTGGTGGCTGGTATCCGCACTCCCAAAACTCTTGAATCTCTTAAAGAAGACAATGAAGTTGTTTATCAAGAATTAATCGCTATTTTTGACAAACTCGAAAACCATTATCACGATATGCAGGATGTCGAGTTTACTATTGAAAATGGGGTCTTATTTATTTTACAAACCCGAAATGGTAAACGGACTGCCCAGGCTATGGTTAAAATTGCCGTTGATCAAGTTAGTGAAAAGTTAATCACAGAAAAGCAAGCCATCATCCGCATGGAAGCTGATAAAATCGATCAGATTTTACATCCTACTTTAGATCCCAAAGCCAAATCAAATTTCAAAGTAATCGCTAAAGGTTTGCCAGCTTCTCCCGGTGCTGCTGTTGGTCAAGTTGTTTTTGATGCTGATACTGCGGTTGAATGGAAAGCCGAAGGTAAAAAAGTAATCTTAGTCCGTGCCGAAACCAGTCCCGAGGATATTTCCGGTATGAACGCCGCCCAAGGTATTTTAACTGCTCGTGGTGGCATGACTTCCCATGCGGCTGTGGTCGCTCGCGGTATGGGTAAATGTTGTGTTTCCGGCTGTGAATCAATTATTGTTTCCGAACTAGAAAAGAAATTTAAAGTGGGTGATTTAGTTATTTCTGAAGGTGAAATTATTACCCTCGATGGCTCAACTGGCGAAGTTTTCATGGGTTCAATTCCCACTGTCAATCCCGAATTAAGTGGTGACTTTGGCACCATTATGAAATGGGCCGATAAGTATCGCAAATTAGGTGTTCGGACTAACGCCGATACTCCCAAAGATGCTAAAACTGCCCGAGAATTTGGAGCTGAAGGTATTGGCTTGTGTCGGACTGAACACATGTTTTTTGAAGCCGATCGAATTTTTGCTGTTCGCCAAATGATTGTGGCCGATACTTTGGAACAACGTCAAGCCGCTCTGGCCAAAATCTTTCCCATGCAGAAAAACGATTTCAAACAACTTTTTGAAATTATGAAGAGTTTACCGGTCAAAATTCGTTTGCTCGATCCGCCACTTCACGAATTTTTACCCAAAGATGATGCTGATGTCATCAGCATTGCCAAAGAGATCGGTATCTCGCCTGAATTATTAAAAGAAAAAATTGAATATCTTCATGAATTCAATCCGATGATGGGTCATCGCGGTTGTCGCCTGGGTGTAACCTTCCCCGAAATTTTTGAAATGCAGGTCCGGGCTATTGCTGAGGCTGCCTGCGAGCTTATCAAAGATGGACACAAAATTGTTCCTGAAATCATGATTCCCTTGGTTGGTGAATTAAATGAAATGAAGTGGCTCAAAGATCGTTTAGTTCCCGTCATTGAAGAAACCATCAAAAAATTTAGCGTCACCATGAAGTATGAAATTGGCACCATGATCGAAATTCCCCGCGCCGCCCTGATTGCCGATGAACTGGCCCAAGTTGCCGAATTCTTCTCCTTTGGTACTAACGATTTGACTCAAATGACCTACGGTTTTTCCCGTGACGATTCTGGCAAATTCCTTAAAGATTATCTTGAAAAAAAGATATTAACCGATGACCCTTTTCGTAGCGTCGACCAAAAAGGTGTCGGAAAACTAATGGAAATGAGCGTCAAACTTGGCCGCGGAGTCAACCCCAAACTGCATATTGGCATTTGTGGTGAGCAGGGAGGGGATCCGGAAACTATCAAATTCTGCCATAAAATAGGTCTGGATTACGTCTCCTGTTCTCCTTATCGTGTCCCCATTGCCCGCCTCGCTGCTGCCCAAGCTGCCCTGGAAAATAAGAATTAATTTGTTCCTTTTCTTACCGTAGGCTCTTTTGGTTCACGAACTGCAGCTCCCAAAATTATCCCGGTATCCCACACATATTCCGCTGTTTTACCAATTGTCCGTACCACTGGACTCTCATTACTTTTTAATTCCTTAAATATTTTTCGAATATCAATCTCAGTTTTCATAACAATTTAGTCGACTAAAATCCCCAAAACATTCTTATTTTGTTAAAATAGGCTTAACCTTATTTGACCCGGTAGTAAAGCGGTTATACAGAGGTCTGCAAAACCTTTCAGGCGGGTTCAACTCCCGCCCGGGTCTCCAAATTTATCTTTTTCCCTTCCACTCGTCAACAAATCTTTCCACATATTCTTTCATAAACTTATATCTTTCTTTAGCTAATTCCTTGCCTTTTTTTGTAAAAAAATTGTTTGGTTGATGTTTTTCGTGTTTCAGTTGATAAATAATAAAGTGAATTGCCGAAACATCACCATCACCAGTTTCAAACGGTTTATCAATGTAAATAGGTCGCTTGTATTTTTTGGTTTGTAAAGAACTCGAAATTGCCCTTGCCACATCAATTGCCCCCATCGCGTCCAAATAATCCGCGTCTCTCAAAATTTTAGCTTCAATTGTCTCCGGAACTCGATCCTTACTTCTTCTATGAACAAAGATTGCATGGCAAACACCTTCAATTTTATCTTTTGGAAACCTTATTTCATTAAGGACTTTACGTGCAATATTAGCACCCTCATCAGCATGATCCTCAACTAAACCGGTATCTTCAAGATTTCTGGCAATATCAAATATTAAAGCTGCTGCCTCAATTACTTCAAGATCAGCCCCTTCATCTTCTCCAATACTTTTAGCTGATCTTTCAACTCTAAATAAATGATTACTATCATGAGCAAAATCTATCTTATCTAACTCATCACGATAAACTTTTGTTAAGTCCAATATTTTTTGTCGATACTTTGTGTCCATAGCTGATATTTTACTCCAATTCTTCTTATCTTTTTATCAATCTCTTCCTTACTTCATGGTCATCTAGTCTAGGGCTTACTTAAATCTTCGTATAAATTTGTGCCAAATATGTCTTTGAATGGGGTGTGTACCTTTCTTGAAACTCAAATTTGAAACCAACATTATCGACCATTTCTCTGATTTCTTTTTCTGCGTAATATCTAAAGTACCTTTTTTCTCCCGGCATATTTTCTCGCTCTACCTCTCCTTCAAAAACACCTTCTATGAGTCCAACTAAAAAGATTCCATTGGGTTTAATTGATTTGTAAATTTCTTTTAATACCTCTTTTACTTCTTCTTTATTGATGTGAAGTAGTGAAGTATAAGCCCATACTCCATCAAAGCTATTATTTTCTAGTTTTAGATTATTAAAATCAGATTCAATAGTTTCAAACCCTAATTGTCTAGTGGTTTTTACCATTTCCGTAGACGCGTCTACACAAACTACTTCTAAGCCCCTATCTTTTAGAATTAAAGCGTCTCTTCCCGACCCACTTCCCAAATCTAATATTCTTTTGCCATTTAACCTTTTATAAAACTCATCAATAGTTGTTTTAGGAAAATTATCCCAAAATTCAATTACTTCCTGGTCATATATCTGACCATATTTGTTATACGCCTGTATTGTTGCGTAATCCATGTCCTTATCTTACCCCAATATTTTCCCTAATCCACTCCTCTAAATCCATTTTCTGATTGTAAATAATTACATTTTCTTCTGACTTCGGTTCGTCAAACAATTCAAAGGCTACTTTCATATCTTCCTCATCCAACTGGTCTCTTTCTTTTGTAATTTCATTTTTTCTTCTTCTCTCCAAAATCTCTTCTTTTGAAATATCCAAATAAATTACTTTTGAATTTACCCCCAAACTCTCCGCAATCAGCCGGGGAGTCTTCCGTTCATGAAACGGCAAATTGGCACAATCAAATATCACCGTTTTATTTTCTCTTAAATATTTTTTGATTGTTTCGTAAGCTTCCGAGTATGCCACGTCCCAATCCTCCTGTGTCGGATGCCCGTCCCGCCACATACTCTCCCGGTCCATGATGTCATCCACCGATACCACTTCAAATCCAAATCGTTTCACCAACTCTCGGGTCAAAGTCGATTTTCCCGAGTACGGCAACCCCGTCATTATATAAAGCGTATTATTCGGCATTCCCTATTTTACTCTAATATCCCTTCACTTTATATTTGTTCTCCCCAAACCCTAAAGTCTTATTATCCACCATACCAATTCTCTCTTTAAGTCCATCAAATAGATTTTCCAAATTAAAAATTTCTTCTTTAGTCATCCAACAATTTTTTCCTCCTTCAAAATTTTCAATCAACGTTCCAGTTGGGTTAACTACCCGGTGAACAAAAAAGAATTTATCTTCCAATATCTTTCCGTCTTGATCATAATCCATCTTATGACTGATATTTATTAGCTCCATTTTTCCGCTAAGACCGGCTTCCTCCATCAATTCTCTTTTTGCACCTTCTTCAACAGTTTCACCCCATTTAATTTTTCCGGTTATAAACCCCCAGAACCCATAATACGGCTGTTTCAATCTTTGTTGCAACAAGTATTCTCTTTTTTTACCAATGCCTCTGACACACATGACCAGAGCGCCAACCTTTGCCTGTCTTTCCACTTCAGCCACCGCCGTATCAAATCGATTGGCATATTCTTTACCTTGTGTCGTCAATACATATTTTCCCGATTTATTTTTTTCAATCATCTTCCAATCAGTCAGTTGTCTCAAATGAAAACTAAATATATCCGAACTTAGTTTCTTTTTGTTTAACTCCGAAAATCCCGCCTCTTTGACGAATAATAACTCACATAAAATAATCGATTGAATGGGGTGGATATCAGTTTTTGTTGTCATGACCTATCTTCTCACTATTTATTACCAAATCAAGTGAAATCAATTTCACTTACTTTTTACTACCTTCTCTGCTCATCAAGCCAATCGCAAAAATATCACCCGTCCCTACTTTTGCCTCTAAATTATTCTTTAATGTCCCCCCTCCACATCTAGGACATATATCTCTTGGTGGAAATATCTTAAAATCACAGTGAGGACATTGTTCACCGATCAGTCGGTATCTTTGTTGTTTTAACCTCCAATGTCTCGGTACTTCCATTATTTATCCTTCCTTAAAACCTGTAATATCCAATAACTCAAATAAACCAATACTATGCTTTGAATTCCTCCGGCAACTAAAAATACATTTCCCGTCATCCACAAAACCCGTCCGTAAAAAATCAAATCGGTTGCCACCCTTACCAAAATATAAACCAGCGCCGGCGCCAATGCTGTCAAACCGATTAAAAAAATTTGTGATTTATCTTGACTATCTTTAATGGCTTTAATTGTCAGATATGGCTGCGTTACCAACAAATACCAATTTCTCCCCAGAAAATATATCTGTCTAATCCCGATTAATCCGCTTATTTTCACTATATTGATAAGCCGTTTTTTTATCATAATTCCATTTGTTCCGGAATTCTTTTTTAGCCCTTATCAGTCTCGACTCAACAGCTTTGACACTGATTTTTAACAATTGGGCAATTCTGACTACCCGAAGTCCGCTTACATACTTAAGTCGCAAGATTTTCCGGTATCCTTCACTTAGTTCATGAAAAGTTGACTTGATTTCTGCCTTTAATTCATTTTTTAGTGCATCCCTCTCTGGCCCTATCGCTTTATCGGCAATTTCTTCAAACTCCGGATTGGCTGAAAATAAGACCGTTTTTAATTTCTTTTTTCGGTAGTAGTCAATCACCCGGTGCTTAGCAATCGAGCAAATAAATGAAAACTCACTACATTGATGGTTGAAATTTGGCATCGAATTATGTGCCGCCAATAATACATCATTAGTTAACTCGTCTATCAAACCTTCATCATCAATTTTCCGGGCAATAAACCCTCGCACACTATAATAATATTTTTGATAAAAATCTTGCATCAGTATCGATAGATTATCATATATACTTAATTAATGAATTTATTTTCCGGTAATTCTACTCATCCACTGTCCGGAATATCACGGGAATTACGGGTAGATATCCTCAATACCGTCTATCACGCTGGTTTTGGTCATATTGGTGGATCTCTATCTTCGATTGATATCTTAACTGCCCTCTATTTTCGTAAACATTTTGATTTTGACAGAGATCATTTTATCCTGTCTGCCGGTCATCTTTGCTTATCTCATTATGTAACACTGGCTAAAAAAGCCAAATTTTCTCATGACCTATTAGATTCTTATGCTGAATTTGGTTCTATCCTCCAAGGCCACGAATCTACTGACGTCCCCGGAGTTGAATACTCTTCCGGTTCTCTTGGTCAAGGTTTATCATTTGCCGCTGGTCTGGCTTTGGGTGATAAAGATCATCACACTGTCTGTCTAACTTCTGATGGAGAACACGACGAAGGTCAAATTTGGGAAGCAGTTGCCTTTGCTAATAAATATCATCTAGGTAATCTGATCAATATTATTGATTGTAATGACATTCAGATTGGCGGTACTACCCAAGAAATTATGCCACTCAAATCCTTAGCCGCTAAATATATTCAATTCGGTTGGACAGTTACTACTGTTAACGGTCATGATTTTCGGGCCCTATCCAAGGCAATTTTAAAATCTAAAGATTCCACTATCTATCCCGCCTGCATTATTGCCAAAACAATTTCCGGTAAAGGTATCTCTTTCATGGAACGTAAACCCGACTACCACGACGTTAAAAATTTATCTCCCAATTTATATTTAACTGCTCTAGATGAACTCCAAAAATAATATTTCCATGAGAGCATCTTTTGGAGATGCAATATTTGAGCTAGGTTCCGAATTACCCAATTTATATGTTGTAAATATTGATTTGAAAACTTCCTTGGGTTTGGATAAATTTGCCAATAAATTTCGTTCCCGTTTTATTGAATGTGGTGTCGCCGAATCCAACGCCGCTGGGGTCGCCGCCGGTTTAGCTAAATCCGGAAAAATTGTTTTTTTAACTTCCTTTGCTTGTTTTTCTCCCACCATTAACTGGGCTGTCATTAAACAATCAATTTGTTATCAGAATTTAAATGTCAAAATTATTGGTTCGCATGCCGGTCTGATGAGCACCGATCTTGGTGCCACTCATCAAATGCTCGAAGACGTTGCTCTTATGCGCTCTCTGCCCAACATGGAAGTCTATGCACCTATTGATGCACCCGAAACTCTAGCTCTTACCAAACTTATTGCCCACAATTCTAAACCCTCATATCTCCGTTTGGTTCGCCCCTCCACCCCTCTGGCTCCGAAATTAAAATCTGGTAATGATGTCACCGTTCTTGGTTACGGACCAATATTATTACAGACCGTAGCCATCGAAAAACCATCTTTAGATATAATTAATTGTTCTACTATAAAGCCATTAGATTCTGAAATAATTTTAAAATCCATCAAAAAAACCGGCCGTTGTTTAGTTATTGAAGATCATCAAAAAAACGGCGGACTAGGGGATGCTGTCGCCAATTTAATTCTGTCATCCGGTCTGAAATGTAAATTTATTCATCTTGGTGTTGACAATCAATTTGGTCAATCAGCCAAGGACTGGCAAACTTTGTACGATCATTATGGTCTGGGTAAAAAAGCTATAATTAGTTCAATTAATAAATTACTATTATGATGCTACTTAAAGATCTTCTAACTAAATATCAGGCTGAAAAAAAAGCCTTACCATCTTTTAATATTGATTCTTTCGAGATTTACCAAGCCGTCGAGATCGCCGTCGCCGAAACCGGTTTACCCTGTTTGGTCCAGTTATCACCCCACGAAGATGACTTTATTCAGGCTGAACGTTTATTTATGCTGGTCCGTAAAGCCAATGCTGATGGTTTACCCCTCTATCTTAATATGGATCATGGACAAAACACTGACAGGCTTCTCACTTTGGCCAAACTCGGATTTGATATACTTCATTACGATGGTTCCAAGACGGATTATCAAACCAATTTAACCACCTCAAAATTTTTTGTTACCCAAGCTAAATCAATTAATCCAAACATTGTTATTGAAGTCGAATTTAATACCCTTTCGGAAAATAATCAAACAACCCCCGCTCAGGCCATGGAATTTATGTCACAAACTTCTTCCGATTTACTAGCGGTATCTATCGGAAATGTTCATGGTGTCGACCAAAATCTCCCCGAACATCTCAATCTGGATTTATTAAGTGAAATCAGAGCTTTATTGCCCAATGCTTTCTTCACTCTTCATGGTGGTTCCGGCATCAGTCTCGACCAGATTAAATCAGCCATCGGGCTTGGCATTGTCAAAATTAATATCAACACCGACCTTCGCCTTAAATTCAAAGAATCTCTAAAAAATCAGTTAGCTATCAATAATTCCGAAAAAATTTATGAAATCCTAAACCCCGTCATTGTTGATGTCAAAGAAATTGTGAAACAAAAATTATTAAATTTTTCCGAATAATGTTGAACGAAGTGAAATCCGCCTCTGGTGGATTCGACGTAATCTCCATTGGTGCTGCTACTGTCGACATTTTTGTCAAATCAGACCAATTCAAAATTGACAAAAATTTATTATCACTACCTGTTTCCTCCAAAAACGAAATGACCGACAGCCTAATAAGTTCCGGCGGGGGAGCTACCAACTCCTCGGTTTCTTTTTCCCGGCTTGACCTTAAATCTGCTTGTATCTCTCTGCTTGGTGATGATCCCCTCGGGTTATATGTTTTCAAGGACCTCAAAGACAATCAGGTTGACACCAATTTTCTTGTTCATCGAAAAATGGAAACTACTGATTATTCAGTAATTTTAGTTGGTCCTGATGGTAGCCGCAGTATCCTAACCAATCGCGGTTCGACTCACCTGGAAGCTGCCTCCATCGATTGGAATAAGCTAACCAATACCAATTGGTTTTATCTAACCTCTCTTGAAGGCAATCTTGATCTGCTTGAACAAATAATCGGTTTTGCTCAAGACCATGCTATTAAAGTTTCTCTCAATCCCGGTAATCGCGAACTAACCCTTCTTCCTCGTCTTTTACCTCTTCTACCTTATGTCAATTTTCTTTTACTAAACAAGACCGAATCCGAACAATTAACCGGTCTTTCGATTGATAATGACCAATTCTGGTCAAAACTATCTTCATTCGGTTCCATTATTACTGCGGTTACCAATGGTCACGATGGTGCCTATATCCTCACCAACGGTAATAAACTCTATTCCCCTATAATCAACACTCAGCCGATTGACGAAACCGGTGCCGGAGACGCCTTTGGTTCAACTTTTATTGCTGCCCAAATCCATGGCTTGAATCTACCTGACTCTCTTCATTGGGCGGTTAAAAATTCCGCCTCGGTTGTTTCTGTTCTTGGCGCCAAACCCGGCCTTCTTACTGTTAGTCAGATTAAATAATATTAGATTTCTATATGTCTTATCTGCCAAAACCCGAAAAAACTAAAAGGTCAATCTCTTCAGATTCCGACAACTCCGGACAACTTTCTGGAACTGACAAGATTAAGAAAAAAAGAACCATCCTGATTGTTTTAATTGGTTTAACTATCGGCTTAAGTTTAGTTTTTTCCGTCTACCATTTTTTTAAAACCACCCCTTTTTCTTCTCTCAAATTTTCTCCTCCACCAATTTCAATCTCTGCCACTCCTCTTGAAAAACAACTTCAGTCAATTCTTAAATCTGATTATTCAAATTGGTCTTTTACTGTTCAATCCAATTCTTCACCGCCTTTTTATTGGTCATCATCTGGTACTACTTCACCTATTGATTTCCCCTCAGTTTCCTCAACTATTGAGAAACTCAAACAGTCTGTCGACACTTTTGTCTCTGACTCCTTACCCCAGGGTTTAAAAATTATGCAGTTTTCCACCCCCATCCGTTACCAATTTATTATCATTACCCCCCAGGATCAAATTTATCTGGATATTGCCAGCCCTCCCAATAATCCCCAATTACCGGATCAAATAAAAACTATCCTCCCTGTTATGTACTGGTCGGCCGTAAAACATTAGTTGGTGTACACTTAACATCTTTTTCCGTTCCTTCAACAAAATATTCACTTTTGCCACAGTTTTCTGTTTTAATTACTCCCATGGGTATTGTCCACTGTTTATCTGGCTTATTTTCCACCATTTGCGTCATAATTTTATTCCAAATTGGAGTTGCCCCTGACACTCCGGAAGCCACCCAACTCATCGGTGAATTGTTATTATTCCCCACCCATGCTGCTACTAAATAATCCGGCGTCCAGCCAATGCACCAATTATCCTTCAAGTTATTAGTCGTCCCTGTTTTTACCGCCACTGTTTTCTCTGGAATATATAGTTTTGAGTGTGCCCCAAATATTGGTTGTCTTGCCTCGTCATTACTCAATGTTTGGTTAATTAAAAAAGCGTATTTTTCATCCACCAATGGTTCTTTCTCTACAACCTTGGTAAATATCTCCTCACCTAAATAATTATCAATTTTTTGTACCGGATTTATTTCTACCTTATCACCGCTATTAGCAAAGATACTGTAAGCCCCGGCCAACTCTGTCATTTTTACTTCCCCACTTCCCAAAGCCAACGACAACCCAAAACGTTTTCTGTCATCCCAAGTTGTTATACCCATACTTTGGGCCAAATCAATCATTTCCTCCACCCCGTTATTTGCCAGTAATTTAACTGATGGAATATTCAAAGATGACGCCAAAGCTGTTTTTATTGTCACCCACCCCATAAATTTATTGTTGTAATTCCTCGGAACATATGGCTTTTGTCCTGGTATGTTGTATGCTACCGGTTCATCGTCAATTAAAGACGCCAACGTCCATCCTTTAGTTAACGCCAGCAAATAATTGATCGGTTTAATAGATGATCCCGGTTGCCTCAAAGCTGTTGTTACATTAAATTTTCCATCAATATCCCTGGCGTTATAATCTTTCGATCCTACCATTGCCAAAACATCGCCTGTCTTTACCTCTAATACCAATGTCGCCCCATTAGTTATGTTTAGGTTTCTTAAACTTTTTATTTCTTTCGCCACCACCTCTTCTGCCATCTGTTGGATCTTGTAGTCCAGGGTCGTCACAATGGCCAAACCCCGTCTTTCAAAATTACTTAGATCATATTTTTGTTTCAGATAATCCCTGACATAAAAGACAAAATGAGGTGCCTTAATTGTTGGTTTTCTGAGTTCAACATTTAATTTTTCTGATTTAGTTTTATCTCCTTGTTCCTTGGTAATAAAGCTACCATTAACCATTTCATCAATCACATGATGCTGTCTATTGATTCCCAAAGACAAATCAGTTTCATTAATCGGCGAGTATAGCGATGGTGCCGCCGGCAATCCCGCCAAATAACTTGCCTCAGCTAATGTCAAATTATCCACATCTTTCCCAAAATATTTTAAAGAGGCTTCTTCCACCCCGTAGGTTTCACCTCCGTAAGCCACTTGATTGAAATATCTTTCCAGAATTTCATCCTTCGTTAATTTATTTTCAATAGTCATCGCCAGTATCATTTCTTTTATCTTTCGACTCCAGGTTTTCTCCGAACTAAAAAATACATTTTTTACTAGTTGTTGGGTAATAGTCGACCCACCTCTCAATGTTTTTGTTCCGTCATTACGGATGTTAAACAAGACAGCTGTCAATATTCCTTTAACTGAAAATCCTTTATGATGATAAAAATCTTTATCCTCAATCGCTAATGTTGCATCAATTAATCCTTTAGGAATTCTTTTAAGTGGTACCCAACTTCGATTTTCACCATCATAAAAACTATACAACAGCACTCCGTTCCGATCATAAATCTTAGTCGACAATTTGAGTGGGTTGTAAATCTCGTTTACATCAGGTAAACCGCCAATGATTTTCCATCCCGAAACGGTAATCGCTGTTAAACTTACCATCATCAACGACAACCAAAAATACTTATCTTTAAACCAGCCGAAGTTAAGGATTTTACTTAAAATATGAAACAAAATCTTAATCAACCAAACAACCGGATATCCTGTCTGAGTTAAAATCTTTATTATTTTATAGATCCAACTCATCAGTTAATTGTGGTAAGTACTTTGTCTGTTTCGTTAACCAGTGGACAATCTAAACACACCATCACCCCGGTTGCATCCCTGACTACATTATGATCCTGCCACTCCGTGTTTGGTTTTGTCTCACCTTCTAACACCATTCTACCAGTATCTTTATCAATTAAAATGTTCTGTTTTAAACTGACTTTTTGAGTTGGAACATACTCTTTTTTAAAATACTCATAATGTGATGCACAGCCCTCATCCGGTAGTAATTCACCGGTTAAATTACACACATTCATCCCTACCACTGTCGCCGGCATTGTTTGTTTTTTAACCGTTTTACCCTCCAATATCTTAGTCATTATTTTATTCCAAATCGGTGCCGCCCCGGTGGTACCCGAAACCAATCCCCCCATCCGTGAATTATCATTGTTTCCCACCCACACCGCCGTCACATAATCGGGAGTGTAACCAATAGTCCAATTATCACGCATATCGTTTGTCGTTCCGGTTTTCACTGAAACTTCAGGATGTTTTTTAATATTGAGCATCGATCCTGATCCGAAAACCATATTTCTGGCACCATCATCAGCCAAAATATGGCTGATAATAAACGACGTTTCTCTCGACAATACCCTATTTCCTTGTACATATTTATTTTCCTCCAATACTTTTCCGTTTTTGTCGATTACTTTTAATATTGAAACCAGATCTTGTCTCACCCCGGTGTTTGCCAGCACCCCAAAAGCCACATTCATGTCCGCCATTTGTACCTCACCCCCACCTAATGTTAAGGATAATCCATAATCAGAGGAATTTTTTAAGGTCTTTAATCCCATTGCCGAAGCCGAAGCTACAAAATTTTCTACCCCATTTAGCTTCAATATTTTTACTGCCGGAATATTTAATGAATTGCCCAAAGCATTCCTTGTAGTTTGGATACCATGATAAGCGTTTCCGTAATTTGTCGGACAATAAGGCTTTTGGTTTTCTACTAAAAAACAGGTTGGCTGATCGTCAAATACCGATGCCGCTGTAATTTTACCGGTTTCAATTCCAACGGCATAATTAATCGGTTTGATCGACGACCCCGGTTGTCTCAACGCTGTTGTCACATTAAATTTACCGTCTATATCAGTCGAAAAATAATCTTTCGATCCTATCATCGCCAATATCTGTCCATTCTTTGGATCGGTCACCAGGGCCGCACCGTTACTAACTTTCATTTTTTTTATCTTAGCCACCTCTGTCGCCACCACTTCTTGAACATAATTCTGTAAATCCAGATCCAAAGTAGTCGTTATCTTTAAACCACCTTCATTAACTTTATTTATTCCGTATTCATCAATTAATTTGTCTTTAACATAAAATACAAAATGCGGTGCTTCGATACTTCCTTTGTTTAGAGAATACGTCAGTGGACTTTTATCAGCCTTGTCTCTTTCTTCCTCTGTAATCATTCCCAATTCCGTCATTCTTTTTAATACTAATTGTTGTCTGGCTTTAGCTGCGTCAGGGTGGGAAAAAGGGGAATAACTGGTCGGACTTCCCGGTAATCCGGCAATCAATGCCGATTCCGACAGTGTTAAATCAGAAACATTTTTATTAAAAATGCCCTTTGCTGCCGCCTCTACCCCCCAAATCGTTCCGCCATAAGGAATTTGGTTAAAATACATTTCTAATATCTGATTCTTGTTGTACAACATTTCTGTTGCAATCGTTAAAATTGCCTCTTTAATTTTCCGAGTCCATGTTCTTTCTGGCGATAATAAGGCATTTTTTACTAGTTGTTGAGTCAACGTCGAACCGCCTTGCAACCTTCTTTCCACAAAAGTTCGAAACAATCCTCTGATAATTCCCTTAAAATCAAAACCGCCATGGTTGTAAAAATTAGCATCCTCAATTGCCAGAGTGGCATTAATCATCTCTTTCGGAATACTCTCCAACTTTACTTCAGTTCGTTTTTTATCTGAAAAAAACTCATATAGCAATTTTCCGTTTCTATCATATACTTGAGACGATTCTGGATAATCATCACTGGCTAATTTTGTCGGGTTAGGTAAGTCTCTCAGAAAATATACCAAAACTACCATCATTACCGTCACCAAACCAACTAAAAAAAATATCCTCTTTCTAATTATTCCAATTCCAACGGTACTCTTTTTGTGTCTTATTCCATTCTTCATTGCGATTAATTAAATTTTGGTATTTTTGACCATCCACATCAAAGACATTGGCTCCCAGCTTAAATACCTCGTTATAAGCAAATCCTGCCATATAAATTTGCTTTGATATTTGTTTAACGTGGTCACTGTTGCCTCCGGACGCTAAAACTAATTGATTCGCATATTCTAGTTTATCCATCGCTTCATTACCAGCCATCAAGGCCTCATCACTTTTATTCAACCGCCACAACTGTCTGGTTTCTTCAGTTTTTTTATCTGCCATCAACAACGCTAATTTCTCCTTGTTTATCCCCCGAGACAGTTTCAACCAAAAATAATCCCTAACTCTTTTTAATCCGTACATCGGGTTCGTCGGTAATGTCGCCACCTCCGGCAATTTATAGCTACCTTCCTCAACCTCTCCGCTTTCATACCTTATCACGAAACTTATCGGATTATTTCCGATCTTATTGTCGTTAATGTCCTGAGCTAAAATTTCCAAACTGGCTCTGGCCAATGATATTCCCAAAACCACCATCCCTGCAGTCAATATTAATCCTTTAGCAAATATTGTTGGCAAAAACCTCACATTAACATTCTAGCAGATATTAACTTAAATGAAAAAACGCTTGTCTTAAATTCACCACCTCTCCCTTCATTTTCGGTCTCATATACCAATACTGAATTCCAAACAATAAATAATTAATTAATTTTTTTAGCATAAGAGGTGGCTACATATTTTTTTGCCCATTTATTTTCTAGTAAAAAATTCATATAGGTGTTTTGTTTGTTAAGTATCGGTCTCATCAAGACCAAATCAACCGCATTTCTTAAATTCTGTTTATTTAATGGAATTCTCATATCTTCTAACCATAAATTAATACAAATATCATTATTGTTTGTCCTGTGGGGTATTTTGTGCTTCCAAAAAATCAAAAATATTTTTAATCTCGTTATCCACAAACTATCCTTTTTGGTAATTATCATCAAATCAATATCATCGTACTTATCGGGATATTTACTCGCCACCGACCCGGTTACTCCCACCATTAATATATCGTCAATTTTACTCAGATATTTCTCTGTAAAATCTTGGGCAATTTTCATTTTATCTTCCCAAAACCTATTATTATTTTCTTTTTTAAATTTTAAACCTACCCGTCCGGCAGGCGGGTTTGAAATTTTTAAATTATATATTTTTTTTGATATTAATCTTTCATTTACCTCTTCCCAGGTTAAATCGCATCCATATTTACTGGCATAATTCACTGTTTTTTCGACTGCTTCTTCTAATCCCATTTGCTCTATAATACTACTTAATTAATGATCAAAAATTCAACCGCCTATCGTCTTTTTGAAATGATTCCGGGCGTATTTGCTTGGGTTAGTATCACCTTTCCTATCTGGGGCTCTTTTCTGGTACCACGTTTAGTTGCCTACTTTGTCATCGCTTTTCTCATCTATTGGTTATATCAGTCATTTAAATCGGCATTTTTTGCTGTTTTAGGTTATTTCAAAATTACTGCCGCCAAAAAAACTAATTGGTTGGAACTTTTTAATCAAAAAAAACAACCCGACTGGTTAAACCGTGATCTGGTTAACCATTGTATAATCATTTCCTCCTACAAAGAACCGGTCGAAATTATCGATATGGCCATCGGTAGTCTCGCCGCTCAAATCGATATTGATCTTAAAAAAATCCACGTTATTCTCGGCCAAGAAGCTCGTGCCGGTCAGGAAAATAATCTAAAAACTATTAAATATTTTCAAGATAAATATGCGTCAGTTTTTGGTAGTTTTACTTTTACCGAACATCCGCACAATCTCCCCGGTGAAACTGCTGGCAAACACAGTAACGAGGCTTATGCCGCCAAATATTTTAAAAAACATTTCTTTGACATTAAAAATTCAAAATTGAAAATTGAAAATTCGACGTTAACGTCGTGTGATGTTGACACCATTTTTCACCCCAAATATTTCTCAGCTTTAACTTATTATTTTGCCTCCTCACCCCAACGCTACCTCCGTTTCTGGCAATCACCGATTTTCTGGCATCACAACATCAACGAAGTTCCGGCCCCTATCAGAATAATTGGAACCATGGGCAATATAATTCATATCGCCAATATTCAGGAACCTGACGGTCTCTTTTTTAACTACTCCTGCTATTCATCCTCCTACCGGCTAATCGATTCTGCTGGTTACTGGGATCTGGATATGATTCCTGAAGATTGGCATATTTTCTTGCAAACATTTTTCAGTAGTGGCGGTTTAACTTCAGTTACCCCCATTTTCTTACCGACCATTGTTGATGCCCCGAATGGTAAAAACTATTTTGATGCTCTAAAAAACCGTTATAAACAATGCCTCCGTCATGCTTGGGGTGCCATTGATATTCCTTATGCTATTACCCAAGCCTATCGACACCGGGAAATTCCACTATTAACTCGAGTACTCAGAGTTTTTAAATTAATCGAGACTCATTTTATTTGGTCCAGTAATTGGTTTATTCTGACTCTCGGCACTTCTCTGCCTGTCCTTCTCAATCCTAAATTTTTTCAGACCACCATTGGTTTCAACCTTCCTCGAATTTCCAATTTTATTCTGACTCTATGTCTCATTCCCTTATTTACATTGATTGTTCTTGACTGGAAATTACGTCCGTCTTCCCAAAAAAAAGGTTTTGGTAATTTTCTCAAAAACATGCTCCAATGGCCTTTTATGCCCATTGCTACTTTAACCATGTCAGTTATCCCGGGTCTGCATTCTCATACCCGTCTTCTTTTAGGTCACAGTCTGGAATATCAAACTACCCAAAAAAAACCCAATGTGAGCTAATATTAATAGATCATGATAAAAAAATATCGATATATTTTGCTGATTGCATTTACTTTTTTGATCCTCCGTCTTCCCTCTCTGTTTGAACCAAATTGGTATGGTGACGAAGGTATCTATCTTGTCCTGGGTCAGGCTGTTCGCAAAGGTCTAATTCTTTACTCTCAAATCCACGATAATAAACCACCCACACTTTATTTTTTAGCTGCTCTTAGCCAGACTGTTTTTGGTTTTCGGCTTTTGCTTTCTCTTTGGATGATTCCAACTATCTATAGTTTTTACCTTTTAGCCAAAAAAAATAAATTAGCTACGCTTATTTTTGTCATTTTTAGTTCCATTCCTCTGATTGAAGGTAATATCGCTAATGCTGAAGTTTTTATGTTGTTGCCGACTATTCTCGCCATTTATTTGTTTCTCAATAAAAAACAATTTTTTATCCCCGGTCTGCTACTTGGTTTTGCTTTTACCATCAAGGTTCCCGTTGCTATAGAATTTGTTTTCATTTTTATCTATTCTTTTTTCTACTTTACCCAACATCGTTGGTTAAATCTAATTAAGCTTGCCATCGGTTTTATCCTCCCCATTGGTCTTTATCTGATTTACTTTTTTGTAGTAGGTGCTTCAGCCGAATTTTTATTCGCCGCCCTCTTTCAAAACTTTGGCTATTTATCTTCTTGGGCAGTTGGTACTCATTCCGGTTCTGCTACCAGCGGTGGTTTGATCCCCAGAGCTATGTTTATGATTCTTTCCTGGGTATTGGTTTACTTTTATGCGAAATCTAATCCTAAAAAACTCCACTTTGTCTTTCTATTGGGTTGGTTTTCTGCTACTTTTTTCGGTGCCCTATTATCCACCCGTCCTTATCCTCACTACTTAATCCAATTACTTCCGCCTTTAATCTTGACCGTACTTAGTTTAAAACAATCCAAAATATTAGCTATTGTTCCTTTATTCCTCTTAATTTTTGCCGTTGTCCGTTATAAATTTTATTTTTATCCGGTATTTTCTTACTATCAAAATTTTTATTTCCAAGGTAATCAACCCCAATTTTTTGGCGGTGATCTCCATGATACCCAAAAAATCGCTGACTATCTTAAATTAAATACCAATCCATCGGACCGTATTTTTGTTTGGGGTGACCAACCCTTTGTTTATGTTCTCTCTGACCGGCTTCCGGTAGGGCGGTTTGTTGTTTCCTATCATATTGCTGATTTTAGTCAGTACGACTACAGCATGAATCAGTTAAAAATTCACCCACCAAAATATATTGTTTATTATCAAATGTCTTCCCGTCCTTTTCCTCAACTTGACTCTTTCCTCAATAATTATTACTTGCCGGTAGTTCAATCAGGTTCAGGGATTATTTATTCACTTCGTCAATGAGTTCTTCCTTAAAAATAATTTCCTTATTCGGTGTTTTTTGGCAGGAAAAAGTCAATAACCTTTTTTTTCGTTGGAATATTATTGCCATTCTAGTTCAATTTGCCCTTCTTTTTCTTAAACTTAATGATCTGCCTCCGCAATTACCATTATTCTATTCAGAACCATGGGGCGAATCTCAACTTGTTTCTGCCTCGACCATCTTCCTATTGCCCATTTTGTCACTGGCTGTAATTTTAATTAATCATTTTCTGGCCGCACTATTCCACTCCCAATACCGTCTTTTTTCCCGAATATTAATTATTATTTCGCTGGTTTATAGTCTCTTTTCGCTTATTTCTCTTTGGCAAATAATCTTTCTGGTAAGCTGATATGATTTTGTCTTTTATCTTATCCATTTTTCTTTCCACCACTATTTCCTTCCTGGTAACTCCTCTGGTTCGGAATTATTTAACAAAACATGGTTTAGTCGAGGATCCGGTTCATAAGCAACAAAAAACTCACAATGCCACTGCCATTTTTTCAGTTCCCCGGGGTGGAGGAGTCTCTATTTTTATCTCCATTCTGGTTACTAGTTTGATTTTCCTTTCTCTGGATAAACATCTCTTTGGCATTCTCTTGGCCGCATTTGTTACCCTTTTTATTGGTTTGATCGACGATCTAAAAGATATTAGTCCCATAATTCGTTTATTTACCAACCTCCTGGCCGCTCTGATTGTTGTTGCTTCAGGTATCGGTATTGCCTATATTAGCAATCCCTTTGGTGGCATCATTGACCTCTCTTTTTTAAAAATTAATTTTTCCTTCTTTGGTGATCATTCAATTTGGGTTATTCCCGATATCTTAGCTATAATTTGGATTATCTGGTGTATGAATATTGTCGGCTGGTCTTCCGGCGTTGATGGCCAATTGCCCGGCTTTGTTACCATCAGTGCTATTTTTATTGGCATTCTCGGTTTTCGTTTTTCTACCGATACTACTCAGTGGCCGGTTATTTTACTTTCCGCTACCGTTGCCGGAGCTTACCTGGGGTTCTTGCCTTTTAACTTTTTTCCTCAAACAATTATGACCGGTTATAGCGGTAAAAGTTTAGCCGGGTTTTTTCTGGCTGTTTTATCCTTACTTTCCGGCGCCAAATTAGCCACTCTGGTTCTGTTGCTGAGCATCCCGGTTATTGATGCCATTTTTGTTCTATTCAAAAGAATTAAAAATGGCCGTTTCCCTCTTGCCGGTGGACCCGATCATCTTCATCATCAGCTGCTTGAAATTGGTTGGTCCCGGCCAAAAATTGCGCTATTTTATTGGAGTATCAGCCTGTTATTAGGTATAATTTCTCTTTTCCTCAACAGTCAGCAAAAATTTTATTTTTTCATTGGTATCGTCTTTCTTTTCATTGGCTTTGTTCTCAAAGTTTCTCGGCGTATTTAGTTGACACCCAACCGCTTTTTCCTTCTCCTAAATCAATTTCAAAATATCCATCCTTTTCATCTAAAAGATTATATTTTACTCCTGGATTCACTTTAGCCACTTCCGCTGACTGGGCATTTGGTTGCCCCCGAACCCTCAACCAACCAGTTTCCGTTGCTTTAATAATTACTTGACTTGTCTTTTGATCCGGTGTTGGTGTTACTTCTAAAACTACCGGTGCCTCCTCTCTTAAATCACTCTCAATTACTATTTGGTATCCCTTTATCGCCCTCACCAGTATTGTAATTGTTTTGTGTCGGGGTAAAGATATTGCAATTTGTTTTTCACCTTCCCCAATATCAGCCAACCTCAAAGGTGTCTTGCCAACAATTTCCCCATCAATATTAACTGAAGCCTCATCCGGTATTGAATTTACCATCACCCCTGATTTATTCTTGTCTCCCGTCGTTTCCAACGTCAACAAATAACCACTGTTTTCTTCCGTTGTTTTTCCAATTTCCCGATCAATAACCGTGTTAACCCCATTAGGTAGTTCAATTTTTTTAGTCCACTTTGCTTCGTTGGTCACCAAACTAATTTCTACCTTTCCTGGTTTCATTGTATTGTTCTTATAAGGTGTCATCCCTGCTTCTTTACCGTCTATCAATACCCTAGCTGGCGGATAACTCATGATTTCCATCCCGGCTTTCTGTGGCAATATAGTACAGCCACCCAAAATCACTCCGATTAACATTACCCCCAAAAACAGTTTCATATTCTAAAGTATACTAAATCATGCGTCTCATCTTACTATTCTGTTTTATTTTGTTTACTTTAATCTATCTGGCTTACCCCAGAGTTATCAATTTAGACTATTCTCTTTCCTCTCCTTCTCCTACTCCCACTACCATCCCGTCAGTCACCATTGGTTTGGTTGGTGATCTCGGTCTTGGTCGCCATATCACTTCCACTGCCAGAGCCAAAAATGACTTTTCTTGGAGTTTCCAAGAAATTTCCCCTTGGTTGTTCCAAAATGATTTTACCCTAGCCAATCTTGAAAGTCCGATAATTGAAGATTGTCCGTTAGGCTTAACTGGCACTTTCACTTTTTGTGGCGATACTCGGTTTCTTTCCCAACTTTCCCCCTTTATTCTCAACCTCAACAACAATCATATTTTAAACTACGGTCAATCAGGTCTAACTCAAACTTTAGACTTTTTACCTCAGTCTTTTTACTCCGATTTTTACACCAAAACAATTAACGATATTTCTTTTGGTTTTCTGGGTTTTGATTTTATTTCCTATCCCAATTTAAACCAATCGGATATTATTCAAACAATAAAACAATATGATTCTCAAGTCGATTGGTTAATCATTTCTATTCACTGGGGAAATGAATATTTACCTCAGGCCGAAAAATGGCGGGTGACCCTCGCCCACAATATGGTTGATGCCGGTGCCGATATTATCCATGGCCACCATCCTCATGTCTGGCAAGGTCAAGAAGACTATAAAGATAAAAAAATCTATTATTCTTTTGGCAATTTTATCTTCGACCAATCCTGGTCGTACGAAACTTCTCATTCCCAAATCGCCAGGCTTACTTTAACTAAAGATAAAATTATCCAGCAAGAATTATTCCCCATCGAGATTAAATTTAACTCTCAACCTGTTTTAATGCCTTAAGCACTTCTTCCGGTTTTTCTACCACCGTTACTACCCTTTTTTCCTTTTCTTCAAATTTCATTTTGTCTTCAATCGTTTTTACCACCGTTTTCCATTCTTTACCCATAAAAATTAACGGCTCATGATGTCCATAATCAAACTTAGCGTTTTCCCAAATCATTCCCACTTCCGATAACGTTCCAGTACCCCCGTTAAAAATTACAAAAGCATCGGCCACTTCAATTAATTTATTCAATCGATGCTCATAACTGTCTGTAACCACTACATTGTCACTTTGTCCCAAATTTTTTTTATCAATACCTTCATAATTTCTCGGTTCTTTTTCCGGATCTAATACCACCACTTCCACCAACCCTCCGCCCGATTTTGCCCCGCTAGTCGCCGCCGCCATTATTCCCGGACCGCCGCCGTTAACAATGATATACCCATTTTCCGCCAACAGTTTAGCGGTTTTTACTGCTAACCGATAATTCAAATCTTTTGGTTTTGCTGTCGCATCCCCCAAAAAAGCCACTTTAATAATTTTTTTAGTTGTTTTGTCCATCACTTATTCTTAAAAGTTAATAATTTTTCTGCAAAACTACTTGAAAGATAACCTTCAGGTAAAAGTTCATCTAGTTCTTTAATTAAATATTCTCCGCTGGTTTTAGCCGAAATTATTTTTATTTTTTCTTTAGACGTTTGCTGAAATTGACAAATAATTTGCAAACAAGCACCGCAGGGAAATACAAACTCTTTCTCATCTGCCAGCAAAACAGCACTAATATTATATTTCCCATGGGCCACAGCATGATGAAGTGCCACTGTCTCGGCACAAACTCCCAAACTGGAAATAATACCATCAATATTACATCCGCCATAAATTTCCCCGTCAGTAGTCAACACTGCCGCTCCAAAAGCATGGTTCGATTTAAAAATAAATGCATTGTCCTCAGCTTTATTTGCTACTTCCAACAACTTTTTTATTATTTCTTCAGTCAGCATTAATTAATTCAAAATAACTCTTTTCCGAGTATACAATGTTTACCCCGGCTTTTTCTAACAAATCTATATATTTTTTATTAGCTCCACCATCAATCCCTATAAGCTTTTTAAATTTAACTGCCGAATCTATCCGATTAAACACGTTTAAATCCAAATCCCGATGTTCAAACCCCGCTTTCCTCCCCATAATTAAAATTACATCTGTTTCTTTGGGAATATCGTCAATTTCTGTTTCTACATCAAACGCCAATCCTGCCTCCAATCCCTCATTTTTTATCATATTAACAAATTTTTCTCTATCTTCCATCATTTCCACCTGACCAATAATCCGGCTAGCCCCCACGAACATGCATTTTTCTATCCAATTTATCGGTTCATTTACCATTAAATGAATATCCCACAGAATATTATTGGTATTAATATCCAGTTTGCTGAGTAATTCCAGCTCAAAAGTTTTCCCCTTAGTAAATTTGTTATCACTCACATCCACCTGAATCCAATGCGAAAAATCTTTAACCTCCCTGACTCTTTTTTCCACTTCAAAAATATCAGTCAACAATCCGATAGTAGGAATTATTTGCATATCTCTATTCCCATTTCAACCAGTCTGCAGGAATATCCATATTCATTATCGTACCAGGCACCGATTGAAATCATATCATCTGACACTACTTTGGTCATTCTGGTGTCTATTACACACGAGGCATTGTTGCCTACAATATCTGAGCTCACCAATGGATCATACGACACCTTTAATTTTCCCACCAGTTCCGGACTTACCTGCGCCTCTTCAAAAATTGAATTAATTTCTTCCACCGTTGTTTTTCGGACCAACTTAAATGTTAAATCTGAATATGATCCGCACACCACCGGTACCCGTATCGCCGTTCCGGCAAATCTGCCTTTTGCTTCCGGGTAACAGGCAATCACCGCCTCGGCCGCTCCGGTTGAAGTCGGCACAATATTGATTGCCGCCGCCCGTGCCCTTCTGGGATCTTTACCGCCACCGTCCACAATATTTTGATTGGTGGTATAAGCATGAATAGTTGTCAGCACTCCTTCCTGAAAACCGATTTTTTGATCAATCAGTTTAACAATTGGTGCCACACAATTTGTAGTACACGAGCCATTTGATACCACTTTTTCATTTTTATATCTATCCTCATTTACCCCCAAAATATATGTTGGAATCTTCGGGTCTTTAGCTGGTGCGGATATTACTACTTTTTTAACATTATGCAAACCTGCCTTAGCATCTGTAAACGCCCCGGTACATTCCAATACCACCTCGGTGCCGTAATCTTCCCAATTAATTTTGGCGGGGTCAGTTTCTCCCAAGAAGGGGATTTCTTTATTGCCCACTATTAATCTACCGATTTCACCGGCTTTTTTTGCCTCACCAAAATTAACTTTGTAGGGGATTCGTCCATAAACCGAATCATATTTAAATTGCATCGCGTACACTTCCATTTCCATATCACCTTTAGTATTTATTGCCACCACTTCAACGTCATACTTCTCCATTATTATTGCCCTCAAAACCACACTTCCGATTCTTCCAAAACCATTTATCCCGATTTTTATTTTTTTATTTTCCATAATTAATCATACAACGTCTATTTCTTCAAAAGTGTTTTCATTACCTTTCGAACGCTCAATCCAATTTCGTCAACTTTTCTTACCACCAACCCAATGAAATTGCCATCAATTGCCCTTTGAACTTCTTTATCAAGTTTCTCTCTTGTCGTAAAATCATTAAAATTGTCAAAAGGCGGATGATCGGTCCCATATTCTGTATTGTCTATCATAAATTAATATTAGTTGATTTTTTGTCTTACAGCCACTTCTAAACCCGGAAATTCATTTTCTAATATATCAGCCATTTCGTTATTTGAACGATAAAAAATAATCGTTCCCAAGCTACCTCTTCGACCAACCCAAGCCTCTGCTCCATTCTTTTCCCACACCGGCCTTTGAACAATCAACACCGCTCCTGGTTTTACTTCACAACTTTTTTCAATATCAATTATTTTCATATTTTTATTCCCACGCCGGTAATTTACCTTTAGTTAACAATTCCAACATCACTCCGCCACCGGAGCAGACATAATCAATTTTATCTTCCAACCCCAATTCTCTTATCGATGCCCCTGTATCCCCGCCGGCAATTATTTTATAGGCCGATGATTCCGCTACTGCTTTGGCAATTTCCTCCGTTCCTCTTTTGGCATTTTCATCCTCAAACATTCCCATCGCTCCCGCCCAAATAATTGTTTTAGAACTACTTATTATTTCTTTAAATTTACTAATGTCTTCGTCACTCAAATCCAATCCGTCCTCTCTCAATTCCGCCACTTTTATCTTTTCACTCGTAACTCGTAACTCGTAACTCCCCAACTTTCCCCCAATCAACACATTATCCGCCATCTTTTCTAAATCCTCTAAATACTTGAGCTTATCCTCCTTCGCTCCTCCTAAAATTATTATTAATGGTTTTTCCGGATTCTCGACAATTTTTATGATTTTTTCTGCTTCTTCAATGAAGCTTTTACCATAGAAGCCGGGGAGGCTTCTGTAAAGCATTATTGATCGGTGTTTTCGATGAGCCACCGCAAAAGCATCGTCAACATAAAAGTTGCTTACCTCAACCAAACCCTTCAAAAAATCCGGGTCATTATTTTCTTCCCCTTTCCAGAACCTTAAATTTTCTAAAAACACAATTTGATTAAACACCAACGCCTGATCAATTTTTTCTTTGTCGTTTATTTCTTCAATAAACACACTTTCAATCAGATTTTCTCCGTTTGGTTCCAACAGCAACATCAACTCCAAATACACCGGTTTCAAACTTAGTGTCTCATCTCTACCATCAGGGCGGCCCTTGTGCCCAATAATGGCAATTTTACATTCTTTCTCCAGTAACGATTTTATTGTTGGAATTGATTTTATCAGTCTGGAATTATCACCTTCGGCTACATCCAAATCCATTCTCAAAACTACCCTGGTGTTAGGTAAAATTTCACTGACGCTGCGCAGTTTCATAGTCTTTTATTTTATTAATTCTTCTGATAAATCTTTCTTCAGATCCAAATGGTGTTTCCAAAAATATCTTCACAATTTCCCGATTATCATCTTCCGGCACGATATCCGAGTTCAAACAAAGTATGTTCATGTCATCATCATTTCTTCCTGCCACCGCCTGTTTTGCCAACATACACAGTCCGGCCCTTACTCCCTTCACTTTATTTGCCGCCACACACACACCCACTCCCGTCCCGCAAATCAAAATCCCTTTTCCGTTTTCCGACACCACTTTTTCTCCCAGTTTAATGGCAATATCCGGATAATCATCATCAACGTTATATTCCACAAATCCCAAGTCAACCACCTCGTCATTGCCATCTCTAAGCATTTGAATTATTTTCTGTTTCAAATTAAAACCCCGATGGTCAGCCCCTATATATATCATGTACTATACTATCTTACCATCAATGCCCACTATTGAAATATCCGGCCGTAAGTTTAGTTACACCCTCCAACGTAAAGCGATTTTATCCCTCCGCTTACGTTTAAATTCAGCCGGATCATTCGCCGTTTCTGCCCCGTATCTTATGCCTCAGATTTTTATCGATAAGTTTATTACTGACCATTCCGGTTGGATCATCAAGAATATTCGGTCTCCTAAAACAATTCCTGCTTCTTTAAATATCATTGACCTAAACTATCAGCTGATTATTACTAAAGCCGCTCATGATTCGGTTGTTATCTTTGAAGATGACCAAAAAATATATTTAAATTCTCGCCTTCTTACTACTCCCCACCTGAAAAAACTTCTTGACATCAAACTTCGTACTCTCGCCGCTAAACTTATCAAACTCCATTTAACTAAATACAACTTTAAATATGCGCGTGTCTCGATTCGTAATCAATCCAGCCGTTTTGGTTCCTGTTCCGGTACCAACAATCTCAATTTCAATTGGCAAATTATTCTTTTTCCTCTTCCTGTCTTTCAGCACATATTACTTCATGAACTTTGCCACACTGTTGTCAAAAACCATTCTGTTAAATTCTGGAATTTACTCTCGCAATATGACCCAAATTATCGCGCCCACCGCCGCTGGCTAAAACAAGAAGCCCACAAAGTCATGATTTTTTCCTAAATTTGCTTGCTGCTCGTGTTTTTTTCTTTTTTCCCCGTGTGCGGGAAGGTGGATTTCTCCACCTTCCCTATAAAACTTGTTTTTTTATTTTGAATTTATATCAACTCCTTTATCTCCAACGGAGATAATAATTTTGTTGGCACATGACGCCAAAAGATCGGTATCATGTACCTCACCAAATTTTATTTCTCCGCCATTGGGTAGATCGATAGTGGGCGCTTTAGTTCCCGACAGAGTAGTGTTCATCTCAACACAACCAGTGTACGTGGTTGTGTCAAGCACAACTTTGTCCGTTCTGACAACATACCCAGATGGTATCTGGTAAGTCCCATCCGGGACTCTGATCCATTCACCCTGGGTGGTGGGAATGAATGCTCTGACAATCACAAAAATCACCAGAGCTAGGAACATTCCAGTAATAATATTTATACAACCTGAACTTCTCGAACTATTGTTGCCCATTTTTGATACTCCTTTTCGTCTTTGAAAAAAATTTTTTTACACAGCCCCCTAAATTTAGGTATTTTTCTTACCCAAATTAAGAAGGCCGTGCTGCAGCAAGCAAATTGTTAAAGAACTGTAGGGGATCCCGACCGCTTTTGGTCAGCCCCCTTTCCAAATATACCCAAAATTATGGGTAAAGTATCTAACAAAATCCTATAATATCATTTTTTAAGTTAAATGTCACTTTTTCGTGAGATAATTACCTATGATCCATTGGGCTGATATTTTGGTGATTAAAGATCAAAAAGCTTTAACTGATTAGGAATTTCCTACTGTGGCTCAAAAAAGAAGCTCATAAAATCATGATTTTCTAACAGAACAAATTTTATCTGTGAAAATCAAAGTTAATTTGCTTATATCTACATCTTCGTCCAACCCTCGTACAATTACCTTGGCTAATAAATCTGGATTTCTATTTAATTCTTCGTCAAAGTCTGTCCTTATATAAGGCATATCCACTCCCACCGATAAACCTATTCTTAAAAAATAATTTATCGCTGAAGCTACACAAGCATCAGGTCTTCCTCCTCTAACCTTCACTTTTCTAACTTCTGGCAGAATTTCCAATTCTTGTATCATATCGTAAGCAGTCAAAAACAATTGAAATCCCTCCTTTTCTTTCGATTCAATACCCAAACGTTTAAGCTCCGGTGAATCACCAATCCTTCCATTTGTTCCTAAAAATACCTTCAAAATTTCCGACATTAAGGCCAATTATATCAAATCTCCATTTCAATCCCTACCGGGCAGTGATCCGAACCAAAAACGTCAGTCAAAATAAACGCCTCTCTTAAATTCTTCTTTAATTTTTCATCAATAAACACATAGTCAATTCTCCAACCGACGTTTCTGCTTCTGGCTTTGGTAATTTGGTCCCAGTAGGTATACTCCACTTCTTCCGGATGAAGATCCCTGAAAGAATCTACCCATCCGTCGCCACTCAGTTTGTCAAACCATATTCTTTCGGCCATTAAAAATCCCGATGTATTCACATTTTCCTTTGGTCTGGCCAAGTCGATTTCCTGGTGGGCTGTATTGACATCACCGACAAAAATTACTTTTTCTCCCTGCTCTCTCAATTTATTTATATATTTTAAAAAATAGTTGTAGAAATCAAGTTTATATTGCAATCTACCCCGGTCTCTTTTGCCGTTAGGAAAATAAACGTTAAGCAAGGTAAACTCATCAAATTTGCTTATCAATACTCTTCCCTCCGCATCCCAATCATTATCCCGATTACCCACAATTACCGTTTTAGGTTCCATCTTTGAGTAGGTCGCCACTCCCGAATATCCCGCTTTTTCCGCATTATTTAAATAAAAATAATAATCTTTTGGTGCTCCATCAGGTATCTGATCAACCTTTGCTTTCGTTTCTTGAAAACAAAAAATGTCCGCCTTATCTTTTTCCATAAAATCATACAGACCCTTTTTCACCGCCGCTCTCATTCCCGCCACGTTCCAAGATATTATTCTAACTTTCATCTAGTTTATTCATCAAATCATTAATTAAATTTTGTGCTTCTATATATTTTACTTCATTAACCGTCTTTACCCGACCATCTTCCCTTATTTCTATTTGCAACACTGGCACTGATTTATCCATTTCTTCTGCCAAAGTTTCCTGTTTATTTTCTATAAAATTGTTAACTTCAATTTTATATATTTCTTTAAATTTATTATTTCCCTTCAATTCCAGTAATTTTTCCGCACCCAAATTTTTTCCATGAACATCAATAACTAACATAATATTTTTTTCTTTAATTATTTCTTTTACTTTTTCCCTAAAAGGGGAATTAATATACCAGTTTGGATCAAGCTGTTCCCTTGTAGAAATTAGCCCAAATGTACCATACCTTTCGCATATCATCCTTGCTAAATCGCCAGTACCCATATCTGCTGCTTTTATTTTTCCATCTCTTCCCTGACGAAAATTATGGGCTGCTACCACCAAGATTTTTTTCTTCCCTTCAATTGTTTGCCACCCTAAATCTAATTCATCCATTAATGTATTCTACAATTACTCATGGACCATGTTGCCATTATGTCGGTAATCCGATCCGCCTCTGGTGGAAATAAAAAACTTGGTTTAATCGGCCGTATTCTCTCCGGCCACAAAACTATTGAAACCCGTTGGTACAAAAATAAATCCAGTCCTTGGGACAAAATAGAAGCAGGGGAAACGATCTATTTTAAAGATTCTGGTGGTCCAATCCGTGCCTCTGCCATAGTTGTCAAAGTAAAACAATTCTCTAATTTAACTCTGTCTGATTCTCAAAAAATTGTTGATAAGTACGGATCCGTTGGTCTAATTGATATCCAGGATAAAAATGTCACCACTTGGGCTGTGGGAAAAAACTATGCCATTTTAATTTGGTTAAAAAACATAAAATCTATCGCCCCGTTTCAAATTAATAAATCCGGTTTCGGTTCTGCCTGTGCCTGGATAACCACCAATGATATTGATACAATACGGGTGTCTTAAACCAGTGGTGGCCGAACGGTTAGGCGAAGGTCTGTAAAACCTTTTTGAGCAGGTTCGACTCCTGCCCACTGGACAAATATTTCCAAAGAATTTAGCCGAATCAACTTGCATCTGGTACACTAGTTTTAAATATGGGAGAAACCAAAGGCACAGAAAAACATTCAGTGGCTGAACGTGTAGCACGTACGGTTTTTACACCAGAAAGATTAACAGAAGTTACGGCCGGTCAAGTTATGATTGGTCTTGAGAATTGGCATGACATGAACCTGGTTCCTGATAGATATGGTATGACTCGTGAACAAGTTGGTGAATTGGCAAAATTTGATAATCCTGTTACCCAGTGGGCCTTTGATCATATTGGAGATATATGGGAAATATCGGTTGGTCACACTGCAATGAGGCTTGGATTTGTAGCTTTAAATCAAGTTCTAAAAAGTGAACCGGTAAAAAAACTAACTGGTGGTAAAGAAGTTCAGATCCCTGACGACGCCTGTTTCTGGGCTTCTTTAATCACAACCATGACAGTAGTTTCTACACATTCACTTGGCATGTGGGCCGGGCCTTACAACTCACATATTGACGCACCAGTTCCAGAAATGATGTTTGGGCAGGCAGTTGCTGCCGTTGTACTCGCCACTTCTCATTATACCGTAAAATACCATGAACCAATCGGAGAATTAGCAATGAAAGTAGCTGAAAGAGGTAAGGAGTTTTTTAGCCAAATAAATAAAAAGAAGCAAAAGTTTGATAAATACCTCGGTATTAGTAATATGCCAAACGTTGCAGTTAACAATGAGGATAAACATGATGGTGTATCATAAGCTATGACAGACACAGTGCAAATGATGGCAGACGCCTATCGCTTGAAAACAGCAATTGAATCAGAAACTGTCGAAATTGAGGAAAACGGTATCAAGGTGATTATTGGTGGAGACCTAAAAGTAAAAGAAATATCTGTAAATAATTTACAAAATGATACAATGAAAGATATTGTTAATAAGGCCATACGAAAAGCCCAAGAAATAATGGTTTTGAAGATGAAAGAAATGTCTGTTGCTAAAGATGTATCGTAATAGTTCTACCCCTCTAATGGTAATCCACTGGACAAATTTTGAATTCCTGATTTCCCATAAATAATGTAAAATAAACCACTTATGTCAAAACCATTTGAAGGTCTCAAAGTTTATTACTCCGGTTCTATCAACGGCGCCACTGAACCGGATCCTGATTTTCGTTTACGTACTTATCAAAATCTGGAACAAGCCCAACAACACATTTTTGATTTTCTCACCCCAAGAAAATAATCCCACAGATACTAACTTTTACTCTATCACCCTTCCCCACAACTTAAACGGTGGCGACAAATCGGGTCTTTTTATCACCTCAACCAATTTTAAATTTTCCTTTTTAATAATTGCCTGGTCAATCTCACATCCCTCACCGTTAACTACCAACAATCTTTTTACCGATGCAAACTTTGCAAATGCCCAATTAGTCGGGCATTTCTCATTCACCATTTCCAAATTTTCAAACTGCCAATCGCCATTAATTCTATTTTTTGCTTGTGAATTTAATAAGTTTGGATCCCTATTGCCTAAAAATCCCAGCCAAGGGTAGATACCGTCCGGATAGTTTGTCACCACGATTTTATCGTAATTATTTTGTAATTTATCTATCGTTGCCACTAAACTTTCCATCCCGCCGTCCCTGGTATAAGCCGCCATGGCAAACTTCTGGTGTACCACATACATGTGTCCGAAATATATCCAATTAATAGTCAAAAATAAAATTGCCACCATTACTAAATATTTCTTTATTTCCCATAAAATTATCAAACCATAAGTTTCTATAATTACTATAAACGGTATCATCCACAAACTTCGATGCAGGTTTGGTACATCCTCAATTGTCATCGCCGCTGGCAGGGGAGCCAGCAACAACAAAAACATAGCCCATCTGGCTCCAGAATATTTACCCAACGCCACAATTCCCAGCACTAACAAAATTAGTTCAATATAAGTAATCAATCCAAAATTTTGCGTCATATATCTATCCGGTTTGGCGCTACTTCCTACCAAAAAATTTGTCGAAAAATAATTAGTATATTCTTCGACCATCCTTCTTCCTAAAACTACTAATTTATTGTGAAACGCTCTGGCTACCAACACCTGCCCCGGTCCTTCCTGGTTTGGCATATTTACCGATTCAAGAGTTATTTTTGCATCACTTTTAATTGACACTTGGGACAATCTTCCTCGTGCCTCTTTGCCTATGAACAATCCTCCACTCATTAAAACTACTATTCCTAAAATCATCCACAATTTTTTACTCTTTTCTTTCCAATAAAAAAATATTGTCGCCAATATAAATAGTGGAGCCAAGACCCGAATACTATGATAGAACCAAAAACTTATCACCCAAAACAAGACACTTGGTATGACTTTTCTTTTCAACAAAAAATATAATCCCAATAAACTGAAAAATAATGCCATTACCACCTCTGAAGTCGCCCTCGATACCATCAAATGCCACGGACTTATCGCCATCAATCCGGCAGCCGCTAACCCCCATTTTTCATTTTTTGAAATTAATTTAACAATTAAAAAAATAGGAATCACGGTCAATGCTCCAAGAAGTGCAGCCGGAAATCTAACTGCAAAAATATTCTTGCCAAAAACAAAAATAGACGGAATATTAGAATAAATTACCGCACTTGGTCGAAAATCCCCAAACGAATTGTAATACATTCCTATCGTCTTTCCCCAATCATCTTTCCCGGTTTTAAGTACAGAATATGCATTCCACCCGGCCTTGGCTTCATCGACATGAAAGCCATATGGCAACTCTCCTAGCTTATATAACCTTAAAAATAGTGCCAATATCACAATTATCAATAGCCACCAGTTAATCTTCAGCTTCATAACCTATTCTATCGCCTTTGTTGATAAAATAATTGATGACTTCAATCAAACCTTGGACTGAACTTTCCCGTGAAACTGTTTTCCAAAAATATGGCCGAAAAATCGATAAGGTAATTTTTAAATTACCGAATGGAATTGAATCCGATTTTTACCTTAGTGGCCAGAACAACCGGACCGTCTGTGTTTTAGCTTTAACCACGGATAAACAAGTCGTTTTAGTTAATCAATATCGCCCCGGTCCACAAAAAATTCTTTCGGATTTACCTGGCGGCGGGGTTGATAAAGGCGAGTCGCCACTAGAAGCCATAAAAAGGGAACTGCTAGAAGAAACCGGTTACACAGGCGATTTTGAGCAAGTGACCGAGTCGGTTAGTGATGCTTATTCAAGTAATATTAGGACTGATTTTGTTGCTATTAATTGTCATAAAGTCCAAGAAATTAAAAACGATATCACCGAGTTTACAGAAGTCACCCTAATGGATTTAATAAACTTTAGAAATCATCTCCGGTCTGGACAACTTGACGATGTTAATACAGGTTATCTTGGTCTTGATTATCTCCATCTGCTTTAATAGGTTTGTTATACTCCATTTGTGCATCTTTCCCACCTAACTCTTGAAAATTTTCGATCCTATTCCAAAACTTCATTTGATTTTGAACCCAAAATAAATCTGATAATTGGTCCGAACGGTTCCGGTAAAACCAATATTTTGGAGTCTATTTATTTCCTGGCTTCAGGCAAAAGCTTTCGTTCGTCCTCTTCAGTGCAACTAATTAATTGGAATCAAAGTTACACTATTGTTCAAGGTTTACTTACCAAAAACAAAGAGGATCACCCCCTTGAAGTCCAACTTACCCGAAATCCCGCCACTGCCTCACTCTCTCGAAAATTTCTTGCCGATAATGTTATTAAAACCCGTTCCAAATATCTCGGCACTCTCCGGACTGTAGTTTTTGAACCGGAAGATATCCGTCTGGTTACCGGTTCTCCATCCCGCCGCCGTGATTTTCTGGATAGTGTTTTTCAGACCTCAGAATGGCGTTATGCCTCAGCTTTATCTCAATATCACCGGGCTTTGCAAAATCGCAATCAACTTCTCGATCAAATTCGTGATCATCAAGCCGCCGTAACGGAATTATTTTATTGGAACCAATCAATAATCAAAAATGCTGAAATTCTTCAGAACTTTCGTCAAAGCTTTATTAAATCAGCTAACAACTTCTTTTTTTCTCATTCCCATCCCGAAATTAGAGAAATTTCTATCAATTACCAACCGTCAATAATAACCGCCGATAAAATTGATAAATTACAAAATCAGGAAATCGCTCAAGGCTATACTCTTTTCGGTCCCCATCGTGATGATTTTTCTCTTGATAGCCTCCATTTTGATACTCCCGACAAAAATTTAGCTTTTTGGGGCAGTCGCGGCCAGCAAAGACTGGCGGTTTTAGCTCTCCGTTTGGCCCAAATCAATTATCTCGAAGAAACTTACCATGAATTACCGGTTTTATTGCTGGATGATATCTTTTCCGAGCTGGACTCGGAATACCGGCATTTAGTTGTCGCTATTTGCCAAAAATACCAAACCATTTTTACTTCCGCCGACGCTGAATCGGTTGAGTTTCTCCCCCAAGCTAATCTTCTTCAAATATCTTCTCCACAAATCAATTGAAATGATGTAAAATACCTTCACTCTGCACATCTGTTGTAGAGTTTCTTTTTGAAGTACTTTAACATTCAGCATTCACAATAAGCCTTTTCGTTAGTACCAGAGAGTGACACCGATATATTTCGGTATTCATTTTCTAGAATTTTTGTACTAAGAGTTTGATCGTGGCTCAGGGTGAACGCTGGCGGTGTGCCTAAGACATGCAAGTCGAACGAAATTCATGGTCTACACAAAGTTTCTCAGTTTTAAGTATTTCTCCCTTTTTCAAGGGGAGATCCCGCAAAGCGGGAGAGGGGTTTTGTGTAGATTGTGAGTTTAGTGGCGAACGGGTGAGTAATAGATAGGAACGTACTCTGAAGAAGGGGATAGCCCACCGAAAGGTGGAGTAATACCCTATAATATCGCAAGATTAAAGACGCAAGTCACTTCAGAAGCGGCCTATCTGCTACCAGCTAGTTGGTGGGGTAACGGCCTACCAAGGCGATGACAGCTAACGGCTCTTAGCGGAGAGTCCGTCACAATGGGACTGAGACACGGCCCATACACCTACGGGTGGCAGCAGTTAGGAATTTTGCGCAATGGACGAAAGTCTGACGCAGCGACACCGCGTGGAGGATGACGGCCTTCGGGTTGTAAACTCCTTTTTTCCGGCCATGAAGGTCGGAGGAATCAGGAACTACTAACTACGTGCCAGCAGTCGCGGTAATACGTAGGTTCCAAGCGTTACTCGGATTTATTGGGCGTAAAGCGTCTGTAGGCTGTTTTTTAAGTCTTGTTTCAAAGATCTCGGCTCAACCGAGGGAAGGGGCAGGATACTGAAAGACTAGAGTGATATCGGAGTTACTGGAATTTGTAGTGTAGGGGTAAAATCCGTGGATACTACAAAGAACACCAAGCGCGAAGGCGGGTAACTAGGTATTTACTGACGCTCAGAGACGAAAGCTAGGGGAGCAAATCAGATTAGAGACCTGAGTAGTCCTAGCTGTAAACATTGTCCGTTAATTCCCTGTATTTATATGGGGGATGTAAGCTAACGCGTTAAACGGACCGCCTGGGGAGTATAGCCGCAAGGCCGAAACTCAAACGAATTGGCGGGGAGGCGCACAACCAGTGGAGCATGTGGTTCAATTCGATACGAAGCGATGAACCTTACCTGGGTTTGAAATGT
>Ga0172379_10001010_pt1 | contig 60976 bp, 51 predicted proteins | sample GrowelOW334metaG_FD_119756 | JGI IMG/M metagenome (GOLD analysis project Ga0172379, IMG submission 119756) | Groundwater microbial communities from an aquifer near a municipal landfill in Southern Ontario, Canada - Groundwater well OW334 metaG | ecosystem: Environmental > Aquatic > Deep... | reverse complement strand
TTTGAGGCGGAGAAGCCGTCCTATGTCGTCCACCTCGCCGCCAAAGCAGACACGCGCAATGCGGTGCAGACTCCGCGCCTCTACATATCGGTAAACATAGACGGCACGCTCAACATACTTGAGCTTTGCAAAGAATATAACGTTGAAAATCTGGTTATCGCCTCATCATCTTCGGTGTACGGCAATTCATCAGAGGTTCCGTTTACCGAAGACCAACCTGCAGACCGGCCTATTTCTCCGTATGGCGCGACGAAGCGCGCAGTCGAGCATCTCGCGCACACCTACCATCACAATTTCAACATGAATGTCACATGCCTGCGGTTCTTTAATGCCGTTGGCGAGAATAACCGTCCTGGCATGGTGCCCTATATCTGGACGGAAAAGTTGTTACGGGGAGAAGAGATTGAAATATCGGGAGATGGTAGCAGGAAGCGCGACTACACCTATGTCGGCGACATCGTGCGCGGAACGATTCTAGCGATGGAGAAGCCGCTCGGCTTTGAAGTCATTAACCTTGGTAACAACACACCGGTCTCTCTCAGTGAGTTATTGGCGATTTTTGAAAAAGTACTCGGCACAAAGGCGAAGGTAAAAAGCCGGCCAAGTCACGAAGCGAGCGTGGAGGTAACCTATGCTGATATTACGAAAGCAAAAAAACTTTTGGATTGGGAACCAAAAACTTCGCTTGAAGAGGGCATCACGCGACTAGTGGCGTGGTTTCGTGCGAACCGACTCAAAGAAGGCGAGTAAGGTTTTGAGGTGCGCCTCCCACGAGAATTTTTCATTCAAAATACGATCGGCGCCTGCAACCACTTGTGCACGAAGCGCGGGCTCGTCAAAGAGTCTGGAAATAGCATCAGCAAGCGCCTGATCATCTCCTGCGGGTACGAGAAGCCCGCTTTTTTCGTGATAGACCGCCTCGTTTGTACCGGGGATATTCGTGGCAACCGTTGGGATGTGTGCCGCAAAGCTGGTGAGCACGGTGTGGGGGAGTCCTTCATAGGTTGAGTTGAGTACATAGACCTCAGAACTCTTCCGGGTATGCCACGTCTCAGCGCGCGATACGCGGCCTGGGAGAGAAATATGGTCGGCGATACCAAGCTCGCTCGCGAGTGTCTTCAAGCGCTCTTCTTCTGGCCCATCTCCTAAGATAACAGCTCGTACATCGGGGAATCGTTTTTTGAGAATAGCGACCGCACGGATGATGCCATCAAGCCCCTTCCACTCGACGAGCCGTGCGGTTGTGACGATCTGGTGCGGCACTGGCGTCGCAGAGAATGGTGCCGTCTCGGTTTCTTCTCCTGCATTATAATTAACTACTGCACGTTCTCCTTTAATTCGATACGTTCGCACAATGGCATCACGCAGATAGAGAGAGGGTGTGGTGACTATGTTGGCATGACGCAGAACAAATCCTTGGATCAGCATGCGTAGACTTGTGCGCCATCCGCCCTCGGGAGCCGCTAGGAATTCTTCAAGACGCTTTTTCGTCCGCCTCTCTTGGCTTGCGCGTTCCCATGCTTCATCGCCGACGAATTTCAGCACAAGCGGTATCCCGCGCATCATACTCACCAGAACAGCAGGGAATCCTGCCGCCATCGCGTTCTGAACGTAGATAACATCGGCGCCGCGCGATGCTTTATAGAGAAGGATGAAAAACTTGAGAAGTCGCACTGGGAGTGGGCGACGCTTGCTCGCAACAAAGAGAGTCGTGCCCTCGATGATTTCTGAGGTGCTCGCGTAGGCGACAATGACTATTTCATGCTCGTCACGGAGCCGTTTCGCAAGCTCTTTTGTATAGGTAGCAGGGCCGCCAATTTCAGGTGGATAGACCGGTGTGGCAAGTATGATTTTCACGAGCAATAGTGTAACATAAACAACACCATAAAGGTTCTATTTTGCTTAAAGCCCGCATGAAAGTTTTAATGATTAGCGGTGACAAAAATCTCCTGGTGCAAGGGAGCGAGGCGCATGCTCGCTTGGGGTTACAAAGAAGTCAGGTAGATCAGCTTGACGTATTTGTGTGGCCTCATATGCACACAATGCGCGAAATATGCAGAGCCGCAAAAAAGAATCACCATGACGTGGTCACTGCTCAGGATCCCTTTTGGCGCGGACTTCTCGCGTGGCGAGTCGCAAGGCGGACAGGAGCGAAACTGAATCTTCAAGTCCACACTGATCTGTCAGCACAACCATTTCTGCGCCGTTCACTCGCATCTTTTCTGCTGCTACGAGCGGATTCTGTACGCGTTGTGTCGGAAAAAATACGAGAGCAGGTGCAAGCGATGGGTGTGACAGCACCGATTCATGTGCTGCCGGTCTATGTTGATGTGAGCCGTTTTAAAAATCTGGTGTCGAAGCCGCATGCACAAAAGATGATTCTCTGGATCGGGCGATTTGAATCAGAAAAAGATCCTCTTTCTGCAGTGCAGGTTTTGAAAGAAGTGCGGGCAAAAGGCATTGATGCAAAGCTCGTTATGCTCGGTGCGGGCAGTCTGGAGGTAGCAGTGCGGCAGGCGACTCAAGATTTACCGGTTGAATTCCCCGGTTGGCAGGATCCTCGTTTGTATCTACCGATCACAGATGTTGTTCTTTGTACCTCAAAACATGAAAGTTGGGGAGCAAGCATAGTAGAAGCGCTTGCTGCTGGAGTGCCGGTCGTTGCTCCTGACGTTGGCATTGCCAAAGAAGCGGGAGCGATTATAGCCGATCGGTCTGAGCTTAGTAGTGTCGTAAGCAGCGTCCTTCACTCCGGCCAGCGAGGCGAACTGCAGATCAAGATGCCGAACGCAGAAGAATGGGCGAAACGCTGGCGAGAGACGCTCATATGAATGTCTGTTTCTTTGGATATGATGAGTCTGACGAAGGTGGACGAGCATGGGCTATGCGAACTGGACTCGTAGAAAATGGCATAAAAGTCAAACAGTGTAAAACGAATGTCAGTGGGTTTTTTGCGAAATGTCGTGATTTATACCGCAAATGGCGAAATATTTCAGATGTTAATGCCATATATGTAACTTTCATGGGCTACTATCTCATGCCGCTCGCGTGGTATCTTGCACGCCGGCGAGGTATCCCGGTCATTCTTGATGTACTCGTGTCGCAATATGACACTGAAGTGGTTGATAGAAAACGTGTGTCACGTTTTAGCACTCGCGCATGGTTTTTGTGGGCATTGGATTTTATTTCATGTTTTGTTGCCGATGCGATTGTTGTTGATACGCACGAGCACAAGAAATTTTTTGCCGAGAAATTTCTTGTTGATGAAAAGAAAATCATCGTCCTGCCAGTCGGATGTCGATCTGATCTTTTTAAACCGACGGAATTAGAAAAAATAAAAGACAATTTTATTGTTGAATTTCATGGCTCGTTTATTCCGTTGCAGGGCGTTGAATATATTATGGAAGCAGCGAAGATTCTGCAGGACAAGAACGAGAATGTGCGTTTTGAGATCACCGGAGTAGGACAGTTGTATACCACCATTACCTCTCTAGCAAAAGAGCTCAATCTAAAGAACGTTGAATTTTTTGGCAGAAAACACATTACAGAACTTCCATCCACCATTGCACGAGGTGATATATGTCTCGGAATTTTCGGGACAACTAAAAAGGCAATGCGTGTTATCCCAAATAAAGTCTATGAATGTATGAGTTGTGGTAAGGCAGTAATTACTGAACGGTCTCTAGGAGCACTCGAAGTTCTGCACAATCGCGAAGATGTGTGTATGGTAGAGCCGGGGAATGGAGCCGATATCGCTGAGAAAATCCTAGAGCTGAAAAACGACTCTGCGTTGCGCGCGCGTCTTGGCGAACGCGCAAGAGAGATTTCGCTTAGCGAATTCTCTCCGCGCAAAGTAGTGTTACCCCTGATAGAATGGCTTGACTCACGTGTATGAAATTACTTATTTGTACACAAGTAGTTGATGCTAAGGATTCTGATCTAGGATTTTTTGTGCGCTGGATAGAAGAATTTGCGAAACAGTGCAAGAAAGTCACTGTAATTTGTTTACGCTCCGGGAAGTATTCGTTACCAGATAATGTTGAAGTGATTGTGCTTGACAAGGAATCACGCATCTCACGAACAATTCAACTATGGCGCATCTGCATATCGCGACGCAAAGAGTACGACACGGTGTTTGTGCACATGAATCCGGAATACATCATTGTAGCTGGTCTTCTATGGCGGTTCATGCAGAAACGTATAGCCTTATGGTATACGCACAAAAGCGTCAATCTGAAATTACGCATCGCGGTTCTCTTTTCTCACAAAGTCTTTACTGCGTCTAAAGAGAGTTTCCGTTTGCGCACTAAAAAACTGCAAGTAATGGGACACGGCATTGATGTGGGCTTTTTCTTTCATGATGCAAGTATCGTGCGCGGAGATTGGATGTTCTCCGTCGGGCGGCTTATGCCGAGCAAGCGACATGATTTGGCTATCCGCATGGCTGCCAAAGAAGGGAATGAATTGCGCATCGCAGGCGAAGGACCCGAGCGTCAACACCTTGAGGTGCTCGCTCGCGAGCTTGGCGCTCGCGTGCGGTTTTTAGGGGCATTAAACCACTCGCAAATTCGTGATGAATACAGAAAAGCCAATTACTTGATACATACGAGTGAGACCGGAAGTCTTGATAAGGTGGTTCTTGAAGCACTAGCGTGCGGACTGCCAGTCCGCACGAGTGATCCAGCGCTAAAGATGCTCGAGAGCGAAAGTTCTGAATACGTGCGTGAAAATCATTCACTACAGAAACTCATCCCAGAGATACTAAAGTCAATGCAGACCATATAGATATGCCTGAAAACAAAAAAATAGTCTTTTTCGTATCAACAAGCTGGCGTAATGAGAAATATAAACACATTCCGTTGTTGTATCCCTTTTGGGGAAACTGCCTTGATAAAGAGCGAGTGCCCTTTCAATACGCAATATTTGAACAATATGGTTTTGACACGGAGTACTACACTATTACAAGCAATGAGCGCGAGGCTGATATAGTGCTGATGCCATACACGCACAATCTAGTCCTGCGAGCTATGCCGCAGCTATTTTCAGAGTGCAAAGAGATTGCGCTCCGAATAGGGAAGCCTCTCTTGATTGACGGGGTTGGTGACATTGAGAATCCTGTTCCTACTAACGTGCTCGTCTTGCGTTACGGAGGCTACCGTTTTTCACGTACACAAAACGAGATCATCATTCCGCCTTATGCCAATGACCTGTTAGAAGTATATTGCGGAGGAAAGGTCTCTTTGAGGGAGTGGAGCGAGACTCCTGTAGTAGGATTCAGCGGTTGGGCATCGCTCACGCCGATGCAGGAAATGCGAACGATATTCAAAGAGTTGCCAGATCGTATTCGCGGCATATTTATGAGTCGTTATCGTGCAAAAAAGAAAGGAGTATTCTTCCGTCGCACAGCGCTTGCGATACTAAAACGTTTTTCCAAAGTTTCACTGAATGTTCTCGCCCGTAGTTCGTATTCTGGCCACATTGATACTGCATCAAATAAAACAGAAACATTACGCAAAGAATTTGTGGACAATTTGTTAGGTAGTGATTATGGTCTTGATATCCGTGGCGACGCCAATGCATCAACTCGCCTTTTTGAGATGCTTTCGCTTGGGCGCGTTCCAATCATTGTGGACACCGAGCGTAATTTGCCTCTATCGCATATCGTTGACTACCGTTCCTTCTCTCTCATAATAGACTTCCGTGAGTTGCCACATCTTGGGGAGCATATTGAGTCTTTTCATTGTTCACTCAATCCAGAAGAGTTTAAGTCAATGCAGTTGCGGGCTCGTGAAGCATTTCGCAACTACTTTAGAGTGGATGTATTTACGCGACCACTGATGGAGGAGATACGAAAAAAGGCTCGGCTTGTAACCATCGGTGTGCCTTGTTAGTATACAGCCACCACTCCAATCCAATGGCAAGAGCATATTTTGTTTTGATGATATACAACGAGGAGAAGGCTATTGCTTCTGTTGTTCAGAGCATCATGAATGCTGAATTGCCTCCTAATTTTGAGCGTCATATCATCGCAGTAAATGACAGGAGCACCGATGGTACCGATCGGGTTCTTGCCGAACTTGAGAGTTCATACCCAGTACATACTCTTTCGTTTGAAACAAGACAGGGTTTGCCACTTTCGTTTCGTGCAGTATTTGATTATCTCCGACCGCGTCTTCAGGATGAAGACCTTGTCTTTACTCTTGAAGCAGACGGCACTAACAATATCGCTTGCGTTTCGAATATGGCTAAAGAGATACACAAAGGAGCCGATGTTGTTGTTGCGTCTCGTTATGCAACAGGAGCAAAATCAATCGGCTTCCCGTGGTATCGGCTGTGGGGAAGTTCGCTCATAAATCTTTTCTTGCGTCTCTTATGGAATGTTCCAAACATTAAAGATTATTCAGTACTTTACCGCGTATACCGTGGTTCAACATTGCGGGCATATATTGCTGACCCCCCTCCATTTCGTGCGAGTAAATCTTTTGCGGTTATTTCAGAGATTCTGCTCCAGATATCTAAGCAGACCTCAAAGTTTGCAGAAGTGCCGCTATCCTATGATTACAACCTTAAGAAAGGCAAATCAAAGATGAAGTTGTTTCAGACACTGTGGGAGTACACTCGTATCACGCCGCGTACTCCGCTTTATCGCCAGCCGATTTTTTTGATTGCTGTAGGCGCGTTTTTCTTGCGGATATGGGGGATTACTTATGGATTCCCAGATCTCCTCGCTCCTGACGAGCCAGCACTAACACGCGGAGCGCTCACCATGCTCAAGCTCAAGACACTTATTCCAGCGTTGCATCCTGCGGATTTCGCGGCGATGTATTATCCGCCCGTTACGGCGTATCTTTACCTATTGGTGCTCGCGCCGGTTATGGGGATTATGTATCTGCTCTCGCATTTTTCTTCACTCGGTGATTACGCGACACAGCTCATACTTGATCCGACGCCAGCATGGATTACCACACGCATCATTTCTGCGTTCATAGGAGCTATCACCGTATATTTCTTGGGCAGGCTCGCGGAGAAGATGTACAAAGGCAGTGGTGTGTTTGCGGCTCTATTTTTGGCGACAAGCTTCCTTCACGTTTTCTTTTCTCACGTTGCGAGACATTGGGTCTTGTCAGTTTTGTTCATCGTAGGATTGTTATGGACTTCATACAACATCTATCAGTCTGGACAAAAACGTTGGTATATCCTTTCAGGAATATTTGGAGGACTCGCAGTGGGAACTGGAGTGGTAACAGGCATACTAATGCTCGCACCAGCGCTCGCACACTTCTTCAGAGAGGAAAGTTTTGCTAAGAAAATACGCAGTACGGGATTTTGGATAATGATAAGCATAACAGGGCTTATCACTGCGCTTATATTCGCACTTCACCCTCTAATCCTCAACAACCTGCTAGCTGGCCCAAATGAACAGGGAATTACTCTGACTGCTCCGAAGTCGCTCTATGGTTTTGCCGAGATGGCTGTTATTGAAATGCGCGAATTCGCGCAATCAGAAACGATGATACTAATTTTCGGGCTCATCGGATTCTCTTTCTTTCTTATGCGGCACAAGAGGTTTGGTACTGTTTTAGCACTTACAACGATTCTCTCTATCGTTGCTCTTTACCTCTTCCACTACTATCTCTTGCACTATGTGTTGCTTATTCTGCCCATTTTTATTTTTTTTGCAGGGGTTGGGGCTTATGAGATTGTAAAAATGGCGCAGACGCGATGGATGCGAGCGGCAATTATTATCGCCATCTTTATTTTGCCAGCACTTGTGACGTTGCGCTTTAGTTATCTCTGGACATTGCCAGACACGAGACACAGCGCGCGTGCATATATAGAAGAGAACGTGTCGCAACAGTCCAGCATCATCTCTTATGTTCCTAATATGAAAGTCGTTACACCAGAAAGAACAGCGCTTCAGTCACGTCTAGCCTTTGACCCTAAATCATCGCGCTTAGTTGACCAGACGCTACTCTCCCTCGCGACATCAAGCTATCCTGCACCAGCCTATTCTGTTTTTGAGATTGGGACACTCTCTAGCGATGGAGTAGCAAAATTGACACCACAATTCTTGGCATCGCAGCACTTTGACTACGCAATCGTTGACCGCTTTACCGCTCCATATCCCGCACTTGAAGCGTTGCTCGCCAAAGGTGAGATAGTCGCGCGTTTCCCCACAGAAGGGAAGGCAGTCAACATCTTCGCCGACAATTATGGCGGGCCTGCTCTAGATGTGTTTATAATGCGTCAACTGGGTCCAGAAATTTGGATAGTAAAACTCTCGAAATGAGAATTCTTCTTTTTGGTGGGTCTGGAATGGTAGGCAGAGAACTCTCGCGCGCGCTCGCAGCTCACACCGTCATAGCACCGCTGCACACGTGTGTGGATATTACTGACGTTACTGCAGTAGAAAAGATAATCGCAGATGAAAAACCGGACTTTATTATCAACGCGGCGGCGATCATCAACATGAATACTATTGAACAGAACCCTGCCCTTGGTAGGCGCGTCAATGTTCAAGGTGCGACTGCAATAGCGCGCGCCGCAGCGGCGCGCGCTATTCCGCAACTTTTCGTGAGTAGCAGTTATGTTTTTGGCGATTCCGCCAAACCGTATGCAGAGGATGCCATGAAAAATCCAGAGAATGAGTACGGAAAGACAAAAGCGGAGGCTGAAGATGCAGTGACCACTTGCGGCAGTGATGCACAGTGGTACATTGTGCGCTCGTCTTGGTTCTACTCAGCGTACCGCGATACTTTTGTTGACGAGGTTGCGCAATCTTTGTTACAAGGAAAACCATTTGAAGCGTCGGAACAGCGCGGTGTCCCAACGTATGGAGGCGAATTCGCAGCAGCAATTGTCAAAGATTTTATAGATTCTTCGCCGCAAAACGGCGTGTACCATATCGTGAACGAAGGCGGCGCCTCGCGCTACAAAATAGCGCGCGAAATAGCGCGTGCTCTAGGTGCTCCAGAGAGTCTTGTAGTGGCGAAGGGTTTCCATTCAAGTGCGATGCGTCCCAGCGTGATACTTAAAAATACCAAACTCCCGAAACTTCCCCCGTGGGACAAATCATTGCGCGCGTACATCAGCGTGAAATATGGACAGAGCGAAGGTCCTTCGGTATAGTACGTGAGCATTATTTTCCAATGAAAAAAGCACTTATTACCGGTATTACCGGACAGGACGGCTCTTATTTGGCAGAACTGCTTATTAAAAAAGGGTACGAGGTGCATGGGCTCGTGCGCCGTTCTAGCACCTTCAATCGGCACAACATAGAACATATATTCACAACTGACGCCAAGCGTGCTGCACACCTGCATTATGGGGACATGGCCGACATGAATTCCATTATGTCAATTTTAAAATCCGTACAACCAGACGAAATCTATAATCTAGCCGCGCAGTCTCACGTCAAAATATCTTTTGAAGTGCCATCATATACCGCGCAAGCGGATGCTCTCGGCGTACTCTCACTTCTTGAGGCAGTGCGGCTGTTAGGATTGAATTCCAAAATCTATCAAGCGTCTACCTCCGAACTCTTTAGCGGAGATAAGAAGGAGGCACCGCAGAACGAAAAAACTCCATTCAAACCGCGGAGCCCCTATGGAGTCGCCAAGCTCTACGCATTTGAGATTGCACGGGTGTATCGCGAAAGTTACGGAATGTTTATCGTCAACGGGATTCTCTTTAATCACGAGTCTCCACGTCGTGGAATCAATTTTGTTACGCGTAAAATAATGCACGGAGTTGCTGAAGTTGCAGCTGGGATGCGCGAATATATTGAACTTGGCAACTTAGATGCCGCCCGCGACTGGGGTTATGCACCGGAGTATATGGGAGCGGCGTGGCTAATGCTTCAGCAGAAGAAGCCACAGGACTTTGTCATCGCGACAGGTGAGACACATACTGTGCGTGAGCTTGCTGAAGAATCATTTCGTGCGATTGGCGTTAAACTGCACTGGAAGGGTAAAAGAGAGAGAGAGGTTGGGGTTGACGCAAAAACAGGGGTCGTGCGTGTCAAAATTGACTTGCACTACTTCCGCCCAAACGAGGTGGAGTACTTGCGAGGAGATGCTCGTCTTGCCCGAAAGATACTCCACTGGAAACCAAAAACGACTTTCAAAAAATTGGTAGATTTGATGATTAAATATGAATTGGAGATCGTGAAGAAAAATAAGATATGAAAAAAATCAAGAAACAAATTGGTGTTGGATGTTTTGAGATAACTGACACGGAACGCCGCTACGTTAATGATGTTCTAAAAACAGGACGGCTCTCTTATGGGCCGTACACAAAACGCTTCGAAAAAGAGTTTGCGACTGCGCACAATATGCGCTATGCGGTTATGGTCAATAGTGGCACGAGCGCCCTTGAGATGGCGGTCGCGTGTTTGAAAGAAGTATATGGATGGAAGGATGGCGATGAGGTACTCTGCCCAGCAGTCACATTTGTTGCTTCAAGCAATGTAATCATTGCCAACAATCTCAAGCCGGTATTTGTTGATATTGACCCGCGTACGTATAACATTGATCCGAAAAAAATAGAAGAGAAAATCACTCTGCGAACGAGGGCAATCATGGCTGTGCATCTCTTTGGTCAACCTGCCGCGATGGACAAGATAATGAGAATCGCTAAAAAACACAAATTGCGCGTCATAGAGGATTCGTGCGAGACTATGTTTGCAAAATATAAGGGGAAGTCAGTTGGATCTTTTGGCGATATCGGATGCTTCTCAACCTATATTGCCCACTTCTTAGTGACGGGAGTAGGTGGATTCGCGGTAACTGATAATCCAAAATATGCCGAAATACTGCGCAGTCTTGCCAACCATGGGCGCGACAACATTTATATATCAATAGATGATGATAAAGGGAAAAGCGATGCGGAACTGAGCGAAGTCATATCACGACGATTCAATTTTGTGCGCCGTGGGTACAGTTATAGAGTTACCGAGTTTGAAGGAGCACTTGGTTGTGCGCAATTTGAACGTCGCAGAGACATCGTCCATAATCGCCGTAAAAATGGCGTGTATTTTAATAAATATCTTGCACCCTTTAGCAAACATCTCCAGTTACCCGCGACCACTCAAGGAGTAGACCATATGTTCATGATGTATCCAATCGTCATCAAAAAGAATTCGCCCGTGCAGAAATCAGAACTCACGCATTTCTTAGAGACGCATAACATAGAAACGCGCGATATGGTGCCTCTTATTAATCAACCCTACATTCGTTCTCTCTATGGAGATCTTGAAGCGCAGTACCCCATCGCAAAATGGATAAACAATAACGGTTTTTATATCGCATCGCACCAGATGCTCACTCCAGCAGAGCGCAAGTATATCGTCTCGGTATTTGGCGAATTCTTCAAGAAATGGTAGGCTCTCACTCGGAGCTCATTCCAATAACCCATAGAATTGAAGGGAGGACGAAATGGTAAAACCTGTCTGCTTGATTATTCCACCCTCTCCGTTCCTCTTGGACGAGAGGGTATTCCCCTTCCTTGGGCCGCTCAAAATAGCGGCGGTATTAGAGGAAGCGAACTGGCCGGTTGAGGTTCTTGACCTCTCTGGAATCATCAACTTCACCGATGTGGTAGAAGATTATGCACGCAATTCAGCGGCACGACACTTCGGTATTACTGCAACAACGCCACAATTTCCCGCAGCTGTGAGAATTGCAACAGCAATTCGTACGGTGAGAAAAGATGCACGGATAATTATCGGCGGTACGCACGCGACACTCGTTGTTGCAGCATGTAGGTACGAAGATACGCACCAAAAAATTGGACGAGCGCATTACGCGTATCATCAACTGGAAGAAAACTTTGATGTCATTGTTGCTGGCGATGGGGAAGAGACCATCTTCCTGGCCGCACAGGATGATGCGCCTAAACTGATTGATGCGGACAATAAGAAGTCCCCGCACTTTCTGACTAGTTCACAGCTTGACGCGGGTCCATTCCCAGCAAGGCATCTCATTGACCTTGCGGGTTACCGCTACACCATTGATGGCGTACCAGCGACATCGCTTATCGCCCAACTCGGATGTCCGTACAAGTGCGGGCTCTGTGCAGGGAGGTCTTCTCCAATGTTGCGTAGTATGCGCACCAGAAGCGACGAGAATATCGTTGAAGAGATGACGTTCTTGTACCAGAAGTATGATTATCGCGGGTTCATGTTCTACGATGACGAACTCAACGTCAATCCGAAGATGGCAGAACTTATGCGAAAAATCGCCAAAGCTGGTCGTGATGTAGGTACAAAGTGGAAGTTACGCGGGTTCGTCAAGTCAGAACGATTTTCCGACGAACAAGCGGAGGCGCTTTTTGAAGCAGGTTTTCGCCAAGTGCTCATCGGCTTTGAATCTGGCTCGTCGCGTATTCTGAAGAATATCCAGAAAATCGCAACGCGCGATGACAACACTCGCTGTGTGGAAATCGCACATCGGCACGGCCTCAAGGTAAAGGCCTTGATGTCGCTCGGCCACCCAGGCGAATCAGAGGAGACAATCCGAGAGACTCGCGATTGGCTCATTGAAGTCAAACCATTTGACTTTGACGTGTCGGTTATAACACCGTACCCAGGTTCGCCCTATTATGACCACGCGATCTCAACAGTAGAGCTTCATAACAGCAAGCCAGTGTGGGTCTACACCTGTAAGAACGGCGACCGACTATACCAAGAGGAAGTTGACTACAGCAGAGATGCCGATTACTACAAAGGCGATCCAAACGACGGGTACTCGTCTCATGTCTGGACTGACTCTTTGAGTCCAGAAACCTTGGTGTCGCGACGTAATAAGTTGGAAGCAGAGGTTCGCGAGAAACTTGGCATCCCGTTCAATCAGAGCCGACCAGCGATGCTCTACGAGCATTCAATGGGTCAATCCTTGCCCTCTCGTATTCTACGCAGATCTTGATTAGAGCCCCTCAATGAGAGGGGCTCTCTTTATTCAGTACTTTTCTTGAAGTCTCCGCGGCTGAAGTAGCGCTCAATAAGGCAGTACAAAAGAATAAATAGATAGCGGCTACCCATCTCTTTTATTTTGAGTTTTGATGTGCCGCTCTTTCTATTTCTCCACGAATTAGGAAGTACGGTATAAGTGTATCCGCGCACAATCGCCTTCAGAGGCAATTCGAGAGTCAAGTTGAAGTGTGGCGACATAAACGGCCGTAAGCCATCAAGGGTCTCTCTTTTGTAGAGTTTGAATGCGTTGGTGCAGTCGTTATAACGAATTTGGAAAAGTATCCGTACAAGCGTGTTTGCAAAGCGATTCAGTATCAGTTTGTATCGCGGATAGTCATATGTGATGCCACCCTTTATAAAACGACTGCCGAACACGCAGTCAACTCCAGTCTCTTTCGCCGCGCGATAATAACGTACCAAATCTTCTGGGTCGTCCGATAGGTCAGCCATCATAATGACGACATACGTGCCGCGCGCTGCATTGATGCCACTCACAACCGCTCTGCCGAACCCAGCCAGTTGTTCGTTATGCACAATACGTAGTTGCGGTATGTGTTTCGCAAGTTCAGTGAGCATTGTAACTGTCGTATCAGTTGAGTGGTCATTCACTACGATGATTTCAAATTGGATCTGTTCTCGTACAAGAACTTTTGCTACAGACTCCACAGTCTCGCGAATAGAACCCTCTTCATTATGGGCTGGGATGACCACACTTATTGCCATTTTCATGATAGGACTCTAACACAAACTTGTGATAATATGGTCGCGATACGATATGGTAAAAGTGGCACTCATAACAGGTTCTGCAGGGCTGATTGGCTCAGAATCAGCTCGTTTTTTTGCTGGGAAAGGATACCAGATAGTTGGTGTGGATAATAATATGCGCAAATATTATTTCGGTGAAGACGCTGGAACGAAGTGGAACAGAAAACAACTTACCGCACAGCTCGGGGCACAATACCAACATTACTCTGTTGATATACGCGATCGCGCAAAGATAGAAAAAATAGTAAAAAAGCATTCGCCAAACATTGTCATTCATACCGCGGCTCAACCAAGCCATGACTGGGCTGCCAAAGAACCCCACACTGATTTTTCTGTAAATGCGCTCGGAACGCTCGTATTGCTTGAGAGCGTGCGACAATTTGCTCCTCACGCAACGTTTATTTTTACCTCAACAAATAAAGTATATGGCGACCAGCCAAATTATTTGCCACTTATAGAGAAAGATACGAGATGGGAAATTGATCCGAAACATGCTTTTCATAAAGGTATAGATGAGTCAATGAGTATTGATCAAACACTTCATAGCGTTTTTGGAGCTTCTAAAGTTGCCGCTGACGTTATGGTCCAAGAATACGGAAAATATTTTGGCCTAAAGACCGCTGTATTTCGCGGAGGATGTCTCACTGGCCCAAACCACAGCGGAGCACAGCTACACGGATTCCTTTCTTATTTGGTCAAATGCATTGCGACAGGAACTCCTTATTCCATTTTTGGGTATAAAGGGAAACAGGTTCGTGACAACATTCACGCACACGATCTAGTCAATATGTTTTGGCACTTCCACAAAAAGCCGCGATCTGGCGAAGTGTATAACGCCGGAGGGGGGCGTCAGTCCAATATCTCAATGCTTGAAGCGATAGCGAAGATAGAAAAACTCACAGGAAAGAAAGCAAACATAGTTTATAAAGATACTCCGAGAGTCGGAGACCACATCTGGTACATCTCTGATCTAGGGAAGTTCAAATCGCATTATCCGAAATGGGATATTACCTATGACATAGACGCAACACTAAAAGACTTATGTGCGCATGTGCGTTCATAATTATGGAGTACAAGCACATATTGATAACAGGCGGATGTGGGTTTGTCGGCTCTTCTCTCGCCATTAGACTAAAAGAAAAATACCCACAGAGTCGTATAACAACTATTGATAATCTTTCACGCAAAGGCTCCGAACTCAACAAAATTCGCTTGCTTGCTTCTGGCATTGAGTGCATAGAAGGCGATGTACGTCATGCCGAGACATTCACACCTTTTGATTCGGTCGATCTCATTTTTGATTGCGCCGCAGAACCGTCAGTATTGGCAGGGAAGGATGGTTCTCCACTATACGCGCTTGAGACGAACCTCTGGGGGACCGTCAATGTTCTTGAACTTTCTCGCCGCACTAATGCAAAGATTATGTTTACTTCATCCAGCAGAGTGTATCCGGTCCGTGAGCTGAATGAAATAAGTATCGTTGAAACCGATACACGATTTATGATAGCCCCTGATCAGACAATATCTGGTGTTACTGCGCTCGGTATAAGCGAAAAGTTCCCGATTGGTGTTGAACGCACGCTTTATGGTGCCACAAAACTCGCTTCAGAAATGCTTATCAATGAATATGCGCTTCTATACGGTACGCAAGCCATTATAAACAGATGCGGAGTTATAGCCGGGCCTTGGCAATTCGGAAAAGTTGATCAAGGTGTCGCTGTTCTCTGGATGGCACGACATGTATTCCAAAAACAGAAGCTCTCATATATCGGCTGGGGCGGAGAGGGGAAGCAGGTACGTGATTTCCTTCATCCAGACGACTTATTTGATGCGCTCTCCTACCAGTTAGATCATTTTGACGCTTGTGTTGGGAATACGTTCAATCTCGGAGGTGGAACAGCGCATAGCGCATCTCTCAAAGAATTGACGCGAATATGCGAAAAGATAAGTGGCCACACAATCATCATTGATTCAGTATCAGAGACTCGCTGGGGAGACGTAAAGCTCTATATTTCTGACAGTTCTCGCTTTGAAAAACTTTCTGGTTGGAAGCCGAAACGTGGTGTTGAAATCATTATGAATGATATTCACGAATGGCTTATCTCCCACAAAGACATGCTCGCCCCTATTTTTACTTAAAGAAATTCAGGTAGATAAATCCTGTGGTTTTGGCTGCCGCCATACGAAAAAAAGATAGAACGTATAGTTCCAAGCAAACCCTAGTATGACTCCTGCAGCATAGGCAGCATTAATAAAGAGATGGTTGCTCGTCTGGTGTTCAATTATGAATATGAATAGCCACTGCAAAAAGACAGAACCGCTTACAACAAGATGAAAACGCAGGATGCGCGATACTATCGAAATATTATGTTGGCGGTCATTGAAAGCAAAGCGATTGCTCAAATAAAAATTCGTTAGAATAGCTGTCTCCGCGCTTATTACTACTGCTGTACTTGGTGAGAACAGATGCAGATAAATCCCTAGAATCTCAAACACTATGGTTTGAACAACAACAGCGGCAGCTCCTGTCGCCATACTTCGTGCAGGGCGCATTTCCAGAAACTTCTTGATTGTTGGCAGGAGAGTCATTTATTTTATCCCGTCATTGTACTATATTTCGCAGTAAAAAAATAAAGGGCTGCTCGGTTGAGCAGCCCCAGTGGTACACGAACATCTCTATACAGCAATAGGAGCATTACAAGGTTCAACCTTATAAAGACCGAAATGGAATAGGTGACGTCGCGAGATTGTACTAACATCATCAATTATTTCGGCCGTAGTCCTACCAGACTTGAACACCCCTTCTTCAATCAACTTCTTCGCTAGAATACCGCCGGCGAGGAAATAGCAGAAGTAATATGGGTTCTGCTTGATTGGTTCAGGAAATGCTTTCGGAGAAGAAAGATGCATCTCTTGCGCGAGATCATGACGCCATCTCTCAAAGGTATCTCTTGAAACATGTTTTTGCAGATGGTCAGCAATCAATTTGCCGATGCCTTTCCAACTCCATTCATCTCCATCAAGTCGCAAGAGTTTTTTGCCGAGGCCTTTTGCATCTGGCACTTTTGCTAAGAAGTTGAATAGCCTCTGTAAACGAAACGAATCATTACAGTAGAGTGTGTTTTCTTCAGGGCCTAGATACTCTATTGTTCCGACAAGTCTTGGTGTATCTGATGAACCATTTCCGGATTGATACCACACATCGGCTATTGGCCCATCCCCCCTGCGGATTGCCCGCATGTTTAGGAGCGGTTGTAGATTTGGTTTCACATCTTGGCTAATACCAATCCTGTCAACAATAGGTTCAATGTCACGAGGACCTCCTGCTGGATGATGTAGAAGACTTCGCTCGTACGAACGACCCTCGAGATCATCATTGTTGCTTGGGTGAAATCCGAAGTTCGTGCATATAGTCCCAATATCGGTTCCCCCATATGGAGCTAGTAGCGAACACCATGCCATCGTAGGATTGATCCGATTGTTTAGATCAAGGGTCATCAGGTCTGTATCCGTATTACTGAACGGTACAGCCATGATCTGCTCTGTCCTAAGCGACATACCGCGACCCATGATCGCTCTGCATCCATTGAGAATGGTCTCTTCAGACATGTGCCTAAATAACACACGATCTCGTATGAATGGAACTCCAGATTCAATTGCGAGAGTGATGCCAGTACAGCCCGCTTCAGCAAAAAGATCCAAAAGTCTTTCTCCTGATTCGCCACGCACAAATTCAAGACGAATCTGCGCATGAAACGGTACTCCAATCTCATTTTTCCATCTCCTCACGAACTCCTTGAGCCATTTTGGTTTGTATCCAAAATTGTCGTCTTGGAAATAAACGAGATTCAGTGGCCATCGTTCTTGAATGGCGCGAGCCTCGGTAATGATGTCTGCAACTGAACGCGTGGTGAATTTGAATCCACCGTGCATCTCGTTGAATTTCGCTGCATAGCAATATGTACAGGTGAACGGACATCCAACTGACGCGAGCATACTTTTAATCGGACTTTCTGCAAACTCCGGATACGATTCATAAGTGACGCTTCTGTCTGGTAAAGGAAATGACATTCCTCTTCCGTTTTTGTTGAAGTGGACACCAGGTGGCAATGTGCCATCTAATATTTCCTTCAAAAGTCCAAAGCCAGTCGCCTTGATTACCCAGTCCGCATGTGTCCCACACTCTCTGTCAAAGTATGTCGCATGCGGACCGCCTATGACAACACGAACGCCCATCCGTCGCACCACGTCGGTTGCAACGAATGTTTGAAGATGCCAGCCTGTCCAGATTTGAAATCCGACCAGGGAGGGCATCCATTCACGAACCATGTCGTAGAGCGGCGCAAAGTCGTGATCGCGCACTAGCACAACCTTGCATTCCCAGCCTACATTCCTCACGAGGCCAACCAAGTGATGAATGCCGAGCGGCTCAATACTGAAGTATTGAGCCACAAATACCATCCGTTTACTCAACATATACACCCCCTTTTCGTTTATGATTGTTTAGTTTGAAATGAACATCCGACAGAATCCTAGCATATTTCGGTTTGAATACATATAATGTAATTATGGCCAAAGTAAAGGTATTCCTTAGACAACATCGTGCCGCGACAGTGCTTATGGGAATTGTTTTGTTGCTTACGCTGATTCCGATTCTTGATACGTTTCTTGTTTTGGGGAACTCATGGCAAGGATTCCCTCCAACATTTACTGATGAGACTATTTATTTTGCACATGTGCGTGCAATAGGAGAGGGATACCTGACCGACGGTAACCCGTATTTTCTGGAACACAGCTCTGGTCCGCCAGTAGTCATCTTTGGTGGAGCGTGGCTGAACGCAATTCCGCTTCTTGCAGGTTTATCTTTCAACGCAACGCTGATGCTCAATTTCATATTGTGGAGTCTGTTGTTTGCCGGAGTTCTCTACTGGCTCTTCAGAGAAGTGCTTGTTCCATCGTGGGTTGCCGTTGCAGGCACTGTACTTTTGTATATTCAGTCATACGCCCATGTCTGGCGTGCAGTCAATCTTCAGCCGGTGTACCCATTCTATTTTTTGTTCTATGTTGCGATTATTCGTCTTGTGCGAGAACAGAGCCGCCTAAATATAGGCCTGCTCGCTTTTGCAACAGGCATATCCTTTTATATCTTCGCGTATTGGTGGCAGACTGTAGTTGTCACACTTGGACTCCTATTCCTCTATTCGCTCGTGCGAAAGAATGGGTCTCTTATGAAGGCAACGCTTCTATCATCGCTCATTGGAGGCATCATAGGGCTTCCTGTGCCGCTCTATATTCTGTGGCTGTCTCGTTCCTCCCCATATTTCTGGGAGAGCATGAGCCGTTTCGGTCTTGTGAACACACATCTACCTATGGCCGAAATTGTGTACTCTGGCGGATGGATTGGTATTTTGCTCGCTCTTTTGGTGGTGCTCTTTTGGCGCGTGCGTGCATTACGTGGTGATAAGAGATTTATCTCTTTGTGTATTTTCGTTGGAGTAAGCGGATTCGGCCTCTGGATTATGCAAGGGAGTAATCTCATCACAGGTAAATTATTAGAAACAGGGGAACACGTGAAGATGTTGATATTGCCATGGCTTGCATTCACTACCATAATTGTTGGGGTATATCTGTGGGAGCTGCGAATGCAATTATCAAAATGGTTGCAGACATTATCATTCGTCGCGGTTGCGGTATGTGCTGGTGCGAGTATGTACTTTACATACGTCTACTTCGCTCCATTTTTCAAAGTAGAATCGAACCGTGAGTTCTGGCAGACAGAGCAGACATATGTCAAACCATTTGAGTGGCTTGAACAAGAAGAAAAAAAACCAGTAGTAGTGTGGAGTAATCCTCACGATTACATAACTCCCAACCTCCCTATATTCACAAAACACTTCACACTTTTCACGACATATACAACATGGCAACTAGTTTCTGAAGACGAGATTCGCGAGCGATACCTCATTTCGCAATACTTTGATAACCCAACAATTACAAGCCTGAAAAGTGATATGGATACATACCTTGGTCGACAAGATGCACATCATCGCGCTAAGTCTATTGAGCGTGGAATAAAGATTTGTCGCATACTGTTCTTTTGGGATAAGAACAAAGAATGCGGTACACCGCAGACTCCAGCCGAATTGCTTGGTGACAAATTCTTCTCTGATCTAGAACAGAAATTCAAAAATGATATCAAGCCAAATATCAAAGCATATCTAAAAAAATACAATGTCTCTTTTATTCTAAAAGATAAAATATTAGATCTGCAGTACCATCCTGAAGCTCTCGGAGCGGTGCGCGTGTATGAAGATGATCGCTATGAAATCTATCATCTCTAACGAAACACTCAACGGGAGCGATTTACAGGGCATCTATCAAAACCGCTTCAAAGGGAAACTTGAATATAGAAATAGGGTATGGAATGTGTTGATTAGAAATTATTTTCAAAAATATATTCAATCTGGAGATACTGTATTAGATCTAGGAGCAGGGTATGGAGAGTTCATAAATAATGTCCATTGCGGTAAGAAATATGCAATTGATTTGAATCCAGACACAGTACACAAAGTCAACGCAGGTGTCGAAGTGATAACGCAGGATTGTTCAACACACTGGCCTCTACCAGACAATAGTCTGGATGTAGTATTCACTAGCAATTTTTTTGAGCATCTTCCTGATGAACAAACGCTTGTTCGCACTCTTGAAGAAATAAAAAGGTGTCTCAAGCCAAGTGGGCGAATCATCGCTATGGGACCGAACTTAAAATATCTCCCTGTCGCATACTGGGACTTCTGCGACCATTGTTTACCGCTTACCGAACAATCACTATCAGAAGCATTGTCACATCATGGATTCCATATAGAAAAATGTCTTGATAAGTTCATGCCATTCACTATGGCGAACGGGCCGCAGTACCCAGCATTTTTTGTTTCTGTATACTTACATTTCCCAATAGTATGGCGTATATTTGGAAAGCAATTTCTCATTGTTGCTACGGTAACTACATAGAACAAATCGCCGTTATAATGAGTCATTAATAACCAACAGAATCTATGAAGCTTATCTGTATTTCCCACTGGCGATTTCCGTCCGAGAAGACCATGGCCCCGTATATGATGCGGGTCTTGGAAGGATTTGCCAGAGAGGGAGTTGAAGTAGAGCTCTGGGCACCACGCCGTCAAAACATCAATGAACTAATTCATACTGATCCTTTTGAATATCATCTTATTGAACATAATTTCAAGATACAAAAACTGCCGGTCATTGACTTGATGCCGTATTCAGCAGGGAAGCTAGGATTCTTTATTATGTTGGGAAGCTTTATCACTTCCGTCTTCTTCAAGATTCTATTTATGAATGGACGCAAAGATACGGTATTTTATTTCTTTGACCTGCGCGATGCATTTACCACTCATTGGTTGAGTAATAAAACTTTTTGTGAAATACACATGTATTATCGCAGCAGCGTTGACTTCATAAACAGACGCGGCTTCAAGCTGATGAGAGGCATCATCGCGGCTACCAAGCCATTGAGGACTGATATCACACGCGACTATAAAGTCCCACAAGAGAAAATTCTCTATGCGCCATGTGGCGTCAACTTTGAAAGGTTCGGCATTGACACGCCAAAGGCAGAAGCTCGTAAGATTCTTGACCTCCCACAAGATAAAAAGATTATTCTCTATGTCGGGCATCTTTTCCCAGTCAAAGGTGTGGACGTATTGTTTGATGTTCATTCGCACCTTAAGACAGGCGAGACTATTTATTTTGTCGGCGGTACCGATGAAGACATAGAGGGCTTTAAACAAAAATGGCAAAACGCTGGTTCGCCAAAAAATATCATTATTGTTGGGCGCAAACCGCATCAGGATATTCCGCTCTGGCTACGTGCCGCCGATATATTAAGCATCCCGAATACTGCCAAGGAAGCAGCTGGCGCTACCGAATCATCTCCATCAAAACTTATGGAGTATATGGCATCCGGCAGACCTATCGTTGCCTCTGATGTTCTCGGCATCACTGATGTTATGGACGGTACTATGGGATATCTTGTTGAGCCCGACAGCGCAGAGGCCATAGCCACGGCGGCGCATGAGATTTTTGAAAATCCAAATGATGCAGAACGCCGAGCAGAAAATGCTCGCAAAGCAGCGCGAGGGCTCGGATGGGAAGAACGCGCACAGCACATCTCAAATTTTATAGAAACACGCATACATTGATTATGTGTATACTTCTTGAATATCTTAAGACCAAAGCCAAATTATGCCTTGGATATGGCGTGCATAAATCGTACAGCCAATTTGGAGAGGACATTATATTGCAGTCGTTCATCAAGGAGACTATTGGCACGTATATAGACGTGGGGACGTATCATCCCGTTTTGTACTCAAATACCTACGCGCTCTATAAGAAAGGGTGGAGAGGGTTGGTTATAGACCCGAACAGCAGTCTGGAGCCGCTCTACGGGCTTCTCCGGCCTCGAGACACCTTTATAGCGGCGGGTGTGGGTGCAGAAAACACTGGTCAATACCACATGTTCAGCGACGGCGCATATAACACATTCAATACTGAAAACGTCGGCGCATACAAGAGAATCAGTCGGCTTAAATATTTTGGTAGTGTAGAGCGAGCAATCATCCCTCTATCAAAAATTGTGCATAATCACGGTGTCAAAGAAATTGGTTTTCTCAATATAGATGTAGAAGGGAATGATCTACAGGTGCTTCAGTCATACGATTGGTCAATACGACCAAAGATAATCGCAATTGAGTCAAGCGACTTTAATCCAGACGCACCACAAGAAAACGAGATTTATCGCCTTCTGCGTTCTAAAAAATATCGTCTAGCAGGACTGTCGAGTGTTTCGTTACTTTGGGTTGATAATAACCAGTAATATGACACCTAAAATCGCACCATGGGCTCCACGTATATTTACACTCAATGGTTTTGCCAAAGAAGACATACTCAGTGGTGCTAGTGCGCTTGATGTGGGATGCGGCGGAAGAAAGCTCGTCGGCTCAACAGGGATGGATATTCTCGCACTACCGAGTGTTGATATTTTGCATGATTTTAATAAGACGCCATGGCCTTTTGCTGACAACAGCTTTGACCTCGTGTTACTCAATCACGCTCTTGAACACGCGACTAACGTTGTGGATGTTATGAATGAAATACATCGCGTGCTGAAACCGAGTGGCCGTGTCGTTATCCAAGTACCACACTTTCGCTCCATTGATGCGTATAGTGATCCGACGCATTTACACTTCTTTACCGCGCGTACGCTAGATTACTTCACCAAAGACAGCGGGCTCTCCAAATATAACTATACCGATAAGCTATTCGTCAAAAAAGGCTTTTGGTATGGTTGGCCGCATCGCTCGCATAATCCTCTGCGACAAGTATTCAAGGATTTTATACACGCGCATCCAACTCTTTACGACCAGTATCTATCTCTTCTCATACCAACCGAGTGTCTGACGTGGGAGCTTGAAGCGCTCAAATAATATGAAAACCGTGTTAACTTTCCGTGCTTCTTCAATAGGTGATTCTCTGATGGGGAAATATCTACTGGAAAATATTCGTGCCGCATATCCTGATGCACGTTGTACGCTCGCTGTGTCAAGCCGTGTAGGAATGATCCGCGATCTCTTTGCCGCGTACCACTGGCTTGAGGTAATTGAAGTGAATAAAAACCCAGCATCGCTATGGCGTTTTTTCGCGAGTGGCAGACGCGATATCGTCATAACACCATATACTGGCGGAGTTTTTGGTATCCTGCCAAAGCTCGTTGCTCGACTGTTCGCCAAGACGCTAATCGGCTATACCGATGCATCACACCTGAACCGTTTTCTGTTTACAAAACTTATACAATTAGTCGGACGTTCACGCGCGCCGCGGCTTCTTGAATCAGACGCTCTCGCGGCCATAGGCATTCCACTCTCCGTTGAACGCCTGACTTTCACTTATCTCCAGCAGCCGCATCTGCTAGAGAAATTCGGATTGCAGAATGGAAAGTATGTGGTGCTCCATCTTTTTGCTGGCAGCGATGCACGCGGCCTTTCTCTAAATAGTAAACATGCACTAATTTCTTCATTGATGAAAGTATTGCCAGAAGATTGGAAATTAGCTCTCACTGGTGGAGATAAAGAGAGAGAAAGTTTGGGAAAAGATCTTCCACCCCAGGTAATATTGGTGCATACCTCACTTCAAGAGTTAGCACATCTTATTGACCACAGTGCCTGCGTAGTGTCGCTTGATACCGGCGCCGCACATATTGCCGCTCATATGGGTAAACCTCTCGTTGTACTCGCTAGCCATTGTGCCGGAACACAATGGTGGTCGCCGGATATGTATGGCGAAGAGACACGTACGCTCTTTTCTTGTTTGGGTATCTGTAAGGGTAGGCACGAGCACCCCGGTTATGCGAGGTGTCTTGACGCTATTGACCCTGAAACCGTGGCCAGCCGTGTGGCAGTTATACTTATGGTAAAGTGATTTCTTCTATGAGCAAAAAAGCCATTAAAACAGTCTATGTCGCTATGAGTGCAGACTTGGTGCATCCTGGGCATTTGAACATCATCAAAGAAGCGGCCAAGTTTGGTGAAGTTGTCATAGGGCTCCTAACAGACGAAGCTATCGCAAGCTACAAGCGTCTGCCATATATGAACTACGAGCAACGCAAGATAGTGATGGAGAATATAAAAGACGTATCTCGTGTTGTTCCACAAGAGGTTCTAGACTATCGTCCAAATTTGAAAAAACTGAAACCTGATTATGTCGTGCATGGTGATGACTGGCGCGCTGGTGTCCAACGAGAGACTCGCCAGCAGGTTATAGATACTCTTAAAAAGTGGGGAGGTAAACTCATAGAAATAGAATACACACGCGATATTTCCTCAACCACACTTAACAATGCGCTAAAAGAAGTAGGAACTACCCCAGACATTCGTCTCAAACGTTTCCATCGTCTTCTTCAGGCAAAGACAATTATTCGCGGTATTGAGGTGCACAATGGCATCACAGGGCTCATCGCTGAACATGCGTCGGTCAAAAAAGGCGCTAAAAATGAAGAGTTTGATTTTATGTGGCTCTCAAGTCTAACTGACTCTACAGCTAAGGGTAAGCCCGATACCGAGCTTGTGGACTCAACCTCGCGACTCAACACCATTCATGACGTGTTGGATATCACCACGAAGCCGATTATCTATGACGGCGACACGGGAGGATTGACTGAACACTTTCCGTATCTGGTGCGCACGCTTGAGCGGCTTGGTGTCTCCGGCGTGATTATTGAAGATAAGTGTGGCTTGAAGAAGAATTCTCTCTTTGGCACCACAGTGAAGCAAGTTCTTGATGACCCCAAACACTTCAGTGCAAAAATTAGTGCCGGTAAAAAGTCGCAGGTGACACCAGATTTCTATATCATCGCGCGGCTCGAGAGCATGATCGCTGGTAAGGGTGTCGCAGACGCCCTGAAGCGCGCAAAGATGTATATCGACGCAGGTGCTGACGGCATTATGGTCCATAGTAAGGAGAAGAGTCCAAATGAGGTTCTTGAGTTTTGTCGGGGATATCAGAAGTTTAAGTGCAAAGTGCCTCTCGTGGCGGTGCCCACAACTTATGACACGATTACCGAAAAGCAGCTTGAGAAGGCTGGGGTCAACGTCGTCATTTATGCCAACCATCTGCTGCGGAGTGCCTATCCGGCAATGTTGAAGACTGCTGAACTTATCTTGTCTCACGGCAGAGCCAGTGAGGCATCCGCAGAATACTGCATGCCAATTTCAGAAATACTCACGCTCATCGAGCGCAAAGGCAATGGTGCACACTAAACAATTCGTTGAGTCGCTCAAGAAGAGCGGAGTATCATTTTTTACCGGTGTCCCTGATTCACTGTTAAAAGATTTTCTCGCGTATCTTGAACATACAATACCGCAAGAGCAGCATATAACTGCCGCCAATGAGGGTGGCGCGATCGGTATCGCGACGGGGTATCATCTCGCGACGGGCAGGGTGCCAGCGGTCTACATGCAGAACTCGGGGCTTGGTAACGCAGTCAATCCGCTCACCTCACTTACTGATCCAGAAGTATATGCAATACCACTCTTGCTTATCATCGGTTGGCGCGGCGAGCCTGGGGTGAAGGATGAGCCTCAACACAAGAAGCAGGGTCGCATCACCGAGCGGCTGTTGAAGGCGCTCGAGATTCCGCATACCGTTCTCGCGCCTTCTATGGATGAGGCTACGATAGATGATGAAATAGAGTATCTTGTCGAACTTGCTCATAAAAAGAGTTGTCCGGTCGCGCTCGTCATTCGCGCAGGTACCTTTGAGTCATATCAGTCGTCTACACGAGTGTCGGCTCACTCGCTCGTTCGCGAGCAGGCTATCGAGATGATTATCGCTAGTTTGGGTGAGGGAGATATTGTCGTGAGCACGACTGGCAAGATCTCGCGTGAAGTATATGAGGTTAGGCAGAAGCGCGGTGAAAGTGGCGGAAAAGATTTCCTAACGGTCGGCTCCATGGGTCACGCTTCGCAAATCGCCTTGGGGATTGCGCATCAGAAAAAAGATCGGCGCGTCTATTGTATTGATGGCGATGGTGCCTTTATCATGCACATGGGCGGTCTAGCCACAGCTGGTTGTGTCGCACCCAACAACTTCACACACATTGTGCTCAACAACCACGCTCATGAGTCAGTTGGCGGACAGCCTACTGCCGCTGGAGAAATCGATCTACCCGGCGTGGCAAAGAGTTGTGGCTATGCGTTCGCAGCGACCGCTGCAACGAAAGAAGAATTGTTGCCGCTCCTCGAGACGCTTAAAAAGAAAGAAGGCCCGGCATTCTTGGAGATTAAAGTAAATCTAGAGTCTCGGAAGGATCTCGGCCGCCCGGTGGAAAGTCCGATTGAGAATAAGAAAAAGTTTATGGATTTTATAAGGTAGATACTAATTGCGTATATGAAACAAACAGAATACATCGGTGTCGGAGCGATTTCTCATCTGGCAGAGATTGTTAGCGAGCTTTCGCCACAGAAAGTATTCTTAGTAACTGGGAAGGGCTCCTATACCACCTCTGGTGCAGCACAACCGGTCGCCAATGCGCTCGCAGGAATAGACGTTTTGCACTATACCGACTTCAAGGAGCTACCACTTCACGAGGATATACAAAAGGGAATTGAAGTCTATACCGCGTATCATCCAGACCTCATTATCGCCGTTGGCGGCGGACACGTGATGGACATGGCGAAGGCCATCAACTTCTTTGCCGGCAAGAAGCCCTTGATCGCTATACCAACCACCGCAGGCACAGGCAGTGAAGCGACACAATTCGCCGTCGTCTATAAAGACGGCCACAAATCCTCGCTTGAACATGAAGAAATAATCCCGACGTTCGCTATCGTTGACCCCCATCTCGCGATGAGTGTCCCCAAGGATACCGCACTTGCCTGCGCCCTCGATGCGCTCTGCCAAGCGATAGAATCGCTCTGGTCAAACAAGGCAACCGACGAGTCGCGTACCTATGCAAGACAGGCATTGGAGGCAATCTGGGGGAGCATCATTCCTGCGATAGAAGAAAAAAATCCTGCCGCTATTACGGCGCTCTGCTTCGGAGCGCACTTGTCTGGTAAGGCTATCAACATATCCAAGACGACAGCCTGTCATGCGCTCTCCTATGGGCTCACGTATCGCTTCGGCGTCCCGCATGGCACCGCCGCAAGCATCTTCTTGCCCGGAGTGTGGGCGTATAACAACTTCAGTTGTCCCAATCCTTCGATAACTGCCGAAACAGTCAAAGAACTGTTACAGAGATTTGGTATAAAGAATCTGTCGCAGTTTGGGGTTACAGCCGCTGACATTCCTTCTCTCGCCGCAGAAGTGAACGTCGAACGGCTTGGTAACAATCCACGTGCTGTATCAAAGGAAGACGTTGTGCAATTTTATACAGAAATCTTATAATTTATGGAATCCATTAAAGAACTTCGGGTGAAATTGCAAACCAACGTGTTGGGTCATCCGATCTTGCAACGGGTGCTCTCGATCTATCTGACTCGTTTGTTCCTCATAACAAACGTCACAGCGAATCAAGTTTCTGCTGCTGTCTTAGTGGTGGGAGCATTGAGCGCGGCCGCCATATTCCTAGGTTATATATGGCTAGGATTCTTTCTCGTCTACTTTAGTATCTTACTTGACGCTGTTGATGGTGAAATAGCGCGTTACCGAAAGACATATTCATTGCGTGGTGTTTATCTTGATCTCGTCAATCATCTGATAACACACGGACTTTTTTTCCTCGCGCTCACTTTTTGGGTTGTAGAAGGACTTTCAGATCCTCTCCGCCAAATCGTGCTCATTCTTGGTGTGCTAGGGGCGTTTTCCATGTCACTACGGCGGGCGAATGGCGATCTACATAGGGTACTTTTTGTACATCAGTACAGTACGCATCCAGAATTATTCACCATTCCTCATGTTCAATCAGAAACAAAAACAGCTACACCAATAGAACCCAAAACACTCACTTGGATACATTCATCCGTTCGTTTGATACGCAAAGCGGTGTATGCATCAGAATATCTCGCGGTCATGGTTATCATTTTGTTCCTCACATTTGTTTCTGAAATAGTATTTTTTCCAGCGGTGCATAATCATCCTCTGCTCTCTGTACTAATTATCGCGTACGCTATTGTGTCATTCTCGTATCTGTTACGTGAAGTGATAAACGGATATTTTTCAGTTGAGGGCCGTGTTGCAAAGGTAAGAGATAGATTTGCATCAAAATGAATAAAGAAGAAACACATCTATTTTTTGTATATGAACTGGAACATATCCCAGTACTCAATTCGCGTTTAAAGGCAGGGGAGAAATTTGAGATAGTAGGTCTCAATTATGAAGTTGAGCTTGAACTGAAGAGACAGGAGATCCTGTTTATTCCACTACGCACACTTGCTATTGCATCACCAGAGGGAGAGCGTGAATCGCTTGAATTTATAAGACGACTCGCAAAGGATTGGTATGTTTCTGCAGATTTTGCGTTCTTTAAACGTGATGGAGTCTGGCTTGGAGAACAGTACAGAGGTGCGTTTTCTCACTACTTTGCAGCCCTTGTCTATTATCTTGCCGCAATGGAGCAGGTGATATCAAAGCTCTCGCCTACGAAAATCATCATTCCAGAGAGACATCATGGTACCGACACAGGCATTGACCCGATAGATATCTTCAAAGAACGCCTGCCGGTTGATGTTACTCGTTTGCTTGCAAAGCATTATGGTATTGTTTTTGAACCAATTTCTTTAATAGAGCGTCGACGAAGTGTTTGGCTATCTATGCTACTGGCGAATATCTCCAAAGTCGTGGTACGACTTGCTGTCGGCATCGTAAACGCGATTAGTGTGTTTCGCAGACCCAGGCATATCAAAATACTCTCAACTGATCCGTGGGCGCGCATAGAACCGTTTATTAAGGAAATGGAAGATGCAGAGGTGATTATGACGCATCGAAAGGAGATTCTAGTCATGGGCATCAAGAATATCTGGAAGACACGAGCACGCTTCCATCACCGACTTGATTTCGTCAATCGTGGTATTCGCGCGCTTGCACTGAAAAAGTCTCAAGAGTTTGCACGTGCTTGGGGTGAGTTGGGAGAGAGCCCGAATATATCTAAACTCTTTGAATATAAAGACATCTCATTTTGGCCGATCGTAAAAAATGTACTTCAAGCAATAGTCGTTGAGCATTCCGAGGATGCTATCGCGACTATAGAGAGCACGAAAAATCTTCTTACGCGCTACTCTATCAACAGGGTACTTCTTTTCTCTTCGGTAAAGGGTTACAACAATCTCATCGCGCAAGTTGCAGAGAGAATGAACATCCCCTCAGTAGAGATGCAGCATTCTCTTGAAATAATTGAACCATCAAATCCGTATGCTCACCTCTTTTCGCGATACCTAGCGGCGTACGGTAGTATCACAAAGAAACATTATGGGCGGTTCGGTGTTGAATCATGGCGTATTGTTGAGTGTGGCTCACCACGTTTTGATGTATACACTCTACCTATAGCTCCAGAAGAGCTTGAGCACCCTCGGCAAGACATGCAGTTCAAAAAAGGGAATCTGACAGTACTCGTCGTGCTACCAGCAATATTTCTTGGTTCAGGTCACTGCGATTTCACGACATACTCCGCGCAAACTATTCTTGAAGATATCGCCAAATTGCAAAAGCAGCATACCTCTATCAGTTTAATACTCAGACCAAGACCCGGTAATGCTGAGCCATTGTATTATAGAAAAGAAACGCAAGCGCTTTTTACTGGAGATGTGTATCTTGGGCGTTGGGAAAATCTACAGACTTTAATTGCGCTCTCCGACTTCGTTATCTCTGGCAATTCGTCGGTTGTGTTGGAGGCAATTATAATGCACAAGCCAGTTCTTATGTATGTACCTCGCACAGAAGACCGTGATTTTGATGAGTATGAAATGGCTGGTGCTGTGCTCATGGCGCGCACCACAGATGAGCTTATGGCACACACTAGCTTTTTGGAGGATACAGATAATCGCACAGCTTTGGTCGCACGCGCGGATATTTTTCTTAAAAAGAATTTCATGATGGATGGCCACTCTTCAGAGCGCATCGCGATGCTCTTGCATAATATAGATGAAAACAAACATGTATAAAAATAGAAAAGAAAAAATAGTTGCAACTATTGAAGCGCGCATGAGCTCCAGCAGACTGCCTGGGAAAGTGCTTATGCCGATTGGCGGTGTACCAGCATTGGAACTTTTGATCGGGCGATTGAAGCGTAGTCAGTATCTTGATCAAATTTGTGTGGCGACCACGATTAACCATGCCGACGATGCAATTGTGGCATGCGCGCAAAAAATGGGAATCACACATTTTAGAGGAAGTGAAACAGACGTGCTCGGACGTGTACTCGAAGCCGCACAATCGCTCGGTGCTGATATAATCGTTGAGATTACTGGTGATTGTCCTTTTGTTGATCCCGCACTCGTTGACCGCGGCATAGAAGAGTTTTTTGCTCGTGATGTAGATTATGCATCAAATACTATTTCACCCACCTACCCGAATGGATTTGATGTGCAAGTGTTCCAAACAACAGTACTCGCAGAGGTTGCATCACTCACCAACGACCCTATAGACAGAACGCATGTCTCGTGTTATATATACAACCATCCAGAGCGATATCGATGCTGCAATTGGGAAGCCCCAAAGGATTCCTATGGGCCCGAACTTCGCGTGACGCTTGATGAAGAGGCAGATTATCAAGTGCTACAGGATATATTTGAGGCAATGAAAGACAAAAATAATTTCTCAGCACCTGATGTTGTGCGATTCTTGCTGGATCATCCTGAAGTAGCTGAACAGAATTCAAATGTGAGGCAGAAAGAACTCTATGAACTATAAAAAAATCTACATCACAGCAATTATTGGCGCTGGACGCATTGGCTCGGGATTTGACACCCCTCACACAAAGCAGGTGCTCACTCACGCACATGCAATCACACTGAACTCACGCATGAAGCTTGTAGCCCTTGTGGATACAGATGCGTCGCGAGGGAAGCGTGAAGCAAAACGTTGGGGTGTCGCTTCTTATCAAGATGTCAAAACAATGCATGAGCATCATCATCCCGATGTGGTTGTCATCGCGTCTCCAGATAACACGCACGTTGCACTTCTTGAAGAGGTAGTGGAACTCAAACCAAAACTTATCATTTGTGAAAAACCTGTAGCGACCCGAGGAGATGAGGCACGAGTTCTGAATCTATCAAAACGTTCCCACGTACCTATACTCGTGAATTATAGGCGTCGCTTTGATACCACACTTGAGAAGTTACGAATTGATCTTACTCACGGACGTTATGGCAAGGTGCTTTGTGCAAACGCTATCTATACAGGAGGACTTTTGCATAACGGCTCACATGTAATAGATATGGCGCGGTACTTGTTTGGAGAAGTAAAAAGCACAAAGAGCTCAATCATAGTCAAGAATTCTTCTGGGGAATCATCCGTAGGGGGTGTAGTAACGTTTGGTCGTTGTCCGCAGTTTTACCTTATGACTGGAGATGGACGGAAATTTTTTATGCTTGAGTTTGATATCTTGACCGAGAAAGCACGGTTGTGCTTTACAGAAGAAGGATTCTGTCTCACCACACAAACGGTAATTTCAGACCCACTCTTCAATGGTTATCGTATCCTAGGAAAAGAAAAAACTATAGCCACAGGACTTATTGATGCACTGCCAAATCTTATGAACCATGCCGTAAACGTACTTGATGGAAAAGAAAAACCAAGAACAACAGTCGCTGACGCTATCAAAACACAAGCAGTATGCCTACGGCTCGCGAAAGGGGCGCTAAGATAGTATGAATCAAGAAACAGCATTTTTAACCGAAGGAGATCCTTATCACTTGAGAAATCAAGGTTTAAAATCTGATTTGCTTGATGAGTATCTAGATACTCTTTCTTTGGGAGGAAACATTTTAGACATTGGAACACAAGATGGTCGTCGTCTGGCCCGATTAAAAGGGAAATGTTTTGGCATTGAACCATCTCAACTTGCGGTTGATGAAGGGAAGAAAAAATATCCTCATATCTCTCTGCAAAGAGGACTTTCTCACGAGTTACCATTTTCCGATGAAATGTTTGATGTAGTAATGATCAGTTATGTTTTTCATTGGGTTGGTAGGAAGAACCTCCTAAAAACGGTCAGTGAAATGGATCGTGTACTCAAAAGTGGGGGTTTACTCATTATACAAGACTTCTATCCTATTCAGCCAAAAGCGGTGCCATACCACTATAAAGATGAATTATTTACCTATAAACAGAACTACTGGGAAATATTCACGGCCACTCAACTTTATACGTTAGTAGAAAAAATACCAACAATACATCTCTCAAATAAAGCTGATCAGCTTCTTACAGGAGGAGACGATCAGGCGGTCATCGTTAGTCTGAAGAAAATTTGATATATGGCAAAAATATACTACAATGCAGCAACAAATATGGAATTGCTAGCAATAAATGGCGGCGCTCCAGTACGAGGGAAGGATAAGCCATATCCCGCGTACAACAGCATAGGAGAGGAAGAGAAAAATGCTGCTATTCGTGTACTTGATTCTGGAGTACTTTCAAAATTCCTTGGAGAATGGAGTCAGGACTTCTATGGTGGTACAGAAGTCCAGCAATTTGAAGCTGAATGGGCAAAGAAATTTGGTGTCACACACGCCATTGCGATGAACTCTGCAACATCAGGTCTCATCGCGGCTTTGGGAGCCATCGGCATTGAACCAGGAGATGAAGTTATAGTCCCGCCTTATTCAATGTGTATTTCTGCTACAGCCCCCCTCTTTTATGGTGCGATACCGGTGTTCGCCGATATAGAGTCAGAACATTTTTGCCTTGACCCAAAATCAGTTGAGGCCGCAATTACTCCTCGCACCAAAGCCATTCTAGTCGTTGATATTTTCGGGGCTCCACACGATGCCGATGCAATCATGGCTATAGCGCGAAAACACGGGCTGAAGGTAATTGAAGATGCAGCACAAGCCCCCGGCGCGCTCTATAAAGGGCGCAAAACAGGAACACTCTCACACATAGGTGTTTACTCACTCAACTACCACAAACACATTCATACAGGAGAGGGAACAGTGGTTGTGACAGAGGACGATGTACTTTTTGAACGACTCCAGCTCATACGCAACCATGCAGAGGCGGTGGTGAAAGATAAGGGAGTGAATAATCTTAGCAACATGGTCGGCTACAACTTCCGCATGACGGAGTTAGAAGCATCTATTGGACGAGAGCAGCTTCGTAAACTAGATATGCTAATTTCAGAACGGCAAAAAAATTGCGCGTATATTGCAGAGCATTGTCAGGATATGCTCGGATTTCGTCCCGCGCTCATACGAGAAGGATGCACATCTGTCTTCTACCAGCACCCGTTTCTTTATAGTGAAAATATCATTGGAGTCCCACGTAATACATTCATCGCTGCAATACAGGCAGAGCTCCCAGAAACCGAGATGCGACGAGGAGAAGGTCCACTCATCTCTGGCGGATATGCAGAACCGCTCTATCTCCTACCACTATTCCAACAACAAATCGCTTTTGGATCTAAAGGCTACCCTTTCCGTTCCCCGTTCTATCATGGGGAGGTACACTATCAAAAAGGTCTGTGTCCAGTTGCAGAACGTCTCCATAACAGCGAATATGTCTCGCACGAAATGATGCGCCCAGGTATGCAGAAGAGCGATCTTGATGAAGTCATTGAAGCATTTCACAAAGTATATGCCCACCGTACAGAAATCAAAAAATAAACCACGTGTGCTGGTCGTTGTGCACGACGCTGGCGAGGCAGAGATTATAGGCGCCCATCTTCAACGATATCCACAGCATTTTGCGTATCATGCTCTAGCTATGGGTGCTGCGGCCTCTGTCTTTAAACGGCGAGGCATCACATTTGCCACTGCTCGCAACAATATCTCGTCAGTTCGTTCGTCACTGCAAACTTACCCTCTGTTAGATTTTGTATTGTTGGGCACAGGGGATGGTTCTCCTATCGCATGGAAATATGTAACAGAGTGTAGGAAACTCGGCATTCAGACTGTTGGGTATCTCGATCACTGGGTTTCGTATAGAGAAAGGTTTGGTTATCCTCTTAGAGATTGGAAGTCACACCTCCCAGATACCTTATGGGTTGGTGATCAATATGCGATGAAACTCGCACAGAAACTCCTACCGGTACAAAAGATAATACTTGTGCCAAATGAATATTTTCTTGAGATACAGCGTAAATATAAAAAGAAACCTATAAGCGTTAAGCAAGGACTTTTATTTATATCTCAACCTCATCATGAAGGTTTTGAAACATTGAGAAACACACTTGAGCTTGTGATGAGATATAATCCAAGTTTACCGGTACGCGTGCGTCTACATCCACGCGAGCAAAAGACAGCATACCAAAAACTTATCGCTTCATATGCAAAAAAAGTTGATGTGCGCATCACCAAAAATAAAAATATTCTCACTGACTTGCGCAAAGCAAACGTGGTAGTCGGTATTGAGAGTATGGCACTCGTTGTAGCACTCTCTTGCGGTAAAAAAACGATTAGCATCATGCCGAATGGTACACATTGTCCGCTGCCTTTTACCAAGATACACAAAATTCATAGCGTTAAGGATCTTAGAAAAATGTGGTAACTTGAACTCCTAGTTGAAAACTATGAAGAAATTTCTATCCAAAACAGCGGGACTTAACAGAGCTATTGTTTCCGATGATCTAGCAAAGACATTGCACAGCATCGGCGAGCGAATTCCACTTACTGTGCATGCATACAAAACCGGAACGAAGTGTTTTGATTGGGTTATTCCGAAAAAATGGGTCATACGTGATGCCTATATAGAAACCCTCTCAGGGAAGCGTGTGCTTGATTGGAAAGAAAATCCTTTGCACGTCATCGTTGGGTCATTACCAGTGCAGCGCACTAAGATATCCAAAAAAGAACTCATAAAAAGAATTGCAATTAGCGAAAAGTATCCAAAACACATCCCATATCATTTCAAATATTATGAACTTGATTGGGGTTTTTGTATGGCAAAGAAGGATCTCAAGAAGCTGACTGACGACGAATACTACGTCGCTATAGATTCTGAATATGTGAATGGCGAACTTCTGGTTGGCGAACACGTCATCAAAGGGAAAAGCAAGAAATGCATCACGCTTATCTCTCATATTGATCATCCTGCACAGGTAAATGATGGACTCGCTGGTGCAGCAGTTCTCATAAAACTAGCAGAATCGTTGCATGGAACTAAGCCGACATATACGATTCGCATGCATTTTCTATCAGAGACGATTGGATCAATCGCTTATCTCCACCACAATCCACAGATACTCGCGCAAACGGCAGGGGCAATTTTCTGTGAAGCACCTGGGACTCCAAATTATCCGATTGTTCTTCAACACGCTAAGCGAAAGGATTCCAGTATAGATGTGGTTGCCGCTTCGGTGTTGCGACACTCTGAAGAAAGGGTTGAGTTTGCAGACTGCTTTACGCACATCGTCAACGATGATGGGTTTTATAACAGTCCAGGTATAGATATTCCATGTATTTCGCTCTCCAGATCAAAAAAACTTACACCGAAAGATTGGTTCCACTTCCCGTACTATCATACGAGTGGTGATTCTATAGAGCATTTTGATTTCAAACAAGCACAGAAGTATTTGGAATACGTACAACGCATACTCGCAATCTTTGATGCCGATAGGGTAGTGACCAAGACCTATCGTGGCGTGCCGAATCTCTCTCGTCACGGACTGTGGCTAGACTGGCAAATATATCCCAATGCTTCGCAGAACATAGACGCGATCCTGTTTAATCTTGATGACGGGATTTCCATGTTTGAACTATCAGAAAAAACTGGAGTGCCATTTGACGAGGTGCACGCTTTTATTAAGAATATGGAGGAGAAACATCTCGTAACGTTATCACTGCCATGAAAATTGCACTTATTACTGGTACGGCATATCGGCATGTGTATTATGCAAATAAGATAATAGAAACAGGCAATGTTATTTTGCACATCAAAGAAACGCGAAGCAATGTCCTGACGGACGAAATACCTGAACATGCCTATCAAGAAAGCGATCTCCAGCTTCTAAAAAAACACAGTGACCTACGTCTCCAAAAGGAGCAAGAGTATTTTTTACCATTCGCACAAGAAATACTCCCGACGCCGCGTTCCGTTGAAGTCTCAAAAGAGAATCTGCATTCGCAAGAGGTCATAGATGCTCTGTCTGAGAGCAAGCCAGATATCGTGCTTGTCTATGGCCCTGGATTGCTCAAAGCGCCACTTCTGCGCGTCACGCCAAAATGGGTCATTAATCTCCACGCAGGCCTATCCCCATCCTTCAGAGGGGCGGCAACGCTCTTTTGGCCAATCTATTTTATGAAACCTCAGTTCGTAGGATACACGTTCCATATCATAGACGACCAGATTGACCACGGGGCAATAATCCACCAGAACCGCCCCCCAATTCTGGCGTCGGACACTATACACGACCTAGGGTGCAAGACCATTATTACAGCCACAAATGATATGCTCTGGCTTCTGCCAAAAATAGAGAAAAACACAATAGAGTTGTACGAACCGAAGTCAAGCGGCAAAACTTTCTTTGAATCGGAATTCAAACCCTATCATTTACGGGTTACAGACTTTCTTATGAAGCATGGCCTTTTGGGAGAGTATTTGGACCATAAGGAACTATTCCCAGAACCAATGACTATCGTTACACAAACAAACAATTGACTTATTACCAGCATAAGGTAAAGTACTCACGCATGGATTCATACGCATCCCTCAAAGGAAAATCAGTTCTTATAACCGGTGGCACCGGCTCGTTTGGCAAGAACTTTGCGAAGCATCTGCTCAAACACGCGCAGCTCAAAAAGCTCATTATCTTTTCTCGCGATGAACTAAAGCAGTCACAGATGGCGGCCGAGATTAATTATAATGAGACCGTAAGATTCTTTATCGGTGACGTGCGCGATTTGCCACGGCTAAGCAGAGCATTTGAGGGTGTTGACATCGTGATACACGCTGCCGCTCTAAAACAAGTGCCGGCGCTTGAATACAATCCGTTTGAGGCAGTAAAGACAAATATAGTCGGCACACAAAATGTTATTGAAGCAGCGCTTGACCAGAAAGTTGATCGGGTTGTTCTAATATCCACAGACAAGGCCGCCATGCCGATCAATCTTTATGGTTCTACCAAGCTCTGTGCGGAAAAACTCATCGTGGCTGGTAATGCATACGGTGGAGGCGCGACTCGATTTAGTGCGGTTCGTTACGGTAATGTGGTTGGAAGTCGCGGAAGTATAGTTGAAACCCTTTTGAAATCAAAGGACGCACACACTGTTCATATCACAGATGAACGAATGACACGCTTTTGGATTGATCTAGAGCAGGCTTTTCAAATTGTACTGTTCGCTCTTAGTCATATGGAAGGAGGAGAAATATTCATACCGAAAGCTTCTACAATGAAGCTCACAGACCTTTTTGACATCCTTGCTCCAAATGCAAAGCGAAATGTTGTTGGTATACGGCCTGGCGAGAAGATTCACGAGATATTACTCACCAAAGAGGAATCACAGCACGCGGTTGAGCTCAAAGATTATTTTGTCATCCTGCCAGAATTCAGTGACGAAGATGTCAAAAAAGAGTTCAAGAAATATTTCAAAATTGGCAAGAAGTTGAAGACTGATTTTCATTTCTCTAGCGATACGAATAAAAAATTGATGTCCCCAAATGAGTTGCTACGCATTGTCAGTCTAATTGAAAAAACCATGCATGAAACCAGATAATCTAAAACCTTTTATAAAAGGATCCTCTGTAGATTTGAGGCCACTTTCTCTTGCAGATGTTGAAGGCACATATGTTGACTGGTTCAATGATGCTGAAATATGTCAGTTTAATTCACACCACACATATCCATATAATCGCGAATTGGCTGCGAAGTATGTTTCAGATGCACAGAAGCAAAAGAATATGCTCGTGCTCGCAATAGTTACTAAGGATGGGAAACATATCGGTAATGTGTCCCTACAGGAAATTGATTACATAAGTAGAAATGCAGAATACGCGATTATTATTGGAGATAAAGACTATTGGGGACGCGGTATAGGTGAAGAATCCTCACGCTTACTGTTCACACATGGATTCAAGGCTCTAAACCTCCATCGTGTTTACTGTGGGACTTCCGCATTCAATGTACCGATGCAGAAACTTGCAATACTGCTCGGTATGAAAGAAGAAGGCCGACGCCGCGAGACACTCTATAAAAATGGCGAATACGTGGATATCATTGAATACGGACTCTTAAAAAAGGATTTTTCTGTACTGTAATTATGAATAAGACAAACGCTCAGCCACTCTTTCCTCACCTGCAGTACTGCACTCGTTGCTGCATCCCGGAGACAACCGAAGGAGTGGTGTTTGACGATATGGGTATTTGCCGCGCTTGTCAGTCTTCAGAACAGAAGATTCACATCAATTGGGTGGAGAGGGAGAAGGAACTTCGTAAAATTCTTGATGGAGCAAAAGCCGCATCAGGCGACAACTACGATTGCATCATCCCGATCTCTGGCGGCAAAGACAGCACATTCCAGCTTCATGTGCTAACCAAGATATATGGGATGAAACCGTTATGCGTTACATTCAGTCACAACTGGTGGAGTGAGTCTGGGTGGTACAACCTGCAGAATTCACTGGAAACATTTAATGTTGACCATATTGCATTTACTCCCAATCGCGCCCTTATAGGCAAAATAGCCAAACGTTCGGTAGATGGGATAGGAGACGTTAGTTGGCATGATCATGCAGGAGTAGGAGCGTTTCCGCTCCATGTGGCTATCAAATTCAATATCCCGCTTCTTATTTGGGGTGAATCTATTGCCGAAGATTCTGGACGTGCATCATACCTAGATCCTATCCATAAATTTGATCGAGAGTATTTTCTTAAGCAGTCTGCCAAACTAAGCCCTCATGAGATGGAGAACGAAGAACTTTCTGCGAAGGATCTTTATCCTTTTAATCTGCCGACAGCTGAAGAGGTGCAGAAGGCTGGCGTATGGGGCTTTCATCTCGGCGATTATATTTTTTGGGATGATGAGCGGCAAACGGAATTTTTGGAGGAAACATACGGTTGGAAACAAACCGAGATGGAGGGAACTTACAAACGTTATAAAAGCGTAGAAGATATTATGTCCGGGATGCATGATTTCACCTGTTATCTCAAACGCGGATTTGGTCGCGCTACTGTCCAAGCGAGCATGGATGTTCGCAATGGACTCTTAACGCGCGATGAAGCTTTTGAGCTTATACGCAAGCATGATCCAGAGCGACCACAGGCGTTTGAGTATTATCTAAAAATAGCTGGAGTGAGCGAGTCAGAATTCTACGAGACAATGAAGAAGAAACGCGTGCCACAAATGCAGGGTATAAACATACCTATCACGCGCAAGACTCATGAGAATGAGGAGCGCATACTGCCTTTCCCAGAGCAACTAATAGAAAAGTTCAATCCTAATGGAAAACCTGTTGGACATCGCAGAGTGGTACTACCATCATGAACAGACTTTTTATAGACAATTCAATCGCCGCTGTTATACGCAAGATGGAGCGTGGGGAGTTAAAACCATCCGAAGTAGTTAGTGCATCGCTTTCCAACATAGCAGAGAGTGATTCGCAGTTTCATGCATGGGTGGTATACGGCGACGGACTTATTGAGCAGATTCGCAAAGAGGAGGAAACATTTGGCATTGAAGCAGGGAAGTTGTTTGAGTATATTCCTATCGGTGTAAAGGATATTTACAACACACGCGATTTCCCAACACAGATGGGTAGTCCATTGTGGAAGGACTTTACGCCTGGGAATGACGCACGCTCCGTCTTCAATCTCAAAAGAGAAGGTGCAGTCGTGGTTGGGAAAACCGTAACCGCGGAGTTTGCAGTTCATACACTCGGCAAAACGCTCAATCCATATGACACAAGCAGAACTCCAGGGACCTCTTCAAGCGGTTCAGCCGTTGCCGTCGCGCTCGGTCATGTGCCACTTGCGACCGGTTCGCAAACAGCTGGGTCAATCGTGCGACCAGCGAGCTTTTGCGGTATATACGGGATGAAACCTTCATTCGGAACAATTCCACGCACAGGTACGCTAAAAACCACAGACAGTCTAGACACACTAGGATTTTTTGTGATCCATGGTTCTGACCTTTTGCGAGGGTTTGATTCTTTACGTGTGCGCGGAAAGAACTATCCAATAAGCAACTCCGCACTAAGCGATCCTTCACGGCAAAAAAAAGAGGATGGAAAACCGTGGCGAGTTCGTATCGCTCGAACACACACATGGGAGAACGCGCCAGCATACGCCAAAGAAGCTCTTGAATCCTTTGTCAAAAAACTAGCTTTGCAAACAGGCATAGAGATATCAGACATCGCTTTACCTGTAGGAATGGAGCGTGCTCACAGTATCCACGAGACTATCTATAACAAAGCATTGTCCTACTACTTTAAGGATGAGCACAAGAAATCCTCTTTTGTCTCTCCTATCATGAACGAACTTATTGCCGCTGGAAACATTATAGATATTGAATCTTATCAACAGGCAATAGCCGATCAACGCTCTCTAATCTATGCAATGGACGAGTATATGCAAGAAGTTGATGTGTTGATCTCTCTAAGTACTGCAGGAGAAGCACCATATCGCGATGTAACAGAACTTCCTGACCCTGCGCTTATGTGGACGCTCGCACACCTACCAGTAGTCTCTGTGCCTCAATTCCGATCTCCTAAAGGACTTCCATTCGGTTTTCAGGTGGTTGCGCGTAAATATAACGATTATCTTTTGCTAGAATTTCTAGATTACTTGCGTTCACAAAAAATCATTCCAGAGAAAGCTGGATTCTATATATAATTTGAATATGCAAAACTATTTTAACAAGACATTCAAAATAGGGAATACCACAATCGGAGAAGGGTCTCCAGCATACTTTATCGCCGATATCGGTGCTAACTTTGACGGGAGTCTGGAGAAAGCGAAGAAGCTCGCATATGAAGTTAAACAGGCTGGAGGTAATGTTGCTAAGATACAGAGCTTTAAAGCAAATAAAATAGTCTCTGGCAGAGGATTTTCCTCAATGAAGCTTAAGGGTGTGCACGGTTCATGGGGTCGTCCAGTGGACGAGATATTTAAGGAAGTAGAGTTTCCTCGTGAGTGGCATAAAGAGTTTTTTGATTATTGTCGTGAGATTGGAATCACACCTTCTTCATCCCCATATGATTATGAAGCGGTAGACCTTATGGATTCTATTGGCACAGAGTTTTATAAAATAGGATCTGGTGACATTACATGGCTTGAAATGGTTGAGTATGTCGCAAAAAAGGGGAAACCGATTATACTTGCGACCGGCGCATCAACAATGGATGAAGTGCGCGAGGCCGTTGAGATTATCAAAAAAACTGGCAATAAAGATCTAGCTATACTGCAGTGCATCACAAATTATCCGTCCAAGATAGAAAGTGCCAACATAAACGTGTTGAATGCATACCGCGATGAATTTGGCACTGTGTTGGGCTACTCCGACCACGCACCTGGGGATGTCGTGGTGCTCGGCGCAATAGCGCTTGGCGCAAAAGTGATAGAGAAGCACTTCACGCTCAACAAAAATGACAAAGGTCCTGATCATCCTCACTCTATGGAGCCTGATGAATTTGCCCGCATGATAGAGCGCGCACGCCAGCTTGAATCAGCGATGGGAACGAGTAAAAAAGAGGTAGTCGATGAGGAGTCAGAGACGGTTATCGTTCAACGACGCGGGCTCACGGCAACAAAGGACTTGAATAAAGGCGTGATACTCAAAGAAGTCGATATGGAAGAGCTTAGGCCAGCGCTCGGCATATATCCAAAATACAAGAGGGAGTTATATGGAAAGCGGCTACAAAAGGGCCTCAAAGCCGGCGATCCTATACGCTGGGAGGATATTGCTTGATTTCTATGGAAGAACGCGAACATTTCATTGCACTTCTGAGTAACCAACCGCTTCTCCATGCGGACGCTATCGTCTTGCTTCAAGGTGACGGACTTTCTCGCGTGCCGCACGCAGCCGAACTTTTCCACAAAGGATATGCTCCTGTTATTGTGCTTGTGGGCAAAGCAGATGATCTAGCGTATGGAAGCGTCCCAAGCAGGGAACTTAAAGCCGAACTCCACGCACTTAAAGTACCAAAGGAAGCAGTTATTTTTGAGGAAACTGCAGCGCATACTCGCGCAGAAGCCGAACGTTCGCTAACTCTCGCTAAAGAGAATGATTGGAAGAGTCTCCTTATCGTTTCTTCGCCACACCATCAGTATCGGGCGTTCCTCACATTCCTAAAGGCGATGCGCGACGCTGGGATGTCACTCATTCTCCACAACGCGCCTGCGCGGGAGCTCCCATGGTTTTTGCGAAATCCTTGGGGGCGTAGATCCGATCTCTTGACTCAAGAGTTTGAGCGCATTGCACGTTATCAAGAAATGGCGCACGTTGCCTCATTCGCGGATGGGATACTATATCTAGAATGGAAAGAATCACAACCATAGGTCCTGATGAGCTGGCGGCGATGCCATATGACTTTGGCGTTTTGAGTGCACCTGTCATACCGTGGAGCGAAGAAGAACTTGCACAGCACTCAAAAACTCACGTGCTTATCTTTACGCCATGTGTCGCGACCATCAACTCTCTGCGCGAAAAGTTTGGTATTGACCCAAATGTTTCGGAGCCTTGTTTTTATAATCAGGACTGGTATCTGAAAGAAGATTTTGCAAACACTCCTCTTGATGGGAAGTGGCACCTGATTCGCAAACAAGTGCTTGAAGATGCGCGGGCAAAACAGCCAGAAGAAATAGAAGCAGCTCTTGCGCATGAAGAATCATTTTCGACTGCAGTAACTTGCGCGTTTGCATTCTTCTCATACTGGTTCCATACGAATGGAGAAAAACTCTGGGAACATGACTTCGTATGGTGCTCTGATCGCGACCACAACGGCGACCGTGTCTATATAGGCAGATACGAAGACCCCGATGGCGTCAATAAAAATGGCTTCAACATTCACCGTCATCTCGCGCTCCGCCACTCATACAGCGCTGCACCAGAGATTATTATCTGACATGATTACAGCCATCATTCAGGCGCGGATGAGTTCAACAAGATTGCAGAATAAGGTACTGTTGCCGTTGGGAGATACAACCGTGCTGGGACACACAGTGCGACAGGTGAAAAAAGCAAAAAAGATCGAGCGGGTTATTGTAGCGACGTCTACAGGGAAAGATGATGATCAGATAGAAGCATATTGCAAAGAAAATGGGATTGAGGTATCCCACGGTTCGCTCACTGATGTTCTTGACCGTTATTACCAAACAGCGGTTGTGTGTGGATCAAAACATATAGCACGCATGACCGCGGACTGCCCGCTTATTGATCCCGCCGTTATTGATCGTGTAGCTACAGAATATGAGAAAGGGGAGTGCGACTATATTTCTACCGGCCGCATCATTTCTACATTTCCAGACGGCATGGATACAGAAATATTTTCTTTTAAGGCGCTGGAAGTGGCATGGAAGGAGGCAAAACTGCCATCCGAGCGTGAGCATGTGACGCCATTCATCTGGAACCATCCTGAACGTTTTAGAGTTATAGAGGTAAGGAATGATAGAGACTTGTCATCTGTGCGCTTGACGCTTGATGAAGATTTTGATTACCAGGTCATACGGGAGATTGTTCAGAACGTACCTGATCTTTCATTGGAATCAATCGTGCGATATATTGAAAAGCACCCAGAAATTGCAAAAATAAATGGCTCAATAGTACGAGATGAAGGGTACTATAAATCACTCAAACAAGATGAAGAAACAAAATAAAAATAATAAAACAATAAAAAAGTCGCGAGCGCTCTGGGAGAAAGCGCAAAAAATTGTGCATGGCGGTGTGCCACTCCTGAGCAAAAAACCAGAGCGTTTTTTGCCTGGGCAATGGCCTGCATATTTTAAAAGTGCAAGTGGGATTACGGTCACCGACCTTGATGATAATCAATGGATTGATTTCAGCTATATGGGTGTAGGCCCCAACCTTCTCGGTTATGCAGACCGCGAAGTGAATGCCGCGGTCAAAAAAGTTATTGACTCTGGGAATCAAAGCACACTCAATAATCCAGAAGAGGTTGAGCTTGCTGAAGAACTTTTGCGTCTGCACCCTTGGGCTGATCAGGTGAGATACGCGCGCACCGGCGGGGAAATCGCTTCTATGGCGGTACGCATTGCAAGGGCGCACACCGGCAAAGACTGTGTGGCGTTTTGTGGTTATCACGGTTGGCACGATTGGTATCTCTCGAGCAACCTCGCAAAAGATAAAAATCTAGATGGGCATCTGCTCTCAGGACTTCAACCGCTCGGCGTACCGCGCACGCTACGCGGAACCGCGCACCCTTTCACGTTCAATCATATCGAAGAACTCGAAGCCATTGTGAAGAAACACAAGATCGGTGTTATCGCAATGGAGCCGATGCGTCACCATTTGCCAGAGAAGGATTTTCTGAAAAAAGTTCGGAAGATTGCCGACCGCATAGGAGCAGTGCTTATTTTTGATGAAATATCATCCGGCTTTCGCCTTGGATTCCCCGGATATCACACCAAGAGCGGCGTTACTCCAGACATTGTCATATATGCCAAAGCAATAAGTAACGGCTTCCCAATGGCGACGATTATCGGAAAAAGAAAGATTATGAAAGAGGCAGAAGCCAGCTTTATTAGCAGCACCTACCATTCAGAGCGAATAGGCCCTGCAGCAGCGCTTGCGGCAATACGAAAAATGAAAAAAGTTCGCGTGACTGAATATGTAAACCGTATCGGATGGAAAATCGGAGACGAATGGAAGCGTCTCGCAAAAAAACATGGTCTACCGATTGTCGTTGATGGTCCTGGGGCTTTTATAAATTTCACGTTCAAACACTCTGATGCTACGACTCTAAAAGCACTCTTTACACAAGAGATGTTGCGTCATGGATATCTCGCAACTACTCTGATTTATGTAAGCTACGCACACAAACTCTCTGATATTCCTGCATACGCAAAGGCAGTAGATGAATCATTTCGTATTATTGTTCAGGCATTGCAAAATGGAGATATCAGTAAGCAGCTGCAAGGTGAGCTTCCTGAAGTTGGATTTGCTCGGCTCACCTAGCGTATAATGAGTTTTCTGAACACCATTCGCATTCTTTTTCATACGTTTAAAAAATACCGCTGGCATATTGCCGCGCTTGTCGCGTTCGGCATTATCAGCGCGCTTTTGGAAGGAATCGGCATTAATGCCGCTATCCCGCTCATATCATTTTTCATGGGCGCCAGTAATGGTGCAACAGACTTTATTACACAAACGATCCAATCCCTTTTCGGATTTATACATATACCATTCAGCTTCCGATATTTGCTCGGGTTCATTCTGGGACTTTTCATACTGCGGGCTATATCAGTTGTGGTGTTCGGTTACATTCGCGGCTGGATAAGTGCAGATTTCTTGGGGAAAGAGAGCGAAGACGTGTTGCGCCGCACGCTACTCTCCGCATGGCCATTTTCGCTGAAGCAGAAGCTTGGCACTATGCACAACACTCTGGTGAGGGACGTACAGTGCACCAGCAGTCTCTTAGGGGCTGTGGCGCAAATCATCCAGTCGTTCAGCGGTTTTCTCATGTACCTACTCGTGGCGGTCAACATCTCTCCTATTATGACGTTTTCTGCGCTTGGTGGAGGTATGATTCTTATGTTTGTTTTGCAGCCGTTCCTGCGGCGTGCGCGACGTATTGGAGAACAAGTAACAGGAGTTGAAAAACAGTTTGCGCAATTCTTGAGCGAGCACATCATTGGTATGAAGTCCGTCAAAGCCGCAGGAGTGGAGCGTTCCGCTATCGCAGATGGCAATTCACATATACGCTTGTTGCGCCACCTCTCAATAAAACAATCACTTGTACACTCTGTCAGTACCAGCTTCTTCCAGCCATTTGGTATCGTGCTCGTTTCGGTACTTTTCTTATTGACCTATCACACAGCATCTTTCAATGTTATTTCCTTTGCGGCATCGCTCTATTTGATACAAAAAATATTCACCTATCTTGAATCGGGACAGAACTCTCTTCAGACGGTGAGCGAGCTGATACCGTATGCGAAGAACATCGCCACATTCAAGAGTAATCTGGAACTGCATAAAGAATCATCAGAAGGTACATCACCATTCATTTTCAAACATGAGCTCGCTTTCAAAGGGGTTTCATTCTCATATGAAGAAGACAGGCAGATTCTAGATAATGTCAGCTTCTCAATACATGCAGGAGAGACGGCAGGGCTCATAGGACCATCAGGTGCAGGGAAGACTTCAGTCGCTGACTTGCTTCTGCGACTTTTTAAACCGAGTGAAGGGTCTCTTCTGCTTGATGACGTGCCTAGCGAGTCTATTTCTCTTGAAGAGTGGCGCACGCATATCGGCTACGTATCACAGGATGTTTTTCTCCTGAACAGTACTATTGAAGATAATATACGGTTTTATAACCATGAATTGACTGCTGAGGATATTGAGAATGCCGCTAAACAGGCAAATATTTATAATTTCATTATCGGTCTGCCTGAAGGATTCAAAACAATCACTGGTGATAGGGGTGTCATGCTCTCTGGTGGTCAACGCCAGCGCATCGCATTGGCACGCGCTCTTGCTGGAAAACCAGCGCTCCTAATACTAGATGAGGCGACGAGTGCTCTTGATCACGAGTCAGAAAAACTAATCCATGAATCCATTCATGCACTACGAGGCAAGACGTCAGTGTTCATTATTGCACATCGCCCATCCACAGTTGCAGAAGCTGATTCTATTCTCGTCCTTGATCGTGGCCGCATAGTGGAGCGCGGTACCCCGCAAGAACTGCTCCAAAACAGCAAATCATATTTCTATAAGATGCAGAACGTATGATGTGGTATAATCGCAACAATCATGCAAAGTGACGGTACGGCGAAGAGTATTGCGAGATGGGTGGCGCTTGGGGCGCTTTTCCTAATACCGTTCACGCCGCTAATCGTCGCAAGCTCCTACTTCTTTCCTTTCATCACCGGCAAGGCGTTTTTCTTTCGCATTCTTGTTGAGATAGTGTTTGTAGCCTGGGTTGCACTCGCTTTTCTCGATAAAGAATATCGCCCACGCCTTTCTTGGATTGGAATCGCGGTACTCGCTTTTGTCGCATGGATGTTTGTTGCAGATGCATTCGCGATTAATGCGGCAAAGGCATTCTGGAGCAATTTCGAGCGTATGGAGGGATGGGTGTTTCTTGCTCACCTTCTCGGATTCTTCTTCGCCTCGAGCGCAGTGCTGCGCGTAGAGAAAAGGTGGCGTACATGGTTTTTCGTATCGCTAGGGGTCTCGCTTATCATTGTCGTGTACTCGCTTCTACAGCTCGCGGGTACCGTGGCGATTCATCAAGGTTCAGTGCGTATTGATGCTTCTCTTGGCAACTCTGCGTACCTAGCCATCTATCTCCTCTTCAGTACGTTCGTTGCGCTCTGGCTCGCATTGACAGAGAGTCGAACATGGCTCAAATGGTCTTTAATCGCGCTCGCTGGACTAGAAACACTGCTTATATTCTTCACCGAGACACGCGGAACAATCATAGGTCTTGTCATTGCCCTTGCGCTAGCGGCACTTCTGACAGCATGTACGGCGGGGAAACATATACGCCGAGTCGCGGGAGGCACGTTCGTGCTGATTCTTGTTCTGGTGGGTGGCTTTTATCTAGCACGTAACTCATCATTCGTACAGGGGAATCATGTGCTACGACGTGTAGCATCAATCTCGCTTAACGATGGTCAAACCCGCTTCACCATTTGGAACATGGCATTCAATGGTGTGCTCGAACGGCCTCTTACCGGCTGGGGGCAAGAGGGCTTCAATTACATTTTCAATAAGTACTATGATCCGTCGCTCTTCCATCAGGAGCAGTGGTTCGATCGTGCACATAATGCCTTCATTGATTGGCTTACCGCTGGAGGTATCCCGGCATTCCTGCTCTATCTCTCGCTCTTCGGCTCTGCCATCGTCATGCTATGGAAGAGTTCTGAACTCTCGCGCCCTGAGCGCATAGCGCTAACGGCAGCACTCGTCGGCTATGCCATCCACAACATATTCGTTTTCGACAACCTCTCCTCATATATGTATTTCTTTGCAATACTCGCACTGATTGATTCACAAGTTGCCAGGCCTCTGCCTCGGCTTGAGAGCGCACCAGTTCTCGGAGCCGAAGACAGCGTAACCTACGCACTCCCGATCTCTCTCATTGTTGTGCTCGCGCTTATCTGGACAGTGAATGTCCCTGGCATGCAGGTGGCCACAAAACTCATCACGGCACTCTCGCCATCGTCTGTTGGCGTAGCGACAAACATCGCGGCATTTCAAGATCTCGCCGCGCATCCGTCTTTTGCTGCACAAGAAGTTCGTGAGCAGATCGTCGCGGCCGCAGGAAGTATCATCCAGAGTTCATCAGCGACGGACGCTGAAAAACAGCAGATCGTTTCGCTCGCCATTGCTGAAATGCAGAAACAGGTTGCCGCGTATCCTCTCGATGCACGCGAGCACCTCCAACTCGCCTACATATATCGTGCCGTAGGGGACAGCGCGTCAGCGCTCAAAGAGGTTCAGTCAGCCTTGGCACTTTCACAAAAGAAAGAACAAATATGGATTGAGGCAGGAGCTACCGAATGGGATTTGGGTAATGTGAAAGCTGCGCAGACTGATTTCAATACCGCGTATGCACTCGGGCCGCAGTTTACTGAGCTTGCTACGTACGCCGCCGCTGGTAATATCGCCGCCGGGGATCAGGCGGCTGCAGACGGGATTCTTATTGGTGCTTTTGGCACTATAAATGTGGATAGTGAGGTACTCGCGGTCGCGTACTATCGCGCCAAAAATTGGCCGCGTCTCATTGCTCTATGGAAGGCGCGTACAGAGAAGCCTGGCGCGAGTGTAGAAACGTGGTTCGGGCTCGCGTCTGCATATTACACAGCTGGCGACAAGGTAAATGCAAGTAAGACTATCAAAATGGCCGTCTCCTTATATCCTGATGCGGCAGACGCGGGTGCAGCAGCTTTGAAACAAATAGGGCAATGAACTTGCAGGAGCACGTCTCACTCGCGCCATTCACAACATTTGGAGTGGGCGGTGAAGCGCGTTTTTTTATAGAAGCACACACAGACAGCGAAGTAGAAGATGCGATTGCATATGCCCATGAACGTGCACTATCGCTGTATATACTCGGTGCTGGCAGCAACATACTCGTGCCGGACGATGGTGTAGATGGTGTGGTGTTAAAGATGTCATTACAGGACATCGCTTTTGAGAATGCTGGTGATAATACATTATTGATCGCTGATGCTGGAGCACCATGGGAAAAAGTTGTTGATGTTGCGAATGAACGCTGTATGTTTGGTATTGAAAACCTTGCTGGCATCCCAGGTACTGTGGGTGGCGCAGTAGTACAGAATATCGGTGCCTATGGCGCCGAACTCGCTGATGTTTTCGAATACGCAGATGTAATAAGTAGTGTTGATGGCACATGTAGGCGCATCAGTCGAGACGAAGCAGCATTTGCATACCGCACGAGTTTTTTTAAAGAACATCGAGAATACATTATCCTGCGTGCCGCGCTACGCCTCTCAAAGAGTGCCTTGCCAAACCTAACATACCCAGATCTCGCGCGCATGAGTGCATCTGGCACGCCCCTCGCGACACCAACCGAGATTACAAGTGCCATCCGCGCCATCCGAGCCACAAAATTTCCGTTGGCAGGGAAGGGTACTGCTGGATCATTCTTTAAAAACCCAATTACCTCAGCTGCTCTTGCAAGCTCTCTTGCACAAAACTTCCCCGGTCTACCAGTATTCACACAAGAAGGCGATAGTGTGAAGATATCGCTCGCGTGGCTTCTGGATCAGGCCCTTTCGCTCAAAGGATTTTCAAAAGATCACGTGCGGCTCTACGAACATCAGCCACTGGTTATTGTGGCGAGTACTGGTGCGACTGCTGCAGAGGTGGATGCATTTGCAAACGAAATAGCAGGACGTGTTTTCAAAGCGACTGGCATCATGATTGAACGTGAAGTAGAAATGTTCGGCACGCAAAAATAACTGACAAAAATTTTGTAGAATTTTTATAAAAGTTATCCACACATTTTATTTTTTCGTTACACAAAAGTTTTTTACGCGCGATAATGATGTATAGAACGTTTGTGCATTAAAATAATTTTGCACGGACGGGTCGACATATCAACCTCATCCTAATCGCAACCACCATGGCAAAGAAGCGTAAGGCCGCGAAGAAGAAAGTAGCAAAGAAGCGCGGTTAATCAGCAAAAAAAGAAAATGCTCACCAGCTGGTGAGCATTTTCTTTTTTTGGTATAGTTCATCGTGATGCTCGATCTCTCACGTTTTTTCTCTAAGAACCAATCCGCAGCCTTTTTAAAGGTTGCGGCGCCGGTCGTGGCAGCGACAAACACTCTTTCTGAAGAGCTTATTGGGCTCTCAGATGAGGCGATCCGCTCGCGCCTTGATGAGGTACGCGTTCGCGCACGCGAGGCAGGAGCAACGCCTGAACGTGATATCCCGCTTGTGTTCGCACTCGTGCGAGAAGCATCTCGCCGCACACTCAAGCAACCACATTTTGATGTGCAATTAATCGGAGGGCTTGCGCTTCTACGCGGCAAAATTGCAGAGATGCGCACGGGAGAGGGGAAGACGCTTGTCGCCACACTACCAGCAACCTTTCATGCACTCGCAGGGAAAGGTGTACAGATCGTTACGGTGAATGATTATCTCGCACGCCGCGACAGTGTCTGGATGGGTCAAATCTATGATTACTGCGGGCTGACTGTTGGCGTCGTGACCAGCGTCGGCGCATACCGATATGATCCTTCGCACGTTGCACAAGAAGAAGATGCTCAGCGCGATGTCGAAAGTTCCTTCAGAGTTTTTTACGACTATCTGCAGCCCGTTGAGAAGAAAGATGCGTATGCATGCGACATCACCTATGTTACCAACAACGAGCTTGGCTTCGATTATTTGCGCGACAACACCGCCTACGATGCGTCACAGATCGTGCAACGTCCGTATCACTACGCGATTATCGACGAAGTCGACTCTATTTTAATTGATGAGGCGCGTACACCACTTATCATTTCAGGTCCTTCCGGCGACTCGCAAAACCTCTACGAACGTTTTGCCACCATCGTCCGTGAGCTCAAGGAGGGAGAAGATTATACGGTTGATGAGAAGCAAAAGGCGATTCAGATTACAGAAGAAGGAATGCACAAAGCCGAGCGTGCGCTTGGTCTCGAGAATCTCTATACCGAAGGCGGAATAAAATATGCGCATCACCTCGAGACGGCGGTGCGCGCGCAGGCGCTTTTCCATAAAGATAAGGAGTATGTCATACGAGAAGGTGAGGTCATCATTGTTGATGAATTTACGGGAAGAATGCAGCCCGGCCGTCGTTGGTCAGAGGGTCTTCATCAGGCAATCGAGGCAAAGGAGAGTGTGAAGGTGCATGAGGAGACACGCACGTACGCGACCGTCACATTCCAAAACCTTTTCCGCATGTATGGGCGACTCGCCGGCATGACAGGTACCGCGCTCTCGTCAGAAGAGGAGTTTTATATCGTCTACGGGCTCGATGTAGTCGTCGTGCCGACCAATAAAACCTCACAGCGTAAAGATTATGATGATCTCATTTTCCAAACATCCGCAGGGAAATATCGTGCTGTTGCGCGTGCGGTCAAAGAGAAGTATGAAAAGGGGCAGCCAGTTCTCGTGGGTACAGTCTCTATCGAGGACAATGAAATTGTGAGTGCGTATCTCACTGAAGCAGGTGTACCTCACGAGGTATTGAATGCTAAGAACCACGAGAGAGAAGGTGAGATTATTGCCGAAGCAGGGAAGGAAGGGCGCGTGACGGTCGCAACCAACCTGGCGGGTCGTGGTGTAGATATCAAGCTTGGCGGTGCGCTTGCCGACAGCGAGAAGCGCACATCTGTTCTCGATAAGGGCGGCCTTATGGTTCTTGGAACCGAGCGACACGATGCGCGTCGCATCGACAATCAGCTTCGTGGACGTTCTGGTCGTCAGGGCGACCCGGGGGAGACCAGGTTTTATGTTTCTTTAGAGGACAAGCTGATGCGCGTGTTTGCATCCGATACGTTGAAGAAGGTTATGGGCCGTTTTGGTATTCCAGAGGACGAGCCGATTGAGAGCGCGATGATCACTCGTTCTCTCGAGACGGCACAGGAGCGCATTGAAGGGTTCAACTTCGACTCACGCAAGCAGGTGCTCGCATATGACGATGTTATGAACACACAGCGCCTTGCGATCTATGCACGTCGGCGCGCAGCGCTTCAGGGAGGTGATGTTGAAGTGGAGGCACTCTTTAACGACTTTTGTGCAGACAATGCAGGTGCACTTAGTGCACTTGAGTCGAAGAAAACAGAATTCGGTGATGCGTTTGTCGCCCATCTGCGCCGTCTTCTACTACAGGTTATCGATATGTTTTGGCTTGAACATCTTGAGACGATGGATTATCTTCGTCGTTCAGTGTCGCTCCGTGCCTATGGGCAGCGGGATCCTCTTATTGAATATCGACGCGAGGGGCTTGCGCGTTTTAGACAGCTTGAGGCAAATATTAAAGCAGCGATTACTGAGGCGTTGCCGCGTCTCCAGTCAACGGATGATGCGCGTATTCGTGCAGAAGAAGAAAAGACGCGCGCCGCACTCGTTGCGGCAGGGAAGGAAGAGGATTCTGCGCCACAGCCACTCCGAAAAACCGGTGAGCACGGTCGGAACGATTTGGTCACAATCAAGAAAGGAAACGAGACGAAAGAAATAAAGTTTAAAAAAGCAGAGCCGTTCCTCGCCGATGGTTGGGAAATACTTTCGTAAGTTCGTCTCAATATAGGCACTACCATATATGGTAGGGCCTCGCCAGCCGTCTTTTCTATTCATTTGTTTTTTGGTTCGGGGAAGAGTAGGAAATGAAGGGGGTACCGTCGCTTGAGGCGGAATAGCATACTCGTTGCATATTTCTTCTTAAAATCGCGTTTTCCAAATTCTTCTTCCATTGCCATAATCGCCGTCTCATACCCGGGCATCTGGTCTTGAAGCCATCGACGGATACGCTCGATAGTACAATAACCGGCTCCAGTTCTTTGACGGATGGAATCACTCGTTTCGTCTTGCAAAAGAAGTCTGGCAATTAGAATTCGGCGACCAAGCATAATACGCTCGCTTTCAGTGAGGAGATCGCGCAGGAAGAGCTTCATAGCAGAACGCCCATGCACAGTGCCCGCCGCGGTATAGAGTGCATCAAGCGTTAGAATACGCTCCTTCTCGCTCAACTCCTCCATTTTCTTTTTCATATCTAAAATACTACCATATATGGTAGTACCATTATATTGGCTGTGTGGAAAAACTGAAACGCATTGAGAAATTTATTGGTCCAAGATTCTAAGAGATCTCTTTATGGAAGTAAAAGCGTACGCCCACAAGAATGGAAGCCATATAGGCATGATTCCGAAAAGACTATTTCGGACAAAAGTTTCTACACCAGTCTGAATGAAAAAGTATTCCGCTGCTGTTATGACCAGCAGTCCAAATGCGTACGCAAGGTAATCATGTTCTTCTCTCTTAATTACGAAAGAAGTAATCGCAATTAAAATGTAGATCAACGCTAAAACATAATCATTTAAAACAATCGGTATGAGCCCTACCATGAGTGCAACCGGAATCGCATTCAAAATTATTCTCCAAATCTTGTTCCACATTCCTGAAGTATACATCCTTCGTGCTTCAGATTTACCAGCCGTGCTTCAAATTTGACTGTGTGGTAGGGTAAAGATAATGGCTCTTACAGATCAAGTGACTATTTCGGCTATGGCGGGGCGGGGTGGTGATGGAGTCGTGCGTTGGCTGCACACCAAGACAAATGCACGTGGAGGACCAGTCGGTGGTGACGGAGGTAAGGGTGGCGACGTTGTTCTGCTTGGGGTGCGTGACTTAGCGGCTCTCGCACATTATCGCTACGAGAAAAAATTTCATTCTGAAAATGGTGAAGGGGGTAAAGGTGATTTAAAACATGGTGCAAATGGAGAAGATGTTTTACTCCGCGTTCCTGTTGGCACCATCGCGCGTATAATAGAGACAGGAGACGAATGTGAAATCACGAAAGAAGATGAGCGCGTGATAGTGTTTAAAGGTGGTTTTGGTGGAAAGGGCAATGCCCGTTTTAAGAGCTCGACCAATCAGAACCCTTTTCAACAAACCAAGGGTAAAAAGGGCGGGGCTGGGGATATTGAATTGACCCTGAAGATCATCGCGGATGCCGGGCTTATCGGGCTACCGAACGCGGGGAAGTCCTCTCTCCTCAACGCGCTCACGCGGGCGAAGTCAAAGGTAGGGGACTACCCATTCACGACACTTGAGCCCAATCTTGGTGACTTTTACGGTCGAGTTATAGCCGATATCCCAGGCCTTATAGAAGGTGCCTCGTCCGGGCGAGGGCTTGGCATAAAATTCCTTAAACACGTCGAACGCACAGGGATTCTGCTACATCTCGTCTCGGCAGACCAAGAAGACCCTCTTGCGGCATATGAGGAAGTGCGTAAAGAGATCGAATCATTCGGGCATAGTCTTGTTAAAAAGCGCGAGACGATCATCTTATCTAAAACAGATCTCATTTCTCCAGGAGAATGCGAAACAAAAATGCAATTACTTGCCAGAGAGACCGGTAGGGAAGTGCTTTCAGTGTCGGTCATGGATCCAAAATCACTCAAAGTGTTTTCAGACAAACTCACGAAACTCCTAAAATAGTCGTAAATTCGAAGTACGAAGCACGAAATCCGAAATAAATAAAAAATTTTTGGAATTTTAAATTTGGTGCTTGTTTCGTGCTTCGGATTTCGTGCTTGGTGCTTTAAGGGATTTGGGGTACTCTTTTGGCATGTATCGTCCCACCATTGGTCTCGAGATTCATGCGGAGCTTCGCACCCGCACCAAGATGTTCTGTGATTCCGCGAATGATCCTGACGAGACTCGACCTAACATAAACGTCTGCCCGGTTTGTATGGCACATCCAGGCACGTTGCCTGTCATCAACCGAGAAGCGATACGGCACGTCTTGCGTATTGGAGCGGCAGTTGGAGGCACGCTTGCTGATGTGAGTGAGTTTGATCGCAAAAGTTATTTTTATCCCGATATTCCAAAGGGTTACCAGATCAGTCAATATGCGCAACCGTTGGTGACTGGAGGATCGCTCGCTGGTGTCGCCATTACGAGAGTGCATCTTGAAGAAGATACTGCTCGGTCAATCCATGAGAACAATAAGAGTCTTGTTGATTTCAATCGTGCAGGTATTCCACTCATGGAGCTTGTTACAGAGCCGGTGATCCCGGACGCCGAGACGGCAGGACGCTTCGCGCGTGAGTTACAGCTTCTTCTACGCGCGCTCGGTGCAGGCGAAGCGAACATGGAAAAAGGTGAGATGCGTATCGAGGCAAACATCAGCGTTGCAAAATCCGAAGCACGAAGCACGAAATCCGAAACAAATTCAAAACTAGGAACAAAAGTTGAGGTCAAAAATTTGAACTCGTTCCGTTCTGTTGAACGGGCTATAGCCTTTGAAGTGGATCGCCAGATCGCCCTTCTTGAGAAGGGTGAAGAGGTAGTGCAAGAGACGCGTGGTTGGAATGAGACGAAACAACAGACATTCCACCAGCGCTTTAAAGAGGGAAGTGCCGATTACCGATATTTCCCGGAGCCAGACCTCCCGAAACTTTTTCTCTCTGAGATCACAGAGTTTTCTTCAGAGTCGATACATGCATCGTTACCTGAATTGCCATGGGATAAGAGGAGCCGTTGGATGGAAGAATATTGGCTGAAAGAAGAAGTGGCAGAATTCTTTGTACAAAAAGTTGAGCTCGGAGTGTTTTTTGAAAAAGTGGTACTTGGTAAAACTTCTGATTTTGTAAAACTCGCTGTCAACTACATCACATCTGACCTACTAGCATTGCTCAATGAGAAAGAAGAAATGATTTTTTCTGATGCAGATAATTTCATAAAACTTATAGATATGGTTATTTCAAACACACTATCTTCTCGTGGCACCAAAGACATTCTGCGCATCATGGTTGAAAGTGGTGGAGACCCAGAGGATATAGCACGTGAGCGTGGGCTTATACAGATCCATAATACCGAAGATCTCAGGAGCGTAGTCAAAAGCGTCCTTGTTGAGGAGGCTAAAGCGGTTGCCGAGTATCAAGCTGGAAAGGATGCTTCTCTGCAGTATTTAATCGGCAAGAGCATGAAAGCCACCAATGGCGCTGGTAACCCGACTATTCTGAAGGAAATCATAATAGAAGAATTAAAAAAGTAAGTGGTTGTGCACAGCTCTTCCTTGCAAGCCGAGATACGGCTATACTACAGGAATGGATGAGATCCTCATAGAAGAAAAAAAGTACGTATCGTCAAAACAAGCTGCGAAGATCACCGGATATGCGAAAGATTATATCGGGCAACTTTGCCGTGAGGGTAGAGTGCCGGCGCGCCTTGTTGGACGTAGTTGGTACGTTCTTGAAACGGCTATTCAGGACCATCGTTTCGGTAATCCAGAGGTTGTTGTGCCAGAGAGGCCAAAATCCGCACCACAGGCCTCTATAGCCTCTACATGGGCACCTCCACGCTATGAGGCGTCTTCAGAGGCACTTCTCCCTTCAGTAAATCGTCCTCAAGACAATAATACTACTGAACCAGAAATTACCTCACCATCGTCTGCAAATACCCAAGAGAGAGAGGATGAGACGCAGCATATTGAAGATTCATGGAAAGCATGGTTTGACCGCTTCGATCATGCCGTAGATGCAGAAGCAGAAGCATCAGCAGGTGTCGCAAGCACTGACGAAGGAATTATCGAGGCCGAGGGCGTAATGCCCGTAGATGCTGAAGAAATAAAGAATGAGGAGGTAGAAGAAAAGCCAAAGCCAGAATCAGAAGCAGAGGTAGGTGAAAGTATCGAGGTATCTATACCAATCCACACACTACATCAGCCGCTCTACCAGCCGCCTCCAGAGGAACTCCTGCCTCGCACAACAACAGTTGAGGCTATCATTGATACAAAACAGGCACAGAACAAAAAAGTGGCTCAAAGAAAGGGCAGTAGGGATGGGGGAAAGACAGCTAGAGTAATGCGAATAATAGGAATAATGCTGGCAATAATCATATCTGCCATAGCTATCGCTGGAAGCGGATATTTTGATGAATACATGCTTTCGAATAGCCAAACAAGAATGATAGCCGGAATGGCACTCTACAATAAGTGACTTATATACTTGTTTTCTCGTCTCGTTTTCTGTTCTCGTTCTAGCAAGATTGAATATAAGCCGTACAAACAGGCGTCTAGATACCAGAACAAGACACTGCTAGGTGCCAGATCATTTACGTCCACAGATACCTTTATATAAGCACATTAGATATTTATCATGTCGCAAAATATCTTGTTTAAATGATTGTGCGACACTCAAGAAGTGATACCGCGACACAGAATCGACTCCAATAGGCTTATTTGAAGCGGTAAGAATAGATTTTTATAGATCGTATCTTTTATCGCTATCATTTTCATTGAGTACCAAGGAAGATTTATTCGTGTAAAATTCCCGCTCCTGTGTAAATTTAAACTGTTTTGGAATTCATTTTTAGTATCAGACAGATCAGACATATCTTATCCACAGACCATTCCTAGGAAATGCCGGAATAGTTAGCTATTATTTAGTTAATTCGGCTATCCGACATGGATCAACTCTTTGAAAAAAATCTCATATCGACAAAGGATGCTGGAGAGTTTTCCGGGTACACTTCAGACTACCTTGCGCGTCTCGCACGTTCCGGAAAAATAATTGGAAAAAGAATTGGGCACAGTTGGTTTCTCGATAGAGACTCACTCACTTTATTTTTGAGCAGACAAGGGGATCGTAAGATTGATTACGCGCGCGCGCTCGCGCGCGCGAGAGAGACAGAATACCGCAAACACCACTCACTACAGCACAGTGTCGTGAAGACATTGTCAAAGCCAATCAAATTACCGTTTGAGAGCATCGTAGGCAATTCGCTTCGTGTACACGCCGTTGCCACCTTAACCGCGTTTCTGGTCGTTACTGCTGGCGCATACATCGCACAAGCAGCGGCTATACCGCAGTTTGCGAACAGTGTTGAATCGATTGCTATCGAAGCCGCTTCAGGATTCAACGCAACATTTGGAGGAATCTTGCCGAGCATCGCGTCGAGAATCAACGCAGCATCAGAAGAAGGGCGAACTCATTCACAACATGTATCAACTCGTGTTGCATTGTTGACGAAACACATTGCACCAGCACTACGAGTGCCAACCCTGTCTCTGTCACCTGTTGCAGTTACCGAGTATCGTGATGTACCTGGCACGTTCTCAGTTATTCACCACAACAACTCTGCATCATCAACAGCGATGTTTAGCGATATGCAATCGTTTGTCGGAGACACACTCACACTCATTTCGTCGCCGACACGTATCGCAGGTACTCTCGTAAACGGCTATCGTGTTCTTGGTGAGATTGGCTATAACGCAATCAACACATCTCTTGCCGCGTATGTTGATCTCATACGTCACGCAGGAGTATCAACACTTTCACTTGCTGCAACGAGTCGCGATACACTCGCGACCATGCCGCGACTCATTACCAACGTGAATCTTGCATTTGGTAATTCGATTATCGCAGTAACACACACAGCGATACGTGCTGATGTTGCTGCGGCTTATGGTCTCTCTGAAGTAGCACCACAAACAGGGCGTGCCGTACTGGCATTCGTGATCACGACTGGCGATACACTCGCGAACACTACAGGTGGTGTAGCCGTTCGCACACCAGCAACTATCGCACGTGCCATTCGTGGATTTAGCGAAGCTGGGCCAACACTTGCTGGAGCTGTCTTTGACGCCGAATATGTTGTAGCTTCTCGCTTTGTAGCACTCACTGACGCGATTTCAGGGCGCTATTTGGCCTTTATCAAATACACTGGGCGCTTCGCATATGACCTTAAGGCTGCTGTTAGATTCCCTCAGCAGCTATGGAAGTCTGACTTCCGCAAGATGTTTACTGCAGCACCAGCTGCATTTGAAAACGCGTATCTCGGAGCACTTGGCAAGAGCGCACTTGCGCTCGATACGATAGCGCGCGTACCGAAAGTGGCAGCTGTTCTTAATTCTGCACCGATGCGCACGCTGCGTAGTCTTGGCGGAGCAGGACTTGCTGCGGCAGCCCCAGCACTCTCTGCGGGTGAAGAAGTAGCACTCACCACGTATACAACAATTCACAATTTCTTCACTTCGGTGAGCGGTACTCTCGCAACGTTATTTGGGCCGCCCCCAACCATCGTGATGCCCATGATTGGCAGAATCGCACCAAAGACAAATCAAGTTGCTGTTACGAATACGAATTCAAATTCGCAAACTACCACCTACAAACCATCAACCACCAACTCGTATCCGACCTACACAACCGTCGTTCGTGGTGTCTCTGAGGATCTTCTGAATCAATCACTCGCATCGATGCGTGCAAATATCCTCGGGACGGTTGCCGGCATGATTCAGCCAGTTACCACACAGGCAGCGACGAATGCAACGACCATTCGATATGTAAACATGATTCAAGATCTCTCCAATCTCATCGTGCGCAATGGCGACTTCCGCGGAGGAACATTTGATGGCGGGAGTGTTACGAACGCTACTTCAGTTTCAGCAACGAGCGGAAGCTTCACTAACCTTGCGGTAACTGGCAGTGCAACCTCAACATTCGCCGGCAACATTTCTGTCGCCGGCAATATCAACCTTAATGGTGCTCTTTTACAAAACGATGCGCCATTCATCGGTAGTCAATGGACCACGTCCGGTTCAGATATTTCTTATTCAGTTGGTAACGTTGGTATCGGTTCAACTTCGCCATACTCTCTCCTATCCATCTCCAACAACCTCAACACTACCGCCGACACACCACTCTTCACTATTTCATCAACTACCGCTGGAACGGCAACTTCAACTTTGCTGACTGTACTAGCGAATGGGAATGTAGGCATCGGTACATCAAGTCCGGCATTTGCACTTGATGTGAACGGCATCATCAACGCGACGTCGATCTATGTCAACGGCGCTCCCTACATCGGTTCACAGTGGACTACATCCAGCTCAGATATCTACTACTCTACCGGCAACGTCGGTGTAGGAACGACATCTCCGTTTGCGAACTTCTCTGTTGAGGGCGCCGCCGGTGGCACCACTACTCTTTTTGCCATCTCAACAAGCACAAATGCCTATGCCACAACAACTGCACTCACTATCGATCAAAATGGAAATCTCGCGCTCCTCAATGGCGCGAATCTCGCAGTCAGTGGAGGTCTTACAGTGAACGGTACTTCCACCTTCACCACCGCACCAGTCCTCGCCTCCTTCACCGGTCTCGTTGCTGCCAACAATGGCACAACCTATGCAATCGCATCATCTTCACTCTTCGGCTATACACCACTCTCCGCCGCCATCCAA
>Ga0172379_10001009_pt1 | contig 61054 bp, 74 predicted proteins | sample GrowelOW334metaG_FD_119756 | JGI IMG/M metagenome (GOLD analysis project Ga0172379, IMG submission 119756) | Groundwater microbial communities from an aquifer near a municipal landfill in Southern Ontario, Canada - Groundwater well OW334 metaG | ecosystem: Environmental > Aquatic > Deep... | reverse complement strand
TCCTGGTGAGGTTCACGGTGTAGAATCTAATTGAACCGCACGCGTCACCCGTTGTAGTGTCTCCCCGCCAATTCCTTTAAGTTTCGGCCTTGCGACTATACTTCCCAGGTAGCACACTCTTCGACTTCTCTTCAGCACTAATACCTCTCGAGGAGGTACTAATGTTTAGTGTGCAGTGTTTACTGCTAGGACTACACGGGTATCTAATCCGTTTTGCGCCCCTAGCCTTCATCCCTTACTGTCAGAACTGTCCTCGTAAGATGCCTTCGCTGTTGTTAGTCCGTCTGGGATTAACACATTTTACCGCTACTCCAAACGTACTTCTTACGTCTTCCAGTCTCTAGCTCAACAGTACTTCTTGCACGCTTCATATTTAAGACATGAAATTTCACAAGAAACTTATCAAGCAAGCTACGGATGTTTTATACCCAATAAAGATGGCTGCGACTTGGACCGCGAGTATTACCGCGGCGGCTGGCACTCGTCTTACCCAGTCCTTATTCGCCAAACTTTTTGCATTTGGCAAAAGCTTTTCAATTGAAAAGCACTCTGGCTCAATCTGTCACGCTTGCGCGCATTGCAGAAGATTCCTAACTGCTGCACCCCGTAGGGCTGGGAATAGTGTCTAAGATTCCCTCTCAGGGCCTCTCCGCTAAGAGCCCTTACGGATCATCGGCTTGGTGGGCTATTACCCCGCCAACAACCTAATCCGCCGCAGCCCCATCCTTAAGCTCGAATTTAAAAGATGAATCATTCCAGGGTACATCTCCTATCGAGTATTAACCTCAGTTTCCCGAGAGTATCCTCGACTTAAGGGTAGGTTAGCTACGTGTTACTGAGCAGTTCGCCTTTCACTTCCGAAGAAACAAAAAGACTTGCATGTCTAAACGCAAACCAGAGAGCCGCAGCCGCCAGCAGGATCAACTGGATTTAAATTAAAATTATTATAAATAATATTTAACGCAATTTCTTATATAAGACAAGAAATCACTTCACACATTTCGCTCCTAACTATTGGCTTTGAACATTAAAATTGGTTGATTAAAAAATTACAAATAGATGACTGCTTCTACATACTTCATACCTTAGAATTTTGGAATTTTATTAAGGCACTCATCTTAATTAACAAATAGTTCACAAAATAGAGGTTTATAAATGTTTCGTGAATAAAATTAGAATTCTCCGTCGGAAATTTTTATATTTCTTTTTTTAGCTTTTATTAGGTCAGGAAATTATATATAAAATTTAACAATAAATTTTAAAAAGAGGATATTCATTTCAAATTTGGTTCATAAAAATGATACAAGATAAAGAAGTGGCAATGGTGCATGCGGCTGATTACGCTCTCGAATATTTAACTAAACAGTCACAGGCTAGTGCAGAAGTTATAATAAAAGATTTCCTTAAAACTTTTGAATCACGAGATATTCAAAGGAATATGAAAATTTATTCAATTGCTGCAATAAGCGAGATTCTTAAAATAAAAGAGAATAAAGAAAACAGAGGAAAGCTCAAGAAACAACTTTTGCAGATATTTATAAAAAGTGTTCCTCTTGTTATAAGCAGAATTGAAGAAGGAAACGAAGATTAATGCATCTTCTCAAGTTTATTAAACTGAGTGTGTTTTCCAATATTTCCGTTCGCATCGCATCCAAATTTATTATATAATTCTTTGGCCATATCTAAATAAGTTTCCTTATCTTTAATTTCATCAAAGTATTTTAGGACATTTTTTGAAACAAAATATGGATTAAACCCCCATGAAAATAAATGTCCGCATGTTAGCATATCCATCTTGGTTTCACTAACTGCATCACTAAAGGGCTGATGACCGTTTGTATTAAATGAAACCATTTTAAATTCTTCAGGATACTTTTTTTTCATGTCATAAAAAAAACTGTCAATTTGTGCAGAATTATATCTAAAATAAGGGACTTCTTCATTGTCAATGCAAACTTTTGCAAACGCAGCAAATACCTTAAAAATGGCATCTGTGTTATGAACCATATTTTAATTTGTTATTCAATCTTTTTAAGAATTATTATGCTTGAGTTCTTTTATTTTAAAGCTCATTAAGAAAATTATAACTAATATTGTAAATGAAATTATCAAGTCCAGATAAATTGCCGATTCAAATACAGAAGGTAAAAACCAGATAAATATTACTCTTATTGTTAATCCTATAAGAAAAAGAATCAAGGGTAAAAATGGTTTTTTTTCAAGAATTTTGTTGTAAAAAGAAAGAATAAAGCAGAAACTAAATGCAATTCCAAAAACTATGCTTATGCTAAAAGATGCTCCTATAAGAAGAACAAAAATCATAATCCCAGTTATAAGATTAAAGTTAATTCGGGGTTTTTCAATATCTTTGTTTTCTTCTTTTATTGTTAGTTGTTTTTTATTAATAAAATCTTTTTTCTTTGTAATTGTTTTTTTCTTTACAATCTTTTTCTTATCAATTTCTTCTTTCCTCTCTCTTTTTTCTTTCACATTTTAAATAGGAAAGATTGTTTTATAAAATTAGTGGAAAAAATAGAGCTCTTAAATTAAATCAGATAAATTTTTTCTTATAACCCTTCTTTTAGTGAGAGTTTTAACTTTATTTTTTGAACTTTCTTCTTGAGGTCTATCGTCTCTCCCTCTTCTAGATAAAATTCTTCCATCTCTCTTTGCCCCATAGCAATTTATCATAAATTCATTATAATTTGTAGGATAATGAGTGGAATTTTTAATATTCTCTCTAACACTTTCTCTTAATTTATAATCAGAATAATCTTCTTGCATTTTAACCTATTCTTAAACTCCCTTGCTTGCACCTTTTCCAGTTTCGTTCAAATCCCCTATCCACCACTCTAAATCAGGAATTTCTTTTTCAATTCCTTTTTCTTTGCAATACCCTCTTGTAAGTACATAAAATATAACCCCCAAACTCTTTGGGCTTTTGTTATTTCCAATAATTACTTTATCTGCCCCTCTTGAAAAATTATTTGTATCACAAATCATCAAGACTTTTTTCTTAACCCTTAGGGTATCATTTAAAGCATTTTTATCTAACCACGAATCAAAAATAACTGTTAATTCGTTCTCGAAAAAATCAGGTAAATTGGTATTTGTTAAAATTCCAGCAGGATATTTTTTTGTAAAAATTCTTATTCCAGTTATCTCGGAAAACTTTTCTGCAGCCTTCCATCCGGCTTGCCTTTTACAAACTAAGATAATATCTTCAGAATTGAACTTTGAAATATATTCAATTCCTTCTTTTAATTTTTCATCAATCAAATCCGTATTAAAAATAGCAAGTCCATCCGCTCTTCTTCGATAAACAAATGGTTTCATTTCAGGCGTTACAACTTTTGTTCCAAGATAAATTCCTGCCTTAACATATTCTTCGAGAGGAATGAGCATTTCTGTTTTTTTCTTTATTTTGACCTGCTCTTTTAATTCTTCTGTGCTAGTAATATCAATTTTTTCTTTAAGTTTAGCAACTTTTTCAAGAAGTTTTTTTTTCTTTTTACTAATCTCTTCTGTCCTCAGAGATTCTTCTTCAGCAGCCTTTTCAAGTTCTTTTCCTTCAAGGGTTTCTTCAGTTTCTTCTCCAAGTTTTTTATCCGCTATCTTTTCTTCAGTTTGTTCTTTGATTTTTCTTATAGCCATGTGGATTTAGAGAAAAATTAGTTTAAAAACCATTCGGTTAGTTTTTCTTTTCTACCCTTGTAGGTTCTTTTTCTAAAAGAACCCTCTTCTTCGGTGGTATTTTTCAAGAACTTATATTTAGAATCATTAAATTAAAATAGCGCCTTTGCACCAACTATTATTATTGTAAGAATTATCTTGAATGTAACCAATAAAATTAATATTTTGTTTTTCATGTTATTTATGGATATTTTAACTTTTTAAACACTTTTTAGAGTTCGAAGAGATTAGAACCTATATTTTTTATTTCAATCCCTTTTCAAGAAAATGTTTCTGCATTAAAACAAACTTCACTTACTGAAACCTTCTATGCAGTGTTAGAAGAATTATTAAATATTATTCATGAAGTTAATTTTATTTATGAAAATAATATTTTTCTGCTATTTCATATTCTTCACGCGTTATTGGAGGGTGTGTCGGTTTATCTGGATTCCCACATATCTCAAATAATCTTTTCTTTTCTGAAGGTTCAAGATATCCATTATTGTTTTTATCTGCCATTGCATTAACCCAATCTACCCTAATTTTGTGATTTAGAATATCATTGAAAGTATAACAAAAAACAGAAGCAGAAACTACCATAAATGATACTGCAAAAAAGTTTTTTAACTTTTCTTTATCGATCTTAGTCAAGAGAGTTTTACTTTCCATAATTTTTCCATTCTTGGTCTATATATAAGTTTTATTGTTATAATTTACTCATTATTTCAAACTCTTCTCAATTTCAATCAATCTTTTTATTTTTGCTTCTCTCTCTTTTCCAGTTATTCCACATTTTAAAAAATCAGCCTGAAAACCAAATGCTAAATCAGCAAGAATAGTTTCTTCTGTCTCTCCGCTTCTGTGTGAAAAAACAATCTTTACTTCATTTTCTTTTGCCAATTCGCATACTTTTTTAACTTCTAGAAGAGAACCACATTGATTGGGCTTCACAATTATTGCATTTATGCTTTTTTTATCAATTGCTTTTTGAAATCTTTTAGAGTTTGTTACAGTCAGGTCATCTCCGACTATTAAAGAATTAGGGAATTTTTTGAGCAATTTTGCAAAGCTTTCAAAGTCTTCCTCTTGAAATGGATCTTCGATATAAAATAAATTGTAATTTTTTATCAAATTTGCGAGATAACCTAATTGTTCATCATCCTCTCTTTTTAACATAGGATTTTCATAATGATATTTCTTTCTAGAATAAAATCCAGAAGAAGCAACATCTACTCCTAATGGAATATCCAATTCATCTAGTATATCAAGAACTTCTTTTTCATTTAATGAAGTAATCCAAGCATCCTCATCATTTTTTTGTTCTCTAAAATTATTCTCTTTTTTCTTGAGCAAAACCTTTGCTTTTTCTTTTGCCTCTTTATTTATTTTGAGCGATTTTTCAGGAGATTTTAAATCTGGAATAAGAAGAAATTCCTGAAAATCCGGTTTTTTATCGTTAATATTTGAATGTTTTCCCCCGCCTATGCAATTTCCAACCAATCTAGGTAATTTTTTGGTCTTACCTGCTTCAGGATTTATTATCTCCCAAACTTCTTTTTTCTGTTCGTTTGCTATCGCTTTTAAAACAGCAGATTCAAATGCAAAAAGAGTGTTTGCCCCAATATGCCCCTCTAGAATATCTTCCACCCTTTTCAAGTCTTCAAATTTTTCAAGAATCTCTTCAGAGAAATAGTCTTTGAATTTTTTGAGCACATCTATGTCTTCTTCAAGGTTTTTTTTATATGGTCTGACTTCATATTTTCCCGTTGATTTTCCAGATGGAGAAGAAGCCTTGAATGTTTTGTCATCCTTTGTTTTTATAGAAACAAGTATAGTTTTTTCCTTTCTTGAATCAAAAATGCTCTTTGCAGAGACATCTTTTATTATCACCATTAATTAGAAAAAAGATTATTATTTATAAGGTTTTGTTTATGAAGAGAAATATGTTTAGGTATCTTAGTAAACTCATTGAGGGTGCTTAAGTTATATAATCTTGTTAATGCAATAATCGGATAAAATATCTGCTATAGATAATTAATTTCTTAGAATAATAATTTATTCCCCGTAACTCTCACTGGCTTCTTCTTCAACCTCTTCACTAGCTTCGTCTTCAGGATTAGCAAGCTCCATTATTTCCCCTTCTTCTTCAATCTTTTCCTCTTCACCCTCTTCTACATTTTCCTTTTTCTCATCGCTTACTTTTGGAGTTACATCTCTTTTCAATTTACCTTCTTTTCTCTCTGGAAATGGTTTTTTTATAGAAATTGGAAGAACTCCAGAATCAAGTTCAACTTCAGCAATTTTTAGAACATCATAATTAATTTTTTCTAAATCTTCTGTACTTAATTTAATCAATAAAGGAGCATTCATTGCTAATTGTAAAGCCCTTGCACCAAGAATTCTTGCACGTTCGTATTTTGTGAAATTTTGAGCTTGTGTCATTTTAGTTTTGTAGTTTTTCTTTTTTCTAAAAAGAAAAACTCATTATTTTAATTGTTCTTCAACCTTTTTAAATAATTCTTTCCAACTTTTTTCAACAACATCTATTGCATGCGATATTTCCTCAATTGTCATTGAAGTTGAATCCCCTTTTTGCATTGAAAATATTGTTCCATCCGAGCTTCCAATTGTTAATCGTGTTTCGCTAACATCTTCTTCTTCTTTTGTTGGGTCTATAATTAAGTTATGCCCTATCTTATGAAGAGTTATTGCAAAAGGACTTATTTTTCTGAGTGGTAGAGATTTTTCATGTTTTCCATAAGTTACTTTTCCGCTTTCCTCATCATATCCTGGAATTTTTGCAATCTTTAAAGCAGCAACCGCACCGATTCCTGCTGCATCGAATAAATTTCCATCATCATTTATAGAGTAAATATCCACAAAAACAGTCCAGACTTTTTCTCCTTCTTTTATGCATAATTTATCAAGTTCAATGAATTTGCTTTCTCTTATTCCTCTATCTATTACTCTTCCAAGCTCAATTGCGTCGAATTTTGGAGGACCTAATTCAATTCTTGAAGAACTCATTGGAAGTAATTCTGCTGTAACCATTAAATTTCCATCATTAGGAGAATCCGGATATGGTGTTGAAGCTTCCATTTTAACTCCCACAATAACATCTGTTTTTCCAAGCCTTACTCTTACAGAGCCTTCTGCTTTTTTTGAAACGTCTTTCTCTATTTTTAATTCTCTGAATTCATCAAGTTCTCTTCCGTCAAATCGTTTTCCCTGCTCTAAATACTTCTTTATTCTGTCTGCTGTTACTTTTGGTGTTACCTCTATCTCTTCTCCGCTCATTTTAATTTAATGCCCCCATTGTTAATTTTTCTAAAGCTAATTTAGCTCCATTGTATTTAGCACTCGTGTTGCACATTATGTTATTAGCAATAAATCTTCTTATAGGGTGATTATCAAACGAATTTATATATTTATTAATATAACTTACTCCTTTTTGCAAATAAAATTCAGAGAATTCTGAGACTTTTTTCTCAAATCTTTCTTGCATTAATTGAGGGATAATTCCTGTAACTCTTAATTTTTCACTTTCTATATACCCTGGAATCATAATTTCTGCCATTTTATTATTTTACAGCCTCCTTCAAAGCTTTCTTTTGAATTTCATAAATTTTTTCGCATGCTTCTTTTGCCATCTCAATAACTTCCATTAATTGTTCTTTTGAAATTTTACCATCTAGCTGAAGATGAGTAATCTCTCCTGCATGTGTTATTGAAACAGGAATATCTGTTGAGCCTTCCCCTTCTTTGAATTCAGAATCTTCATATTTATCTAAATCAAGAACAAGAGTTTTATCAATTTTTCCCACAGATATGCTTGAAACCATGTCTTTCATTGGGATTCCAGCGTGAGCAAGAGCCATTGCAGCAGCATTTATTCCTGCGCATCTTGTTCCTGCATCTGCTTGAAGAATATTTATATGAACATCTACAACCATGTTTGGGAATTTATCAAGCATTAAAACAGGTTCTAAAGCCCATTCAGTTATTTTAGAGATTTCAGTGCTTCTTCTTGATGGTCCGGGTCTTATTCTTTCCTCAACTGAAAAGCTATTCATATTATAAGTACACCTTAAAGTTCCTTTTTCAGGATCCTGGGAATGCTGAGGATGCATTTTTTTTGGCCCATAAACAGCAGCAAGAGCGATTGTTTTTCCTATCTGGAACATTGCGCTTCCATCGGCATTTGGTATAATTCCAACCTCTGCTTTAATTGGACTTCTAAGTTCAGTAACTTTTCTTCCGTCTGATCGAACATATCCTTTAGTTGTCATTCTCTTTCCTCCTCATATTCATCTGATTTTTCATCATGTCTTTTTGATTCTTTCTTTACTGCTCCCTGTTCTTCAAACCAACTTTCAACTTTTTCAGTCAATCCTTCCATAAATGATTTTTCAGTTACAAATTCGATTGCTTTTTTTGCAAAAAGTTCATCTTCTATTTTGTCTCCTTTTATCCAGATAAATCCATTCTGACCTACGGTAATATTGCAGTTTGTATAATCCTTTATTATTTTAATCATGCTTCCTTCTTTTCCAATAACTCTTGGAACTTTGTTTGGATTTATTTTGAAAATTAATCCTTCATCAATTCTTCCCAATCCTCTTGATTTTATTGTTAAATCAATTCCCCTTCCGTTTATTCCAAAAATCTGAGCAACAGCAATATCCCCTATTTTCATAACTTCATCTAACCTATCTTTTGCAACAAATCTCGGTGTTTCTGTTAAAGGGAGAAAGGCATTTTCAGCTGTTCCGATATCTATAACCCACCCATTGAATGTAATTAAATTGCATTTTCCTATAACAATATTTCCTCTTCTTGGCTGATAAACTCCTGATAACGGAATGACTTTTACAAGTTTATTAGATTCATCTGCTAATCCATATCTCATTGAAACAATTTTCTTTCCTTGTTTCTCTGTTCCTTCCCCTGGCAGATAGTTATCTCCTTCTACAATTATCTCCCCAGGGATTACTATATTTCTTTTGTGTTCTTCGCTCATTTTAGTTTATCCATATTATCTAATTTAGTTAATGTTTTTTCTAAACTTGATTTCATTTTTTTTATAACTGAATTATTTTTCTCTAAAAGGTATTTAGTCATATCTACTGCCTGAGCTTTAGTTAAGTATTCTGTTAAGTTAGGATATGTACTCAATAATTTATATACTTCGTGATAATTTTTGTCTTCATATGCTGGTTTTAATCGTGTTTCATATATCTTATTAAGTTTTGTTAAGTCTTCTCTTGACATTTCTAGAACACTTGCTTTATCTGTGGTTTTTTCTCGTTTTTCCATTTTATTCCTTAATCTCTTCTGTTAATGCACTTCCGTGCGTTACTCCATTTAGTTTATCATAAAAATCCATAATCATTCCTGAAGGAACTTTTACAATCACTTCCAAGCTTCCATCGTTTAACCAATTTTCAGATTCTTTATATACGCTGATTACCCCGTAAGCTTTTCCTGTATGTATTGCAGGAATTTTTATTCTAACTCTTTTTGTTTCGAGTTTTATCGGAATAATTTTGCTTATTTTTTCAAGAACTTCTGTAATTTGGTTTTCTATTGATGTATTCTTGATGTTAAAGTTTGTTTGTTCAATTGCGTTTTTAATTCTTTCGGTTGTGTGTGGTCTTCCTGTCTGCGGGTCAAAGCAATTTCTTGCCAGAAAATCAACAATCTGCAGAAATTTTTTCTCTTGCTCAGCATCCCGATATTCTTGGGTTGTTTGAACTTCCCCATCTTTGACTATTTTCTTTGCAATTTCAGTAGGATCGGTTGTTCCAAATGCTTCCTTTAAATCTTCATTTGTTGGAATCTCTCCTTTTTTAGAATCCTTAAATATTCTATCCCCCTCCGCTTCAATATAAGAGAGTTCACCCTTTCTAAATTTCAAAGCATCTTCTAAATTAACCAAAATTTCAAAGTGTTTACCTAATTTTTTAATTCTCGCTATAGTGGTAGTCATTTTAATTTTTTCTCCAGACGTTGAGATTGATTATTAATATCATTTATATTATATCCTCTTGATAAATACAATCCTCTTACTTTTTCACTCATTTCATTATTAACTACTATTCTTCTAGCGCCTATTCCTATTGCTAAGCTTTCATTAAAATTAATTATTTCATCATGTATACTTTTTCTGAGGTCCATATCAACAAGATAACCGCCTTTAGTTCTTGCACCTTTTGAGAAAAGTATATTTCCATCTACACCTATTGCAAAATTATAGTTGAATTTAGATTTGTCATATGGATTTTCTATACTAATATTTCCTCTTGCTAAGAGTACTTCATTTGGATCTTCTTCTTTTACATTTATTTTATAATCAAAAACAGGATCAGCATACCATGCAGCATCTTCTAACAATTTTTGATATTTGCTTTCTTTTGCCATATTTATAATTCTTTAATACTTTCCCCTTCTAATTTCTTTATTTTTACATTCTCTTTTTCAATGTAAACTAATTCGCATCTTTTTAGGTTGAATTTATTTCCCTGAACTTTTTCAATAATTTCAAGAGATAATTTAACTCCCTGCTTTATTGTCATGCTCTGCTTGTATTTCTCTCTTAATTCTTCTTTTATTTTTTCATCATTTTCTCCAATTGCGTTTGCATAGTATGAAAAATAATTTCCAGTTACATCACTTGTATAAATTTCTGGTTTTTTCCCGTTTAGTCCGGCAATCATTATGGAAACTCCAAATGGTCTTGCACCCCCATATTGTGTAAATTGCTGCTTCATATTTGCAATTTCTTTTATTACTAATTCTGGTTCAATAGGGGAGTCATAAGTTACTCTGTGCTGTTGGCATAAAAGTTGTGCTTTTTCAATCAATATTCGGGAATCAGAAACAATCCCAGCCGCACTTGCAAGAATATGGGCGTCAATTTCATATATTTTATTTGCAGAATCTTTTACTATTAATTTATCTTCAGTTTTTCTGTCCGCAATTATAAAAACTCCGTCTGAACAAACCATTCCAATGCTTGAGCTTCCGAGTCTAACAGTTTTTTCGGCATATTCTACCTGCAGTAAATGTCCTTCAGGGGAGAACATGGTTGATGTTCTGTCATAACCCATCGCTTGATTGTGCATATCTATAGGCATATCCATCTTATATTAAGAGAATTTTATAATTTGTTTACTTTTTTCTCTATCTCGTTAAAATTTCCAATTTTCATAAGTTTTTAAGTTTTTTGGTAGCGTTTATTTACTTCTTTTCTAAGCTTTTTAATGTCCCAGAAACCCTTAAAACTTCCATTTTTTCAGAAAAAACTGAAAGGCTAGCCCTAACTAAATTTACAGCCTCTCTGTTAATAGAAATAATTGAGTGCTCCTTTTCAGATTTAATAAAACTCAATCCGCAGTTTGAAAGCCCAAGAATTCCAGAGAACTCCAAGATTGCTTTTTCAATATTTTCTTTTAGATGAAACCCTCGAACAAGTAGATATCTCTTATTTTCTTTATGAGATGGAATTAAAGCTTTCATATTTTAATATAGAAAATGGATTATAAAAAACTTCTGAAAACATATTTAAACCGAAAACACTATTAATTTTATATAAAAGAGGAAATTTTATAGAGATAAATGGAAATTTGTACAGTTGGAGGTTATGAAGAAGTAGGAAAGAATATGACTGCGGTAAAAGTAGGAGACGATGTGATAATTTTTGATGCGGGGATTTTTCTTCCTCCAGTTGTTGAAATTCAGGAGCACGAAAATCAGCAACAATATACAGAAAAAATGTTGAGGGGAATAAAAGCAATTCCAGATGATTTAATTTTAGATAAATTGGGTTGGACAGATAAAGTTAGAGCAATCATAATCGGGCATGCACATTTGGATCACGTCGGTGGATTGCCCTATTTGGCTCATAGATATCCCAAGGCTGAAATTATAGCAAGCCCATTTACAATGGCAATTTTAGATTCAATTTTAAAGGACGAGAAAATTAATTTTAGAAACAAGAAAAAAGTAGTTAATGAAAATACCACTTATTCAATCAAAGGAAAAAATGGGGATTTAAAATTGGAATTTATAAATACAACTCATTCAACTCTTCAATGCTTTTTTATTGCTTGGCATTCTAAAGAGGGAATTTTCTTCTATGCGTTGGATTTTAAATTTGACAATCACCCAATAATTGGCTTGCCCACAAATTATAAGAGACTTAAAGAATTGGGAAAAATGAAAATTAAGTGTTTAGTTGTTGATGCTCTTTATTCAGACACAGATAGAAGAACAGCAAGCGAGAGAATTGCTAGAAATTTAGTAGAAGATGCATTGGGAACAGTAAGAGATAAAAATTCTGCGCTTTTTGTGACAACATTTTCTTCTCATATTGCAAGATTGAAGAGCATAGTAGAGTTTGGACAAAAAACCAACAGAAAGATAGTCTTTCTTGGAAGAAGTCTAAATAAATATGTTGAGGCAGCGATTGCGGTTCATCAATGCCCCTTTAGAAACAAGGTAGAAATAATTAGATATAGAAAACAAATAAACTCTTTTTTGAAAAAAGTAGAAGAAAATAGGGGGAAATATATGATTGTGTGTACAGGACATCAGGGAGAACCAGGTTCTATTTTAGATAGAATAGTCAAAGGAGAGACTCCCTTTAAGTTTAAAATGGGGGATAACCTTATATTTTCATCAAGCATTATACCTGTTCCAGTAAATATAAATGCTCGTGAAAAAATGGATAGTAAATTGAGAAGGCAGGGAGTAAGATTGCAAACAGATGTTCATGTTTCGGGACACGGAGGAAGAGAGGATTTGAGAGATTTAATAGAAATGCTTAAACCCCAGCACATTATTCCCGCCCATGGTTCTTTGCAGCAGGAAACTCCTCTTATAGAACTTTCAGGAGAATTAGGATATAAATTTCAGGAAAATTCCCATTTATCTTCAAATGGTAAAGTTATAAGAATATAAAATGATAAACGAAACAATTTTTCATGGATTAATAGAAGCTTTATCTAGAGGAGAATCTCTTCAGAGCGCAATGTTTTCTTTTTATAATGCAGGATATAATAAGCAGGAAATAGAAGATGCTGCAAGAGAGTTGTACAAACAGACTGGGGGACAGGCAGAGAAGATGATAAATCCAAAAAAACCCCTGCAAGATATAGAAAAGCCGAGAGTTAGTAAAGAAATTTCAGAGAAATCTTTAGAATATTATGAAAAACCTCTTGTGCCAGAAAATTATCTCAATCCTCAGATTCCTGTTGAACCTGGGGTTAAACCAGAAATTAAAAAAGAAATCAAGAAAGAACTTCCTAAACCGCAGCCAAAACCCCAACCTTTACTCCCCCCTCAACCTAAGCCTCAACCTAAACCAGAACCAAAGCCGGAACCTAAAATTGAAATTAAAAAAGTAGAAGCAAAGCCTGTTCAAGTAGTTTCAAATTATGGAGAATCAGATGAATCAGTAGAAGAGTTGAATAGCAGAATAGAATCTGCAATATCCACTTTAAGAAATGTAAGACTCCCTTCAAAAATAGAAATTATAAATTTAGAGGCAGAGAGAAGGCCCTCTTCAATTGTACAAAGGGTTTCCGATTATCGTTCTAAAGAACCTTCAAACCAAGCAGGGCAGGGAATAATTTTCTTGCTTATCTTTCTCTTTGTATTATTTCTTGGAGCACTGATATCGGTATTCTTGTTTAAGGATAAGCTGATTGAACTATTTAATGCTTGGAATTTAGCATAAAATGCATAAAAGTATATACATTCCCGCAGAGGATTCTTATCTAATGTCGAGAATCTTGAAAGAAAAGATTCCATTACTTTTAGAGAAAAATTCAAACTTAAAATTTTTAGAAATTGGAGCCGGAAGCGGTATTCATCTGCAAACAGCAGATAATTTAGGAATTAAAAAAGAAAATATTTTCTCTTCAGATATAAATAAAGCAGCAGTAAGTCATTGCAATTCTCTTGGATTTAGTTGTATTAATTCAGATTTATTTAAAAATATAGACGGACATTTTGATATAATTATATTTAATCCTCCTTATTTGCCTGAAGATGCAAGAGAACCAAAAAATTCAAAATTAAATACAACTGCAGGAAAAAAGGGAAATGAGATTATTCTTAGATTTCTAAAAGAAGCAAAAGCTCACTTGAAACCCAGGGGTAAGATATTTTTAATTACAAGTAGTTTATCAGAAGAGATAAATTTTGAAAAATTAGGATATAAAGCAGAAGAAATTGGATGTGAGAAATTGTTTTTTGAGAGATTGTGCATTTGGGAGTTGGAAGCTCTCTAAAATTTTCCCTTGTAACCAATTTTTAATTCCTTATTCGGATTTTTCTCTCCATATTTTTCAAGAAATCTTTCTTCATCAATATAGTATTTTCCTTTTGTATACCTGTTCTTGAACTCTTTTACCACATTATAGAATTTTTCAAGTTTAACAAAAAGTTCATCCTCTCTTAATTCGTTCAATTTAGAATCTTTTTTATCAATAATATCAAAGAATTTAACTAAGCTTAACTTTTCTTTTAATAAATGCAATCTTCTTTCTATAGCTTTTACAGCAATATCCTCACAATAAATTTGTCCTGTCAGAAAAAGTATTGCTCTTGCTTCATTTATTTCCTCCCATGTTGATTTTGAATTATCAAGTATTTCCTGATATCTTCTCCATAATGAATCGAGTTCTTTTTTTATTTTCTCTGGTTGCATCAAATATGTATATTTCATTAATTCTATCATTAGATTATGAAGAATTAGAATAATTTAAATCTTTTTTAATTATTTCACACCTACATTTTCTTCAAAAGTTTTTCTTTTTTCCCTGTAGAAGATTCCTAAAGGAATTTTTGTCTCCTTCGTTAACATATTATAATCAAATTCTTGCGCTCTTTTCATTGCCTGTTCAAAGTTGTTATCATTGTGTTTCTTATCTTTTAGGAAATAAGTATGCTCCTTATAATTTTTGTCTGAATGAAAGATTAAGCAAGGCTGAATTACTTCAATGAATGCAAAGCCCTTATGCTTAAACGCCTCGTTTAAAACATCTTCAATTTGTTTCACATCAGCATAAACTCTTTCAACAAAAGTTGCACCTGCAGAAAGCATCAATTTTATTGGGTTAATTGGATGAACCCTTACTCCTAAAGGAGTTGTTTTGTCTTTAAATCCAATCTCAGTCACAGGAGTTGGTTGTCCAACTGTAAGGGCAAAAACCTGATTATTATGAACAAAATATTTTATATCTGCATTATATCTTGCAGCATGAATTAAATGTTCCATTCCTTCTGCATATGCATCCCCATCCCCAGAAAATCCAATTAAATTTAATTCTGGTTTTCCTAATTTCATTCCAAGTATGGTTGGAAGAACTCTTCCATGCAGAGAATTAATTCCATTGAGATTTAAATAATCAAAAATTTTAGCATGACATCCTATCCCAGCGACAATTGCATATTTTTCCTTGTCTTTTTCTGTTTTAATTTTCTTTTCCAAATAATTTTTTACACCTGCAAGTATCTGAAAGTTCCAGCAACCTGGGCACCAAGTGGGTTTAGTTGATGTTAAAATATTTATTGTCATTTTTTATTCATTTTTTGTTTAATTAATTTCTCTTCAATTAATTTATCTCTCCTTAAATACCCAATATCATAAATTAAAATACCCGCAAATAGGATAATTATAGAAATGATTAATTGAGCTGGATTTTCTTTAAATCCTCTAATCCAAGCGTCAAAAAACAAAGGTAATCCCACACCAAAATAGAAACTAGAATGTGTTAGAAATTTATTCATACGGTGTTTCATTAATGGAATTGATTCGAGAAGCTTCTTTTTTGAATATCTATTTGTTATAAATATAGATACATCTATTAATGCAATCACCCCCACGAGAATTGTTATAAATATTATTATACTTGTTTTTCCTATTACTACCCATAGAATAATTGTTGGGATGATTAAAAAAACTAAAGAAAGTATTGATAGGATATTTGAAATTCTTCGAATCTTCTTCTTTTCTTCTTTTCTCATTTTAAAATTTAACCCCCTTTTCAAATTCTTTCCAGCGAGGAAGTATTATTGCAGCTCCTGCAATTGCTAATCCAAGAAAAACTCCAATTTCATTGTGTTGTTGTGAATATATTCTTTGTATACTCATTACTATTAATACTGCCCCAGACAATATAAAATATGGGATTCTCCAGGATTTTTTTTGGTCCACAAAAAACCAGACAACATAAAGCCCCCAACTAGTCCAGATTATATGCGAGGATGCATCATATAAAATATAATTGCCATAAAGATGCATTGGAATATATTTGAATAATATTAAGCCAATTGCCATTATTATAGTTGTCCAGAATATCCAGGTTAATTGTTGTTTTGTGTGGAATTTCATTTTATCTTGCTTTTTGTTTGCTTTTTTCATCTCAACCTCTTTTTTATCTCCTCTTTTAATTCATCTGCAAAAAAGGGATTTCCATCGTATCTTAATATTTTATTTTTTTCTTCTATAAAAATTCCTGTTTTTTTTGCAATCAATCCAGAAAAAGGTCCTGTCGCATTATTTTCAATTAAGATTAAATTTTTATTTTCAATTTCTTTTTTTATTTTTTCAGAAAAAGGTTCAATATACAAAACCTGCAGAAATTTACAATCTAATTCTTTAATTGAATCAAGGATTGCCCCTTTTGTAGAGCCCCAAGAGATAATTACATTTTTTGAATTTTTATTTCCAAATATTTTATAACCTTCATATTTTTCTCCTTCAATTTTTATTTCCTTTGCTTTTGCAATTCTTTTTTCAATATTCTTCTTTACAATCTCTGGATTTTCTGTTGCACTCCCAATAGAATCTTTCTCATAACTATTGTATCTTATTAGGGGAGTTTTATTTTCTATTTCAATAAAAGAAGGTTTTTCATGGATGGTGTAAAAGCTTTCTGCTAAATGTTTGTCCCCCAAGATTATTGAAGGAATTTTATACTTTTGTGAGAAATAAAATGCCTGATTAGTTAATTCTTGAGCTTCTTTTGGATCCCCTGGCGCAAAAACCACTCTTGAAAACTCTCCATGCCCAAAATTCAATGCTAAATTTAAATCTCCCTGAGAAGTATATGTTGCAAGTCCTGTGCCTGGTCCGGGTCTCTGTGAGAGATAAACCACGATTGGAATTTCAGCAATTCCTGTCATACTCAAAGCTTCTGTCATTAAATCAAATCCCCCTCCAGAAGTTCCAACCATTGCATTTTTTCCTACAATTGAACTGCCAATTGCAGCATTCGCGACAGCGATTTCGTTTTCTAATTCAATAACCTTAACATTTTTTTTAGAAGCAAGTTCATTCATTATTGGAGTCGCAGGAGTCATTGGATAAGCATAATAAAAATCTATTTTGGATTTTATGGCCCCTTCCGAAATTCCCTGATTTCCATTAAGAAATATATGGTCTTCATTTTGCCTTAATATTTTGCATACAATTTTTTTCTCATCTTCATATCCTTTTTTGGCTTCAGCAAGGTTTTCCTCAAATCGATTACCAATTTCTTTTAATCTTTCTTCAAGAAGTTTAAAATCCAAGCAAAATAGTTTGAATATCCTGCCTGCATAATACATATTGTCTTCGCTTCCTTTGAGGATTATTCCCTCCTTTTTTAATTCTTTTTTGTGTATTTCTTCTGTTTTTTCATCCAAGCAAACAAGAATATCTATTTGAGAATCATTGCTCCAGACGGGTTCCTCAGAAAAAGTTAACGTATTAAAGTTATGCCCCCCTCTTATTAAAGATTGGTAGTTTCTTGAATAAAAAACATGATTGCCATTTTTAACTAAGCCTTCCCCTAGGACTTGTGTTAGGATATTTGGCCCTTGCCCTGCCTCACCACCTATAAGAATATTATACCTCATTTTAATACAATTAATTTTATATAGAGAACTAGTTTCGTGCTGTTATAAACTTTTTTATAAAACATTAAAGATGGTACGTTTCGCACATATAGCAGATGTTCATTTAGGAGGATGGAAACAGCAGCAGATGCAGGATTTGAATTTTGACTCTTTCAAGAAGGCAATTGATATTTGTTTAAGCTCAAAACTTGATTTTATACTCTTTGCAGGAGATTTGTTTGATTCAGCTTACCCCCCAATAGAGATTTTAAAAGAGACCTTTTTTCAGTTTAGAAGGTTAAAGGAGGCAAATATCCCCTGTTTTATAATTGCGGGCTCACATGATTATTCTGTTTCGGGAAAGACTTTTCTGGATGTTTTGGAAAAAGCAGGATTTTGTAAGAATGCTTTTAATGCAGAAGAAAAAGAGAATTCAATCATATTAAATCCAATTGTTTATGGAAATGTTGCAATCTATGGATATCCAGGAAAAAAATCTGGTTTGGAAATTTCAGATTTAAAGAGAGTGAGATTGAATGATTCCCCTGGTTTATTTAGAATTTTAATGCTTCATACAACAATTGATAAGGTCGTTGGGGGTCTCCCAATTGAATCAATAAATCCAGATAGGCTTCCAAAAGCAGATTATTATGCTTTAGGGCATATTCATGTTTTGTACAACAAGGGAGGTTTTGTTTATCCGGGACCATTATTTCCAAACAATTTCAAGGAATTAGAAGATTTGAAACAGGGAACTTTCATTCTCGTAGACACGGAATCTCCTCAATTGACAGAGAGGATAAAATTGCAAACAAAGCAGATAGAGCGATTTGTAATAGAAGTTACAGATGCACTTACAGGAACAGAAAAGATAATTCAAGAATTGGACAAGAAAAACCTGAAAGATAAGATTGTCTTGTTAAGGATTTATGGAGAGCTGATGCGCGGGAAAAATTCAGATATAAAATTTCAGCAAATAGAAGATTTTGCAAAGAGGAAAGAGGCATATTTTTTGTTGAGAAACACCCACGATTTAAAAACAAAAGATATAGAAACAGAAATTCATATAACTGAAAAGGATTCGGAAAATATAGAGGGAGAAACAATTGGGGTTTATTCTAAGGAGAACCCTTCAAATTTTAACGAGGTGATAAATGAATTAATGGAGACTCTATCAATTGAAAAGCAGGAGGGAGAAACAACAGAAACTTTTAACAATCGACTCATTTCAGGAACTAAAAAAGTTTTAAAATTTTAAATAAACAAAATGAAACTAAAAAATGGGGTTCTTAAAAAGAACCTACAATGGTAGAATATGAAATTAAAAAAAATAATCTTAAATAATATAAGAAGCTATGAGCATCAGGAAATAAATTTCCCAGACGGATCTACTTTACTTTCGGGAGATATTGGTTCGGGAAAAACCTCAATTCTTCTTGGAATAGAGTTTGCTTTATTTGGCTTGCAGCCAGGACAAAAAGGTTCTTCTATTTTAAAAAATGGACAGGTTCAGGGAGGAGTTTTAATAGAATTTGAAGTTGATGAGAAAGATGTGATAATCGAGAGAACATTAAAGAAAGGAAAGACAATTTCCCAGGACTATTGTTCAATAACTATCGATAATGAGAAACAGGAAATTTCTGTGACAGAACTTAAAAATAAAGTTCTAGACTTGCTTAATTATCCAAAAGAATTCTCAAAAAAACAAAATATCTTATACAAATTCACAGTTTATACCCCGCAGGAAGAAATGAAGCAGATTATTCTGGAAGATTCTGAAACACGAATAAATACATTAAGGCATGTATTTGGAATGGACAAATACAAAAAGATACTTGAAAATTCCTCAACTTTAATTTCAAAAGTTCGTGAGGAGAAGAGGATAAAAGAGGCAATAACAATGAATCTTGAACAAGATAAACTAAATATTATTTCTAAGGAAAATGAATTAGAAGAAAAGTATCTCAATCTGTCCTCAATAGAAAAAGAACTTTTCTTGAAGGCAGAAACCAGAAAAAGGGTTCAGGAAGAAAAAGAAGGAATATACAAAAAGATAGAAGAGAAATCTAAACTCCAACAGGAAATAGAAAAAACAAAATTTTTAATTTCAACCAAAGAAGATGCAATTTTTGGAAATAAAAAACAAATAGATCAAATACAACTACAAATGTCTGAGCTTGAAAAATTGCAATTTGATGAAAATCAAATTTTAGAACTAGAAAAAGATGTTTTATCCATAAAAGAGGAAAAAAAAGTTTTAAATGAAAAGAATATTCAGGTTATAAGCAAAATTCATTCTTTAACATTAAAAAATCAGGAAAATGAAGTAATCAAAGAAAAACTAGGTAAAATAGAGGTTTGTCCAACTTGTTTGCAGAATGTCGACCCTGTTTATAAGACTAATGTTATTAACAAGACAGATTCGGATATAGTTGAAAATATCAATAAAATAAAAGATTTGACTATTGAAAAAACAGAATTTCAGGAGAAGCTTCATAAATTAGATTATGATTTATCTTCAAAAGAGAAAAAAGCTCAGGAATTAAGGATCTTAAAGATAAAATTGCAGGGAATTCAGGAAAAACAGAAACTTCTGGATACTCTCGGTAAATCCAATCTTTTTATAAAAAAGGATATTGAAATATTAGAAGGGCAAAGAAAGATGCTTGGTGAACTCATCTTTGATTTAAATAGATATGATAAGGTTTATGAAGAAAAACAGAAAGAACTTAATGAATCATTAAGAGAAGAAAAATTAGCAGAAATAAAGGTTGCCGAATTAAAAAGAGAAATAGATGTTTTTTCAAAGCAGATTTATGAGTTGAAAGAGAGAATAAAAAAAACAGAAGAAATAAAGAGGCAATCCCATTATCTCTCTGACTTGGAAGAGTGGCTGACAAAAAGATTTATTTCAATAATCTCAATAATTGAAAAGAATGTTTTGACTAAACTTAAGATAGAATTTTCTGGATTATTCTCAGAGTGGTTTTCAATGCTGGTTTCAGATTCTTTCAATGTTCGGCTTGGCGAGGATTTTACTCCTATAATTGAACTGCAGGATTATGAAATAGACTATGCTTATCTTTCTGGGGGAGAGAGAACAGCAATAGCTCTTGCATATAGGCTTGCTTTAAATCAGGTTATTAATTCATTTTTAAGCAAAATAAAAACAAAAAATTTGGTAATTCTTGACGAACCGACAGATGGTTTTTCAGACCAGCAATTAGACAAGATGAGGAATGTTTTAGAGCAATTGAATGTTTCCCAGCTTATAATTGTCAGTCATGAGCAGAAGATTGAGAGCTTTGTTGAGAATATAATCAGATTTAAGAAAGAAAATGGAATTAGTGTAATTGAAAACGAGGCAAATACCTAATCCGAAAAATTTATAAAACCCCATTATATCTAATTTTATAGATTCTAATTATTCTACTAAAATGGATCAGGAATTAAAGAACTCAATACTAAAAACAGGAACGACAATACTTGGAATTGTCTGTAAAGACGGAGTTGTAATGGCTGCAGACAGGCAGATTTCTGCTGGAACTCATGTAATGTCAAAAACTGAAAGAAAAGTCTTTCAGATAAATGATTATCTTGTAATGTCTGGTTGTGGTGTTGCAGGAGATATCCAGAGAGTTCCTAAACTTTTATCAGCAGAGTTAAAATTAAAAGAATTAAAATCTCGTTCAAGACCAACTATAAAACAAGCTGCAAGTTTACTTATGAATATAAATTATAATGGTATTAGACAACCTTCAATGATTCCTCAAGAAGCAGGATTTTTAATTTCAGGATTTAATGAAGATGGAACAACAGAACTTTATTCAATTGAACCAGCAGGAAGTATAATTAAAGTAGAAGATTTCGATGCAAACTTCGGTTCAGGAATGCCCTATGTTATTGGTTTATTGGAAAGGCAATATAAGAAAGGATTAACAGTTAAAGAGGGAGTCGAAATTGCTAAAGAGGCAGTTAAATCCTCAACACAGAGAGATATGGGGAGTGGTTATGGAATCGATGTTTTTACAATTACAAAGGATGGAATAAAAAAAGTGGTTGAGCAGGAAATTCTACCTGAGTATAAGGATCAATAATTTTGACTTAAAATAAAAAATGGCAGACATTCTCAAGAAAATAACAGATAAGTTAGGTGGAAAAATAAGTGAAGCTAATTTTGAAGGTGCAAATATTGTAGTTTATACTCAAGATGAGAATTTTTTCAGAGAAGGGGAAGGGAAAATTAAAGAAATTGTTGATGAGATAAAAAAAAGAATAGAACTAAGAGCAGACATTAAAATTCTCCCAGACCAAAAAACAGTTGAGAAAAAAATACGTGAGATAATTCCGGAAGAAGCAGAAATAACAGATGTCATTTTTGATGTTCAAAGAAGCATTGTTATAGTGGAAGCAAAGAAATTAGGGCTGGTAATTGGAAAACAGGGTTCTATTTTAGATGAGATAAGAAAGGAAACTCTCTGGACTCCTCAGGTTCAGCGTTCTCCAGCAATAAAAAGCAAGATTACAGAAAGTATAAGGGAAGTTCTTTATGATAATAATAATTATAGAAGAAAATTTTTAAATGAAATTGGAGAGAAAATTTACAAGGGATGGAACCCCGAAAAAGTTGATGAATGGGCAAGAATATGCTTTCTTGGAAGTGGAAGACAAGTCGGAAGAAGTTGCTTGTTGTTACAAACCCCCATATCCAACATTCTTTTGGATTGTGGAATAGATGTTGCTTCTCAGGGAGCAGACAAATTTCCTTATTTGAGTGTTCCAGAATTTGATATTTCTCGGTTAGATGCGGTTATAATCAGTCACGCTCATTTAGACCATTCAGGTTTATTGCCTTATCTTTACAAAATGGGATACAGGGGACCAGTTTACATGACTGCCCCCACAAGAGATATATCTGCCCTTCTGGCTCTTGATTTTATAGGAGTTGCATACAAGCAAGCAGCAGCCCCTTTGTTTAGTTCAGCAGACATAAAAGAGATGGTAAAACATAGCATATGTTTGAACTACAATGAAGTCAGCGATATTACTCCAGACATAAGAATACTTTTTATAATGCAGGACATGTTTTAGGTTCAGCACAAGTTCATATCAACATAGGAAATGGTTTGCATAATTTTGTTTATACAGGAGACATGAAATATGGAAAGACAAGATTGCTTGACCCCGCTGTGAATAAATATACAAGAGTTGAATCTATACAAGTAGAATCAACTTACGGAGGAAAAGATGATGTTCTTCCTCCAAGAAAAGATACAGAGAAAATATTTTTAGACATGGTTAAGGAAACAATTGAAAAGGGTGGTAAAGTTCTTCTTCCAGAATTGGGATTAGGACATGCACAAGAGACCCTTTTAAGAGTAGAAGAAGCAATAAGAACAGGAGAACTTCCAAAGATTCCTATGTATATAGATGGAATGATTTGGGATATTAATGCAATTCACACAGCTTATCCTGATTTTTTAAGCAATAACATTCGCTCTTCAATTTTTCAGGATAAAAATCCTTTTGTATCAGAAATCTTTTCAAGAGTAGGCTCTCCTCAAGAAAGAAAATTAGTTATAGAAGGGGGACCTTGCATAGTTATTGCAACTTCTGGTATGCTTGTAGGGGGTGCTTCTTTGGAATACTTCAAGAATTTCGCAGATAATCCAAATAATCTTTTAATCTTGAGCTGTTATCAAGGTCCAGGTTCTTTGGGGAGAAAACTTCAAGACGGGGAGAAAGTAGTTCAAATTGAATCTGAAAGAGGAACGCAGGATATTAAAGTAAATATGAGGGTGGAATTGGTAAATGGTTTATCTCCTCATTCAGGAAGAAATGAATTAATTGCATTTTTTAATAATATGTATCCAAAACCAAAAAGAATAATAGTCAATCACGGGGAAGTTTCAAAATCCTTGGATTTGGCTTCTGCACTTTACAAGCTCAATAGAATTGAAACAAATGTTCCAAGAAATTTGGAAATTATTAGATTAAGATAATTTAAAAACTTTCTATGTTTGATAAATCTAAAGAGAGGAATAAAATGAAGCATAATCTGAAAATTACACTTATACTTCTTACAATGTTTATTGTAACTCAATTTATTGGATTATATGTAGTTAATCATTATTCTATTGAAGGAAATACCCTTCCTTATGGAATGGAGCCCCCAGAAGTTGAAGAGGATATAAATTTTTATACATCTTTTTTGCCCTCTATAATAATCGCATTTGTAATAGCAGTTATGCTTTTGATTTTATTTACAAGATTCAAATTTGATTTTGTCTTAAAATTCTGGTTTTTTATAGTTATTCTTATAGCAATTGCAATATTTTTTAATTCTTTTTTTCCAAATGAGAAATATGCTTCTTTATTTGCTCTTATCTTTGCACTTCCGCTGGCTATTTTAAAAGTTTACAGGAGAAATTTCCTGGTTCATAATATTACCGAACTTATTATTTATCCTTCAATTGCCGCTGTTTTTGTTCCTTTGTTGAACATTTGGACAGTAATTATTCTTTTGATTTTAATCTCTATTTATGATGCTTGGGCAGTTTGGCACTCTGGAATAATGCAAAAAATGGCTAAATATCAGATTAATCAATTAAAAATATTTTCAGGGTTCTTTATTCCTTATATTTCTAAAAAAGTGAGAATGGGGCTTAAAGATTTGCCTAAATCAGAACTAAAGGATAAGAAAGTAAAAGCAAATGTAGCTATTTTGGGCGGAGGAGATGTTATCTTCCCTATAATAACTGCAGGAGTTGTTTATCTAACAGAAAAAGTTTCTCTTCCTTTTGGTTTATTTCCAAACTTTGCTTTTGAAGGGGGATTTTGGCCTGCACTCTTTGTGATTATTGGAGCAACATTGGGGCTTTCTTACCTGTTCGTCTTTGCAGAAAAAAAGAAATTTTACCCGGCAATGCCCTTTATAACCCTCGGCATTCTATTAGGATTAGCTGTAAGTATAATCATTTTTTAGATAGATTTAAATTCTCTTATTTTTATTTGTATTTTTATAAAAATAAAATCCTATATCTGATATTTAAGATTGTTCCCACTATTAAAAAGTAACATAACAGAAACATTTATAAATCCCTGGGAGATAGTGAAAATATGGAAAAGTCAACGTATAGCGATATACAGGAAAGAATAATGGATGACAATGATTTTCACAATAGATTAGTGGAGCATATAGAAAATTTAAGAGAATATGAATTAGAAAAGAATCTTCCAAATTACAGAGCCGGGCAGATAATCTACCCATTAGATAACTATTTGAAGCATAAGGAGGCAAAGCAATATCTTTCTCATATGATTCATTTTGATAAGTTTTTAGAAGAAAATCTTTTTCCTGCAATTAAATTTAATTTGTGTGAATTTGCTAAAAACTAAAAATGGAAAACTTAGAAAAACAAACACAAGATTTCGAAAGATATAAGATAATTGCAAATTATTTTCAAGAAAAAGGAGAAGATTATGATAATCTAGATAGAATTTATGAAAATAAATCTTATCTAAAAAATATTAAGAGTATATGTATAGATGAAGCATATAAATTACTAGAGAATTCTGAAGAGAACACAGAAGCAAAATTAGAATTAGGAAGAAAATTTTATAAATTAAGAGATAAAATAAAAGAGCTTCTGGACGTAGGGTTAATTTATCATCTTAATGATATAGCAACTGCTCATAAAATGAAAAGAAAAGGATTGTTTAATTTAGCAAACTCTAATCTGATAAACATGACAGGAATAGGAGTTCCACATTAAAATGTTAGTTAAACAGGAATTAATCAACAAAATCAAGGATTACTTTGATTTGAATGTTTATGAGACAAAAGTTTGGCTCGCTTTAATTGGGAAAGGGACAGCGTCAGCAGGCGAGATTGCAGAAATATCCGGAGTTCCAAGAAGCAGAACATACGATGTTTTGGAAACATTAGAAAAAAAGGGCTTTGCAATAGTTAAAATTGGAAAACCAGTTAAATATTTAGGTGTAAAACCAAGAATGATTCTTGAAAAGTTAAGAAATAATGTAAGAACTTATGCAGATGAGAGAATTCAGAGTCTTTCAAATATAAAAGATACAGAAGAATTCATCCAGCTTGAACAATTATATACTGGTGGAATTGAACCAATAAAGAGAGAAGAAATTACAGCAGCATTAAGAGGAAAATCAAATATTTCAAATTATTTAAGAGAGATAATAAGAGAATCAAAAAAAGAAGTCGTATTATGTACAAATGCAGGGGACATTCTTTCAAAGGAAAAACTCTTCAAGCAAACATTTGAAGTATTAAAAAAGGCAAATATAAAAATAAGATTATGCTTATCTGGAGATGATAAATTAATCAAGAAAGCCGAGGAAGTATTTGAGATAAAAGTAAAAAGAACAACAATTAATGCAAAATTCTTCATAATTGACAGGAATCAAGTTTTATTTTATTTATCCAAACTAGAAGATAAAGATGAAATTGCAATCTGGCTTAATTCGGACTTTTTTGCAGAGGCATTTACTTCTTTGTTTGAACTTGCTTTTGATGGAGGGAAGAAATAAAATGGAAGAATTTAAAGGAATACCTTTAATAGAAATACCAAAGAATATTCCTAGTTATAACTTTCTTGAAGGAGATTTTGGAAAAGAAGTACTTAATGAGTATAATTTTGCTGTAAAGTCGGAATACAAGGATAATTCTAATTTGAAGGTTTTAAATTTCAAAGATGGGATTGTAAAGAATTCAAATAGCTATGCAATTTTCCTTATGAATAAGATACTTTCAAAGCAGGGATTAAGAACAGTAAGTCCAGCAGATGTTCAGAAAGTAATTGATAATGATGACAATTTCTTAAGAGGAGCTTATGTTGATTTAGGGGTTGTTTTAAGAAACGAAGATGGTGCAAATGGATATTTAGCAAAGCAACTAGCAAAACAATCTAAAGATAGAAAATACAAATTCTCAAATTCAAATCCCTTGGTTTTCAAGCCTTCAGATTTAGAGTTGATTGCAGATAGTGATTCCCCTTCTGGATTAGGATTTAGTATAAAAGATTCTGCAAATCTATTTAATGCTTTGGAATTAAGTTCAAAGAACGAAGGAAAGAAATTTAAGAATACAAATAAAAATGGAGTTCCTATTTTTGATAAAAATGGAAATAGAACTAATTATACTACAGACAATGGGTTGTCGAGGTTCGTCTTGGACGGGGGCTCGTTCTTGGATTCGAGGAGTGACTATCTTGCGGGCTCGAGTGATTTTGGTCGGGTAGTTGTTATGAATGACGCATTAGGAGAAAAGAAATAAAATGAAGAAATTAATTACATTGTTATCAATACCCCTATTAGCACTTACATTAAATGGTTGTAGAGATTTAACTAACGATTTTTCTAAACATAAAGAAAAAGATGGCCTAATGCTCAAAGCTTGGGCAGACGGTATGGGCAATTCAGTTAGAATAGAAGAAAATGGTTCTTTAGAGAATTTATATAAACCCCATATTCTTGCAAGAGATATTTACCCTTGTTCTAAAGATAGTATTGGAGATGGTAGAATTGATGAGATAAATTTATATAATATTCCAAAAGGCCATAAATTAGAAAAGTATGTTAATTTAGATTCTTTAAATAAATTATATAATGAAGTAAAGGAAACAGGAGAAGATTTAAAATAAAATGACAGAAGAAAACAACTCACATAAAATATCAAAATATTCAGACCAATTAAAAAAATACCCTTTAGGAGAGGGAGATTACTTTATGACAATTCCAACTTCAAAAGGCATTCATGCTTGGGGAACTGTTGTAGGAGTACATTATGACCTAGAATGCAAAGATTTAGCAGAATTCGAAAATAATGTAGCAGATTTAATAATAAATTCAAAAATAAAACATTTAGTTAAATCAGTTAGAGAAGAAGAAATTGCCCTTAGACTAAAAGAAAACGGTTTAGAAAAGACAGCCAGCTATTTTTTAAATTCTCTGGAAAATAAAAATCAAGGAGATAAAGAATAAAATGAATCAAGAAGTAATTTTCTTTGCAGAAGGAAGAAATTCCCCAAAAAATAAAGTCATACTTGTTAATGAAACAATAGGGAGAGTCTTAAGAAGATTGGGTGCAATAGTTATTAACCGCTCTTATCTTCTTTCAGAAGGATTTCCTACAGAAGCATATAGTTATTACAAATTTCCGGAATTGGGAATAGTAACCACATTTTTAAAATTTAACACTCGTGAATGTACACTTTCTGTTAATTTCTCTGGGTTTGAAGGGAAGATAGAAAGTTATAACAATCTAAAAATGCTTATAGAAGCAACATTAAAAAAATTTCTTTATTAAGAATTTAGTGTAAAATTGTTTTTTTATTTAACTTCTTTTAGAGAGACAATGTTCATGTCTTTCATCTTTTTTTTATTTTTTACTTTCCATTTATTCACAAAATCCTTTAAGGTAAAATCAATTTTATCTCTTGAATAAATTTTATTGCTTTTCAAGAAGGTTCTTTTATGCTTATTTTTAAATTTAGAAATATTTTTCTTATCCTCCAAAAAAGGTCCTTCAGAAAGAATTTCTCCTTTATTTTTTGCCACAAAAAAGTACCTTGCAGACTTTTTATTGTTATAATTAAATCCTTTATCTTTAATTATAAAGAATTCGCTTAGCTCTTTTTGAAGATGATTGTAAAATTTCAATAGTTTGCTCCCAGCAATATCTCCTTCCTGCTTATTTGTCTCACTTTCCAGAAGAATAAACTCTTCCTTTTTTTTAAGAGCATTTTCTTTTATTTTGTTTAAATCCACTTTTTTGGTTTCAAAAGAAGTTACCGAGGGATTTTTAAGAAATTCTATGCATGCTTTTTTAAATCTTTCATATGTTTCTAAAGATAAAGCAGCAAGAGCATTTCTTTGTTTGTATGTTGGATCAATTAGGATAATTGGAGAGTTCAACTTGGAGGTATTTAAGTCCATTAATGCATTTTTTTTATTCCTAAATTTTTTTTCAATATCTATAATCTCTTTTTCTTTGCCCATTTTAGATACTGCCTTTATAAAATTTAAAAATCCCTTATAATAATAAACCAGCAATTCAAGAGAATAACCAGAAAATCCAGAAATATAAGATTCTGCTCCATAACACCCATTTGCATAGCAAAATGCCTTTGCTAGTTTTATCTCATCAAGGATTTTGGTTGATTTTACTTTTTTATTTATGTATGTTACATGAAAATAAGATAAATCGGTGATATTTTCATATTCTTCGGGCTTGTTTATTTTTCTTACTGGAATAATTTCGATAAAAAAGTTCTCTCCAGAATTTATCCTAAAATAATCCCGAGAGCCATGAACTAATGAAAAATTTATTTTATTTAATGCCTTCTTTGTAAGAATAGAAAGTTCTTCATTTTTATACTTCTTATCGTATCTCATAAAAATATCAATATCATATTTTCCTTTTTTAATTACAGTCCCCTTTGCAAAGCTTCCCCCCACGAAAACTTCCGCATTAATATTTAATTTTTTTAAATTACTTTTAATAATCATTATTAATTTTTCTGTAGAAACTTTTATTTCTTCTAAATCTTTTTCTGTAGGTTCTACTTTTTTAAGAATCTCTTTCAAAATTTCTTCACCCTTTTTCATTTGGATTTTGTATCTCCTTTAAATCTTTTACACTTCTTTGCAGAGTAGATGCCAAATCAATTAGATATTTTCCCTCTTCTAATTTGTAAATAAGCGGTCTTTTTTTATTAAATACATTTACAATATCAATTTCAAATTTTCCATCTCCAACAACTCTGACTGATTCTAAATCTAAGATAACCGGAGTGTCCTCTTCTACTGCCCCCATTATTTCTCTTATGTCTTTCTCTATAGAATCTCTTTCAGCTTCAGGAATTTCTATCTTTCTCTCTCTCATTTTTTCTAGTTGTTCTTGTTTAACATAAAAAAAGAATTTGCCTCCGCATATATCGCATCCTTCCAGTAATTCCTTGCTTCCAAGAGGTATAATTCGAGAACATTTGACGCATTGATGTGGCATAGAAAATAAAACTAAGTAAGGTATTTAAAATTTTATATTAAATAAATAGGGATTATTTGCTCAGCAGAAGTTCAATCTTTTTAGGATTTCTCTTAATCTCTTTAACAATTGTGGCTGGGCCTATTATTGTTATCGCTCCCAAATCCCCCCCGTTTAAAGCATTTACAATTCCACTTTTCATCCTATTAAGAATGCTATTTTCTCCGTTCCCAGAAAGGACTGCAAGCTCTATCCCCTTGAATTCTTTTACATGCCCAATCATAGCCATTGTGTCTCCTATGAGCCTTGCTTCTTCCTCTGCTTTTAATCTTCCCTGCAGAATTAAAATATTGTTTCCAAGGATAATTCCAAGTATTTTTCTTATTCTTTCGTTGCTTTCCAAATTCTTTATTTCAGAATAAGGAAGAAATTGTATGGAAAATCCTCTTATTTTACCCAATTCCTTTTCACTTCCTCTTTTTTTACCCATCTTATTATTAATTGTTGAATCTATTTTTTAAATCTTTTTTGCGAGTTTAAATATTGATTCGTAAAATTCCTCGAAATTTTTTCCTTCTTTTGCGCTTATCCCAATTACGTCATATTCTGGAAATGCAGCTTCAATTTTTTTAACATCCGCTTTTTTCAGGTCAATTTTATTTCCAACAATTAGCACAGGTATTTTTCTTGCAACTAAATTTCCGATTATCGTTATATTAACTTGATTATATGGATTTTCTGTAGCGTCTAAGACCACAACAACAACATCCATGTCATCAATCCATTTTATACTCTCAATTACTCCCTGGGTTGCTTTTTTTGCCCTTTCTTTAGCTTCCTTTTTTTTCATGTTATATTTTAGAAAATCTTCATAATCAATTTTTGTTGCTATTCCAGGGGTATCTATCATCTTAAACATCAGAGTTTTTCCCCTGAATTTTATTTCAACTTTTTCCTTAAATTGCACACTCTTTGTTTCATGGGGGATTTTACTCACATAGCCTATTTCCTCTCCTGTAAAATCCTTGCATATTCTATTTGCTAAGCTTGTTTTTCCCGCATTCGGTGGACCATAAAAACCTAGTTTTATCTCTTTTTTATTTTTGAATAAATTCGAGAATACTCTTTTAAAAAAATTACCAAATACATTGATTTCCATTATGCAACATACCTCTTATATTTTGTATCCGCGCCGAGGCGAGGATTTAGAAAATTTTTAATTTTCATATTATATTTTTGTAAAAAAGGTTTATTAAACTTTTGTGTGATAAATTTATTATTTTTTCGGATATTTTTCTGTATTTCTCTCTATATCTTCCAGGACTTTTTTAAATGGTCGTTCGATTATCCCAGCTATCTTTTTTCCTTCATATTTATTTAAAGCATAATTTATTTGCTCCCTTCCCCATTTTGCTTTTCTCAGCTCTTTCATTATGTGATCACGACTCATACCCTTTCTTTTAGAATGTTGTATATAAGTCATTATATTATACAAATTATTTCTATTTTTGAATAGAGCATTTTCATATCTTCTTCTGTACCACATTTGTATCCCAGCATAAATAACTATCGCAATTAATAAAACAAGGAAGATAATTAATCCAAAAAGGATGAACCAGTAAATTGGTTTCCATTCTTCAATTGGTCCTAAAATTTCTATCTCTTCCAAAGAAGGAGCAATAAATACTGGAACGCTGATTAAAGTTACATCTTGTCTTGTGGAGAAAATTATTTCAGAGATGTCTTCAATTTCTATATAAATATATCCATCCAGCTTTTTTTCAAGATAATTCTCGCTAAAAGCAATGCCTTGCAAATCTTCAACAATGAAATATGCATCATTTTTAAGTTCCCTTTTGTCAAATTCAAAATCGAAAATTCTTAACCTAATTTGGTTTTCTTTATTATAAGTAATTAATATTTCCTTAAATGTTATTTTTGTTTTGAGATTATCTGAATACCATGCATTCAAGGCATTCAAATATTTACTAGAATCTTCTCCTGTATAATTTCCACTTCCTGCAATTGAAGCTAATATATCCAAATCGATGAACTCTTCCTTTGGATAAAAACTAATTGGGGTGGAATTTTTGACTTCTTGTACACTTTTGGGAATATTTATTTCAGAAATCTCCTCCAGGATATTTTCATATTCTCCAGAAGAAGCTTGTTCGTATTCAACTTCTATTTTGTTTAATCTTGTTTCAATACCTGTTATGTTCAATTCTTTGTATAAAATCTGCTCTATAGAATAATCAAATTTTTTTATCTCTAATTTTATATCCCTTAACATTTCTTTTTTTTCATCTATTTTCCATTTTATTGAATTGTTAACTGCAGTTACATTTATTTCTTCATTAAAAACCTGCCTTTTGCTAAAGTTTAATTGATATTCTATATTTCCTGCTGTGCTGGGAAGAGAAAAATTTGCAGAATCAAACGAAATTACATAAAAGTCCGAATTAATTGTTTGTTGGGACGAATTGATAGTGTATCCGAAATTAGGAATTCTAGTTAGTAAATCATTAAGGGTTATTGAGTTTCCTAAGGAATCTTCAAAAGAGGAATTAAGAAATTCGTTTTCAAAGCTCATATTCAAGTCTGCTTTAATATACTCTGAAGTTTCATATTGCTTGACTATTGAGCTTCCAATGTCTGAAAAAACAAACTCTGCACAGGCAAAATTTGTAAATATTATCAAAGAAAATGCAATTAAAAGAAATTTATCCCTCATTTAAATAGCAGTGAAATCTTTTTTATAAATCTTTTTAATTCCTTATTTCTTTCTTTTGGTTTTAAATTTCTTTTTTTTTCGGGAAAAGAATATAATATAAATTATTACAATAAGGACAATTGCTGCAAGCAAGCTGTAAACACCAAAGAGATTAATTTTTATTTGTTCAGAACAGGTAATCTCATCTTGTAAATCCACACATCCATCGCTTTTTCTTATTATGAAAATAGGGTCAACAATTGGGTCATATCTATAACATCCGATTGTTCCACATGTTTCATCCCATCTGTAATCCTCTGTTAGGTTTGTAGTGTAGTTATTTCCTTCTGCCCATATCCAAATTGCATCAAGAGAACGTTCTAGAATTCCATCGTCACAGGTATCTGTTGTAGCATCATTAGTGGTGCAAATTCCATCCTCTTCGGTATCGGGAGGTATTGAAATGCAATCAGGGTCAACATAGCTACAATATGGATTACACATTCCATTTGAAATTGGGTTACAGCATGCCTGATCAGCTTCACTAAATGTAAGTCCCCCACAACAATTATCCCCATCTTGAATAATTTTAGCATCAGTAGCATAGCAGTTTAAACTGCAAGTATTGTCTTCGCATTCTGCTGTTCCTTCAACACAGCAAGTCGATAATACTTCTAATTTACAATCATCAGTGCACCCTTCGCCATCTTCATTGTTTCCATCATCACATTCTTCTCCTACTTCCATATATCCGTTTCCACAAATTGCAGGAGTACAATCAGGGTCAACATAAGAACATTCTGGATCGCATATTTCATCGCTTGCATCATTACAGCATGCTACATTGAATATATTACAAATAAGTTCTGTTGCGCATGTATCCACATTTCCATAGCAGTCTAAGCAGGTGCAACTTTCTCCAGGAGTATCACAAAAACCATCATAATCGCAGGTTGCAACATCTGTATCAGTAAAATAACAATTTTTGCTACATGTTCCATCTGAGCATAAAGTTGTTCCATAAGGGCAAGGAGGAAGAATATTATCCTCAAATTGGCAAGTTGAAGAACATCCGTCGTCATTTTCATTGTCTCCATCATCGCATTGTTCTCCAAAGTCAGTAACTCCATTTCCACAAGTTCCACAGAAAGAATCTTCTTCCCAATAAGAACCGCAGGTTCCTAAAGAATCATCCCAGGTACATCCGCATGTTGTGACATCCATACATCTTGTTAATGAATCATAGGATGACCCGCAAGTTACACCAACACTATTTTCTGCTACATTACATTTATCATTATTACAGTCTGTTTCATTTGTATAACTGCTACAGTAACTAAATAATGTGCATTCAGCAAGCCATGAATTTACTGTTAATTTAGGGTCAAGGCTTACTTTTTCTTCATTATTACTTACTATTTTTGCAGTGAAAAAATATTCAGGAGGATTGCTTTGTCCGCCATCAGCATCATCTTGCCATTCTGCGGTCCATAAACCCGTTGCAGTATTTCCAGAAACAATCGCATTTGTGGGATTATTAGCAACATCCTCATTTGGATTTAGAAGATCATCAGATTCTTCAATAACAAAGGAGATAATCTCTCCATCATTACAATTGTTAGTTAAGATATCTAACTTAACAGGGGTCCCTTCATTTACACTTGTTTCATTCCAAGAAGCAGTATTTATAGCACATTCAGTAGTAATACAATTTGTGGTATCAAATTGACATTCATTGGGGGTTCCAGAAATATAACATGCTAAAGTTCCCGTCGAATCTGATAAGATATCCTCACATCCCATCCCATTTAAATTTCCCCCATCACACACTTCTCCTTCACTAGAATCGATAACTCCATTTCCACAACATACTCCGATATCTGCTGGGCAATTGGAGCATGTTTCACCAGAATCAGGAATTCCGTTTCCACAAAGTTCAGGTTCACTTACACTTAATCTCGGGGTTTTACTTGTTAGAGATTGCCCTCCTGCAGAAGGAATAAAATAGTATTCTGGGTTTTGCTCATTTTCTATATCTGGCCATTCAGCAACCCAACTTGTTGTTGCTTGTCCCCCGCTCATTATTATAGATAAGGGAGTAATTTGACTTAAATCATCATCTCCAAGCAGGTCATATTCATATACACTAAAAGTAACTGGCAACCCATTGCAATCTGCATTTCCCAAAACAGTTAGTTGAACAGTATTTCCACCATATGCACTTGATGTGCTCCAATACTTGCTTGTTAGAGAACATGTTGGTGCGCATGCACCACAATCAGCAGAACAAGTCGTACATGTTTCCACCCCATTGCAAATTCCATCTGGACAAATAGGAGGACAAACTCCACAATCTCCAGGACAAGTTGAACAAGTTTCCCCGTTATTACAGCTTCCATCTCCACAAAAGACTGGAACAACATCGATTGTATATCCTAAGTGATAATTACTTGCATAAGGATCCAACATTCTGAAAAATATTTGTGAATGCCCTATTCCAAGAGTATTTAGAAAAGATTGTTGTATTGGTCCATAGGTGGCTTGAGTATATGTAGTTCCGACAGTTGCAGTTGCAGTTGCAATTGTGGTTGTTCCTTCTCTTATTTGAAATGTTCTTATGTTTCCTTCATCAAGGCAAAAAGTTTCATCAAATCTCATTGTTAAAACATCATTAAGTCTAAGATTATATGAGGTAGGAGTAGGACTGAGTTGGACTGGATTAGAATTTAAAAACCAATGAGAAACAGGAGTGCAATAACAACAATTAGGAGTACTCAGAGTGCATGAGCAACCAGGTTCAACTTGACATTCTGGATAGCTACACCCATCTCCGTCATAATTATTTCCATCATCACATGCCTCACCTAAATCAATTAAATCATTTCCACAGGAAGAAGTAAGGTTTGGTCCACAGCATATTCTTGTATTATATCCTGCAAGAAATTCAGTTGGTAGAGGTTCCTGATTCTGATTACCTGAAATATGTGTGTTTGTACCAGAAGAAGCAGTATCGCTCAAGTATAGCATAAAAATAGAATAATTTGAATCCGGGCAAAGCGAAATAGGAGAAGTTTCTGCTTTACATGCTAGATTTCCAAAGCAGATATCATAATCATAAGTATGTAAAGAAGGAATTTGAGCGTGAGCATTTGTTGGTGTAGCCAATCTCAAAATAGTATTTGTTCCATCGCAAGTATGAGTTCCAGAAAAACTACAGCATATATACCAATTAGAATCGTAAGCATGTTGGCCCCATACTTCCCCATGAGCATTTGTTAAATCAGATAAATGCATAACAGTATAATCCTCTCCGTTAAGGCAAGGAGAATCTTGAGCCCAACAATGGTCAGCTGAAACTAATCCAATTGAGAATATAATAAATGAAATTGTAAAAACAAAACCTATCACTCCCCTTTTGCTACCCATTGAATAAACTAACAAACTGGGTTTTATAAATGTTTTTCTGTTATAAAGAGGATATTTAAAAAAAACATCTTTTTGTCTCTAATTTCCATAAGTTTTAATATATAACTTTTTTAATTTTGCAACCAAACTTTTATAAGTTTTATAGTTCATATTTTTTCATGGAAAAGAAAATTTTTGATTATTCTTTAAATGCAGATAAAGATACATTGCAACAGTTTAAAGAATGTTATTCTAAGGATTTTGTAAAATCAGCTGCTCTTATGCCCGATGCTCACAAAGGATATGCTGCTCCAATTGGTGCAGTTCTTTTAACAAAAGATTATATTGTTCCTTCCTGGGTTGGTTTTGATATAGGCTGTGGTATGATTGCCATAAGAATTAGGGGAAAAGATATCCTTAAAAAAATTAAAGACAGCAAAAATGAGATTTACAATAAAATCTTAAATAAAATTCCAATGGGTGTTGGCGAATATAAAAAAGAAAAAAACATTTCAGAAAAAACGAGGGAAGAATTTAGGAAATTGTTAATAAGATTTGAGAAGGGACCCTATGATAAGGATATTCTTAACTTATTAAGAAGCACTTCTTTAAAGAATTTGGGAACTCTCGGGGGGGGAAATCATTTTATAGAATTGGATTTCTATAAAAAAGAAGTTTGGTTGGTGATTCATTCTGGAAGTAGAGGACTTGGATATAAAGTTGCAAAAAGATATATGATTAGAGCTTCTAAAAGCGAAATAGATTATGAGAAAACTTTTCCACTATCTGTAATTTCTCAACTAGGAAAAGAATATCTGAACATTTTGGAATTTGGTTTAGATTATGCTTTGCTTAATAGATTGGAGATGAGTTATGAAGTCATAGGCATTCTTGAAGAGGCATTAAAAGAGAAGCTAAAAACAGAGCTGTGGGTTAATAAAAATCACAATCATGCGATTTATGAAAATGGGTTTTATATTCATAGAAAAGGTGCAACTCCTGCAAAAAAAGGGGAAAAAGGAATAATTCCAGCAAATATGAGGGATGGTTCTTTTTTAGTTGTTGGATTAGGAAATTCAAACTTCTTGAATTCTTCCACTCATGGTGCAGGAAGAAGTTTAAGCAGAAAAGAAGCAAAAGAAAAAATATCCATGGAGGAGTTTAAAAAAAGCATGGAAGGGATTAAGGGAACGATTTCAATTAAAACCCTCGATGAAGCACCAATGGCTTACAAAGACATAAATAAAGTAATGAAAGCTCAAGAAAAAAGCGTTAGAATAATCAAACACCTTCTGCCGATAATAAACTGGAAAGGATGATTTTGTATTAACTTTTTTCCACACAAAATAGTTTTAATTGTCTTGGAGAGTAAGTATTCAAATCAGCAGAAATAACAAGCGATTGAACATAAACACTTACATGAGGAAAATCATCTGAAGTGCAAAGGTCATTTAATGCACATACTTTTGCAAGACATTCTAAATTCGAAGGGGTCATTAATATTATTTTTTCTTTAACTTCAGGTAGAGCAGAGTCGAATCCTGCCCATTCAAGAGGGAGAGTTGTACTTAGGATATCTGTCCTTAGAGTATCGTTAAGTTCAATTTCTCTCAATATTGAGATTTCTTTTTCATATATCAGGGGAGTGACTATTCTTTCTTTTGGATTTGAATTTTCAAGTATAACAAATAAAACCCCCGTGAGAAGGAAAATTGTTATGAAAACTTCTACAATCTCTATCCATCCCTTTTTAGATTTTTTTATTTTTTCCATCACCATATTTTTGTTTCAATATAACCGGCAACTATATTTCCTTCAACATTAACATATTGGATTGGAGTTTGTTGAACATAAATATTTGTAGTTGGCTCTCCCCCATTTGTTTCAATAATAGTTCCATTTGAAAGAACCAGACCGTATCCAAATTCCATTCCTTCAAGTATATTTAATTCCGCCTTTAATTCTTCATATTGGGTATGATATTCTTCAATTAATTCAATCATTTTTATTTCGAATAAATATTTTTGGGTTTTAACCAACCCGATAGTATAACCTTCCCCTTCCTGCAATTCAGTGCAAGTTAAAGAGAGAGTTTCAGCTTCATTTAATATTGAAGAATAGCCTATTTTTAGGAGGTTTCCCGATGAACTTGTTCCCTGCACCAGAATATCATTTTCCCCTGAAGATGAGATATATGAATTTAAAATTGTTCCTGAACCTTCTTTTACAACAATGTTTTTTCCAATTCCCAACGCAGTTATTGCATCCTCTAATTGAACGCATCCGGAACCGAGAGTGTTTTCCAAGGAGATTGTTCCAGTTGTCATATCATAAGATAATTTTTTCAAAATTCCTAATTCTAGAGAGCTAGAAATGGATTCTTTATCTCTCTGCACATTTAGCGCAGGTTGAACTATGCTGTACATAAAAATAACAAATGTAATAAAAATAACAAACGAAATCATAACGCCTACATGAGAACCTTTCTTATTCCCTCTTTTTATCATAAGTATTCTAATTAATTATGCTTTTAATATTTAATCTTTCCAGGTTATTTTAATATTGTCTGTTCTCTCTCTTGGGGAAATGTCTATTTTATCTAATTTTGAATATGTAAAAAGATTAGCTTCTTTTTTGAACATTATCTCTCCTAAAAAAGCAATCATAGTTCCATTGTCAACAAGTAGACTTTTTTCAGGGCAGAAAAATTTAACACCTCTCTCCTTGCACATTATTCTGCACATTTCCTGAAGCCGAGAATTGCATGCAACTCCTCCCCCTAGAAGAAGTTCTTTCTTTCCAGTATGGGCAAGAGCTCTTTCCGCAGTCTCAACTAACATTGCAAAAACTGTTTCCTGAAGAGAATAGGATAAATCTTCAACAGGATATTTTTTAGATTCAAGTTTTTGCTTTAAATTTGTGAGAATACCCGAAAGAGCAATATCCATTCCTTTAACCGTATAGGGTAATTCAACAAGATTCTTTCCTTCTTTTGAAAGTTTTTCAATTAGTGGACCCCCAGGAAAACCAATTCCCGCATAACGTGCAAAATTATCAATAAAATTACCAATGCCAATATCTAGTGTCTCCCCAAAGATTCTATATTTTCCAGCAGCGTATGCAATTATCTGAGTATTTGCTCCAGATGCATAAAGCATTACAGGGTCTTTTGCTCCTGTTATTTTTCCTATTTCAAGATGCGCAACGCAATGATTTACTCCTACCAGGGATTTTTTTAATTTTAAACAAAGTTCTTTCGCAAATTTCATTCCTGCAATGAGGCAGGGGGCGAGTCCTGGTCCTTGAGAAAAAGCAACGGCATCTATATCTCTTTCATTTATCCCTGCAATCTCAAGCGCCTTTTTATATAAAGTCATGGAAACATTTGCATGGTGCCTTGCAGATTCTACAGGAATTATCCCTCCTTTTTCTGTAGTATACATATCACGAATATTTGCAAGAATTTTTCCATTTTTTACAATCCCTATTCCAAAGGTATGTGCTGTTGATTCAATGCCGAGGATTGTTGTCATTTTCCAATTTTTTTAGCATAAGATTTAATTTGTAGAGGAGATAATCCATATATTTTCTCATTGTCAAATATTTTTAATCTTATCTTTTTTGCAGATAAAAATAATTCTTTTGCATACCCCTTCTTTATAGCCATCTTATCTGCTTCAATTTCAACTTTCATTTTAAATTTAGAAGATAGGAAATAATGTAATAACTGTATCTTGCTTTTGAATAATCCCATTTTAAGGTATTGTTCTGCATGACAGAGTTCATGAGCTAAAATTCCTTTAAGTTCATTTTTTGTAAGTTTATTGCACTCTTTTGTTATTCCTATAAAATTTCCAGGCAAGCAAAAAGCATAAAATCCTATAGGAGATAAAAATAAATTAATTCTTCTATCTTTTAATTTTGGAAAACTTTTACCAATTAGCTGACGGGTTATTTTCCTAGATTCATTGAGTATATTTCTCATAGAATAAAATAATATAAGAAGTATATAAAATTAATTAAAAATAAAAAATAAAGTTAAAGGCTTATTTTCTTTTTTTCTTTTTTACTACTTTCTTCTTAGCCTTTTTCTTTTTTCCGCCTCTAGCCATCTTAGCTTCGCAAACGTTACCTTTACCATCAATATAGTAAAGATATCCAGGCTTTCTTTTAACAACCTTATTTACGATTATCGTTCCCATTTTTACCTCCTTTTTTTTAATTAGAATAGATTAGTATAGATAATATTCTTTTTAAATCTTTCTTCGACGGGGGGTATTTACCGAGAATAGCAACTATTTTTAAACAGAAGTTTAATTTTTCCAGAATAAGTTTTATTGAGGGGGATTTCTAAAAGTTTGTAGAATGGTTTTTTTGAAGAAACAGATAGTCTAAATGGTTTTACAATATTTTTATCAACTATTTTATTCTTATCGTCGAGCCATATAGCCCCAAATTTAAAGAATACAAAAAGAGAATGTATTCTCATTCGTGTTAATTTATCAAATTCAAAAAGCATTGCAGGGCAGTTTTCTCTTAAGCGAAACATCAATCCAATTGCTTTTTCGAATTCAGAGACTTTCTTGACATTATTGATTTTAATACTCTTAGATTTATTTTTTATTATCACCTGCATTTTCTTTTTCACTATAATAAGAGTTAAAAACTATTTATAATACTAATTGAACCATGCTTTATTTTTTTCTGCTTGTTCTTTTTTAGCAATGTAAGTCTTATAATACAAGTTTACATTCTTTTCGGTGACATGGTCATGATGTCTGAATCCTCCTCCAAATGTTTGAGGGATGTGCATCAACTCATGGATTATAGTTTTCATCTGGTCTTCTTTGCTTAGTCTGTCAAATCTCGAGGATAAAAATTCAAGTGCATAATATGCTTCAACGCCAATTGCTTTTTGCATCAGTTTTCCGATTGTGTGACATCTTGCAATTGTTCCTCGTGTAGAACTTCCATAACTTCTATAACATTTTACTCTTTCAATTATGATGTGAGGAAAAAGGGTTTTAGAAATATCTTCGGCAATTTTCTGTAAATCTGGAGCTTCTTCGTATTTCATAATTTCAAAAATAATTATTTGTTTATATATCTAATTATCAAAGTAAAACCATGAAGTGTTTAATTGTCGCAAGGTTTGATAATGTGATTAACAGCATAGGTAATAATATAATTTATAATATTTTAGTGAGATAATTATCCGATATTCACAATCTTTCTTCTAGAACTAAATCCTGAAGTTATTTTAACATCTTTTTTAAAATGTTTTTTCAATACTTTAATTAATTCTTCATTGGCTTTTCCATCAATCGGTTTTTCTTTTATCCAAACTTCATATTCCTTGTCTTTTCCAATCTCTTTAATTTTTTCCTGAGAAGAATTTGGATGAAGTTTGATGGAGATTTTCATTTTATAATAAGGCAGATTTAATTTATATAATTAATGTAATAAATTTATTATCATATTTAACTAATTACAATGTTAAGTTATCTGTTCCAGGGTTTTTTATAAGGACGTTTTAGAGCGGCATATATTTCTTTCTCTGTTTTACCCGCAATTCTTTTTCTTGTTTTTCTGTTAAACAATCCGTGTTGAGTTAATTTGAAACCCTTTCTTTTTGCAATAATTCTTAATCCAATTCCCGCCCCCTTTTTTGAGGAATAAGCAAGAAGTTCTGCCCCCCATTCTTCTTCGTTAGTATAATATAATTCAACTGAAATTTTTTTAATATCCCATGTAGATTCATGTTTACCTCCCTGAAGAAATTTTCCATTTAATTTTGTTTTCATAAAGTATTCGAGATTTTTCCTGTTCTTGGGGATAAGCACAACGTCTATATCTTTTGGATTTTCCTCTCTTCTTCCAATACTTCCTGCAATTTCAATTTTTTTACAAAGCGGTTTTAATTTTTTTTCAATTTTTTTAGCAAGATTAATAACTTTTTCACCTTTTTTCATTATTTATCTAAAGATTATATTAATTTAAATTTATTCGTTTAACATAATTAAGGGGCAAAATATTATTTCTATTTAAATATCGGATATAATTAATAATTTATCCTAAAAAGAGGAGATAATTTTTTATCTAGTTATAATTTCCAATCCATCGCATTGTTTTAGTTTGTAGTCCTTTCCAAGAGCTTTTTTTGTCCGTGCATCAATCGCTTTTATAAAGTTTTTTCCAAAATCAGTATGCAGAGAATATGCAAAGTCTAATGCAGTTGAATTTGGAGGCATTAAAAAACAATCAGGAAGTATATTTCCCTTGCTGTCTGCTAATTTATTTGCAGAGGCAGGAAAAACAGCAATATACTTTAAAATTTCAAACACAGCCATATTTAAAATTTTTTGAACTCCTGTTCCAAACTCAAATCTATTTAAGACATTTGTCTTTATTTTTTCTAGGGCTTCTTTTTGTTTTTCATTCAATCCCTTAATAATTTTAAAATCCCTGTCCCCCGGAATATATTCAATCAATTCTGCTTTTGCGGCTTGTCTTAGGGCTAATTCAGAATCAGCAGAACATGGGATTATTGTCAAATCAGGAAATTTCTTTTTTAGTTTTTCATAATTTTTCTCTCCATTTTCCAAGTCAACTTTGTTTGCAACTAAAATCATCGGTTTGCTTTCTCTTCTTAGCTCAATTGCAAATTTCATTAATTGCGATTCATTCCAAGTGCTTGCTTTTTCAGGAAGAGAAGATTTGAATAGGACATCTCTGACATTGTCCTCCTTTACTTTTAATCCAGAGAACTGTTTCACAACAGCTTCGCTGAACTTTGAATTTTCAATTTCTGCTTTTCTTGCAAACGCTTTCCAAGCCTTGAACAAGATGTTGAAGAACCATTTATTGAGTTCGTCTTCGAGAAAATAAACATCTTCATAAACTTCATAAATTTCCCCTTTTTTTAGAGTTTTCCCCTCCGCATTTGTTTCCCCAGAGCAATCTATTATATGTATGAAAACATCCGCTCCCCTCAAATCATCCAAAAATTGATTTCCCAAACCCTTTCCTTCCGATGCCCCCGGAACTAATCCTGCAACATCCATTAAATCTATTGGAACAAATCTTTGTGAGTTTATACAAAATCCATGATTTGGGTTGCATTTTGTCTTTAATTCTTTATCAAGGCAATTTACTCTCACATAACCTATTCCGTGGTTGGGTTTTATTGTTGTGAATGGATAAGAAGCTATTTCAACTTCTGCTAAAGTTGCTGCTTTGAAGAATGTGCTTTTTCCAACAGAAGGTTTACCTAAAAGTCCAATTAGCATATTTTTTATATACCGCAGGTGTATTTAAAATGTTTATTATAATGCCCTTATAGTTAAACGGATATAATACTTCGTTGCGGTCGAAGTGTTCGAGGTTCAATTCCTCGTGGGGGCGTTTGATAGAAAGTATTATGCCCTGTTTATTTAGCTTGAAACAGCTACGAATATGCCCTTTTTAAAATGAAGCGACGTGCAGAATTAAACTAGTTTATTTAGCTCTTTTAATCAATTCTTTTGACTCTAAGAGTAGATCTAAGCTAAATTCTTGAAATAATTTATTAAGTATCTTTAAGCAGTTATCTTCTCCTCCACAACAGCCAGGTTCTAAAGCAATACTTAACCCCCTACATAACTCATTTGAAAAAAGGCTCTTTTGTAGTTTTAGATATTTTTTCATTGTATTGATTGAAACAAGAGAGCTGTTAAATCCTGGAGATTTTACGAAAAAATCTAAATCTATATCTAATATAAAGGGCTTTGATGGTTGCTTAAAACTTCTAATAGTATGTTTAATAAAGAAATGGTCTTTATCATTGATATCTTCACATTTGCCAGAACCACAATTTCCATGCAAATTTAGATAATACCAATAAACATTATTTACAATATTTTTCATAAAAGCTACATCAATAAAATTATCATTATTAAAGAAAAGAAATTTTTGTTCTTGTTTAATGAACCTGGAATTTTGAGTGTCATCCAACAAATTCCAATTAATGAATTCCTTGCATTGAGAAAAGTGTTGTAAATGAGTTAGATATTTAGAACCAAAGAATAAATCACTTTTAAGTAGATTTTCGCCATTAATCCCTCCTCCATGAAAATCTCCATGACTATCAAAAGTGATAATCTCAAAATCTTCTTTAAGCTGTTCTTTAATTTTAGCCCAACAAAGAACCGCTGTTTTATGATTTACAAAGACAAAAATTGGTTTGCATTCTAACTCGATTTCTAAATATGCTATGTTATATTTATCTACATCCATAAAATATGCAACAATAATATAAATTTAAGGTTTTCTATACAGGTTTTACAAAACCTATTCTGTGTGAAAGATAATCCTCTAGACTAACCGCTTAATTTTCATTGGAAACTTTATTCATTTTTTATTATAGTTACCAAAGTTTTTTAGATTTTCTTCTTCGCCCATCACTAAAAAGTGCTTTTCGTGTTTGTCCTTTTGAAGTTTTTGGTCCTTTTTTCTTTGCCATTATAATTTACTTATTCTCCTCTCGCTCTTCTTTGCTTTGCTATTATCCAATTCATAAAAATACCAAAGATAAATATACCCAAACCAATAAGCCACATTTTCCAACTTTTAATCATAAGTCCAAAAACAAATACAACCCCTCCAATTACAAGAGAAAGCACATTACCCATATGATTTATTTTATCATCATGTAATCTTCTTCTTGAATCTCTGTAACCTCTTGCAGAAACATAATAACTATCACTCGTATTACCTATTCTATCTCTTATTGTTCCCATTTTTATTTCATATTTAAGGTAATGGAAAATCTCCACTATCCCAAAAATCATTTTGCTTTCTTGTTCTCTTTGGTTTTATCTTTTTTGTTATTTTTTTAACTTTCTTCTCTCTAGGTAATGCTTGTCCGTGCGCAATTGCTTGTTTTTTCAAAAATTTTTCCCAACTATCTGTTCCTTGTAATCTATTACATCTATAACAAAGACAAACAGAATTCTTTAATGTAGTGTTACCTCTGCGTGAAAAAGCAGTTTTATGTCCTATTTGCATTTCTGCCTCTGTTATTTTTGTTTTACAATAAGGATTTTGACATTTGCCTTTTGCAGCCATAAAAAGCATATCCCTCTCTCTTTTTCCTAATCTCCTTGTCCTTGTTGTTCCACCAAAGAAATCAAAATCACCCATAAATTACTTAGGAATATTACGGATTTAAACCTTTTTATTAAAGATAAACTCTTAAAATGTATATCCACCGACGACAAGAGAAATATTTAAATAGTTTAATTAATTTAAATGAAGGTAATTAAACCAGAGCGTATACTAATCTAATTGGCTCCTCGTGGGGGCGTCTGAGAACCTTTAAATAAATCATTTCCCTGAATAAATAAGTAAAAAAGAGGAAAGATGAAAATTAAAGAATCAATAAGAAAAGGATTTGGTTTTGGACTTACCTCCGGAATTATTACAACACTCGGATTAATTATCGGATTGGCAGCAGGAACTCATTCAAGATTAGCAGTTCTTGGGGGAATTCTGACAATTGCCTTTGCAGACGGCCTTTCAGATGCATTGGGAATTCACATTTCAGAAGAATCTTCACAAAAAGGCAAGAGTAATAAAAAAAACAAAAAAGAAATATGGGAATCTACTTTCTCAACATTATTTTCAAAAATTATTTTTGCATTGACTTTCTTAATCCCAGTTTTACTTTTTGAATTAAATGCCGCGTTAATAATAAGTGTTATCTGGGGGTTTTCTTTAATAATTTTCTTCAGCTGTTATATTGCAAAGCGTGAAAAAACTAAACCCTTTTCAGTAATAGCGGAGCATTTGATTATAGCAATTATTGTGATTGTTTTAAGTAAGATAATAGGAAATTTAATATCTAGATATCTTGCATAAGTTATATAAATAATATAACACTAATTAAAATATGAAAAAGGAAGCAATAACCAAGATAATCATCTTAGTTGTAATCCTTCTTTTAGGTGTTTTAATCTGGGGATTGATTGGGAGTTCTGAAGCAGCAAAAATAGGTACCACTTGTGATTTTGGAATTGGAGAAGAAGTAGGTGGAGAACCAGGAAGTGCATTGTGCTGGAATTGGCACAGAAATGCCCTAGGGGAATTTGGAGATAACCTAGAAGGATTGCTCAATTAACTTCCTAATAATTTCTGCTTATTTGTTTTTTTAATTTAAATAAAAAATTAAATAGAAAAGATTTAAATAATATAAATAATATTTATATTATACAGGAAAAGAGAGGTAATTCATGTCAAAAAAAGTTCTAAGCATAACAATTGATGAAAAAATTCTAGAAAAATGGAAAAAATACGCAGAAGAAGAATGCATTAATTCATCCCAATTAATTGAAAAAATGATAAAGGAGCATTTGGAGAAGAGAGGAAAAAGATGAGAAATAAAAAAATAATCTTCAGCATTATTTGTTGCATATTTTTTGTAATTTTTGCTTCAGCATGGGCTGACAATTCAGGATTAGCCCAAAGCGTGGATGGATGTAATATTCTTAATACCTCAAATGCAATATATACCTTAACATCAAATGTAACTTCAACAGGAGAATGTTTTACTGTTGCTGCTGAAAATATAACAATAGATTGTGCTAATTATTGGATTAATTATTCTACAGACGGGGGGAATAATGAAAGAGGCATTAGTATTAATTCTTTTAACACAACAATAAAAAATTGTAATATTGTAGATGGAAACTGGACATTTGTAAGCGATGGGACTAGAGAAGGTATTTATCTAGATTCAGGAGCAGACAATTGCACTTTATTCAACAATTCTATTACTACTAATACTACCACTACAATTTACGTTCGAGAAGGATCTGATTTTAACAATTTAACAAGCAATATAGTAGTAAGTGGTGCTACGGGTATGGTTATAAGCGGAAGTTATAACACCTTGATTTGGAATACAGGAAATACAACTCTGCTCATTGCATGGTATATGAGCGGAATAAGTATCGGGGGGCAGTATAACACATTAATAAATAATACAGCAAATAGTCCAGGATATGCATTGATAGTAGAGGGGGGAGATTATAATACTTTTAACAATAATACAGCAATAAGTACTGAAAGCACCGGAGTTTTGATACAAACAGCATACAATAATACCTTCATAAATCAAATAAGTATCGGGGCAACCGATGGAATAGACATAACTATATCCGGGAATAATCTTTTTAGAGATTGTGGAAATATAAGCGGAGTTTCAGATATTAAAACGACTGCTGACGAAGGAAGTATAAATAATACTTTCTTAAATTGTTCTTATGATACAGAAGATATAAGTGGGGTAGGAAATGAATTAATAAGAAAATGGTATTATCAAGCATATGTAAATTATTCAAATGGGGATGATGCCTCGGATGCAAATATAACTGCTTACAATGCTTCTAGCATTCTACAATTTACTGCTCAAACAAATAACTCTGGATATATCGATAGACAAGAAGTAACCGAATATATAAATAGAGAAGGGACAGTAACTTATTTCTCCAATTATACAATTTTTGCAAACAAAACAATTTATGAAAATCAGTCTCAAATTTATAACATTACAATTGACCAAAATCAAGTAAATGAATTTTTTACGCTTGGAGGGTTAGATTTAACACCTCCTGCAGTAGTTTTTAGCACCCAATCACCCTCAGACATAGATACTCTTAATATCCTTGGAACTCCTTTATGGATTAATTATACAATCTCTGCTGATGATTTAGACAATTCTACAATTTATCTTTATTACAAGGCAAACTCAACAGTTTCAGATGTTCAATATTATCAAAACGGAACAGCTCATTCTGGATATTTTTCACAGGCATATACATCAAATACCACAACTAATTTTGGCTGGAAATTAGAAGATAATTCAATATACAAAGGAACGTATAATTTTGGAGAAGTAAGCTTGGAAAATTATTCCCATACAGTTAATATTACAACAGCAAATCCTGAATATTATAAAATAGAATTTTTGAATATATCCAATACAAGTACCTATGGGATATTTGAAATAATGGCAAACTCTTCAGCATCAGCAAACCCCTTGAGAATTTATTATTGCAATTCTTCTTATTCCTCTGGAAATGTTAATGGAAGTTCTAATTGTGTTATGTTTAATACTTTGACAGGAAGAACCACATTTAATCACACACATACAGCTTATTCTTCCCATCAGGTGATACCCTTTGCAATAAATTATACAACTCAAACCTTAAATGGGATTAAAGTGACAGAAAAATCTTATTTTATCATTGGGGGTGCTACTAATTGGCAAATATGGAATATTCATAATACTTCAAGAACAGGAGCAATAGCAAAATCAACAAACACGGGGGGAGCATGGACAAATCAAATATTTACAATAGACTCAAATATTCATCAGTATAATGCAACAGACACATTTTACTATTATGTTTGTGCAAATGATACGAACAACAATGAAAATTGTACAAGTATTAGGTCAGATTTAATGCAACTTGCAGGACTTCCTCCAACTGCACCATCAATTAGTTCTCCAACAAATAAAAGCTATTCTAGTTCAATTTCAATAAATTACAGCGAAGCACAATCTCCAAATTCCTATAATATCACTTATTACAATATTTCTTTATTGAATACTGATTATACTCTAAACAAAACAATAAGTACAAACAATTCCATAAACTTAAATTATACCTGGGATAGTTCTGCAACTAATGGGCAATTTATATTAAGAGTAGAAGCAACAGATAATATGAGTCAAAATTCAACTGCTTATTCCGAGGTATTCACAGTAGATAATGTTCATCCAGCATTCACGGCAATTCCTTCCAATTCCTCATTATTTTATGGAAATCAATCTTTGCTGGTAAATTTTACAGCAACAGATGAAACAGAATTTGGGCATTATTCAGTCAACGATACAAGGTTTTCAATCAACTCAACTGGCTTCTTGTCAAACGCAACATTAATAGGGGTTGGAAATTATAGCATAAATGTAACAATAAATGATTCTGCAAATAATATTAACTGGACAACATATAAAGTTCAAGTAAATAAATCTGAGGAATTTTGTCAGGTTTTATTTAGCGAAACTTCTCCAGTAACAGATCAAGAGACTTTTTATGTTTGGGCAAATTGTACTTCTGCATTTACTCTTTATAGAAATGTAACAGAGATTTCAAATAATTCACTGCAATCTCTTAGTGCAAGCGCGTATAGGTTTTCTTTTGAAAGGACAGACACTTCCAATTATTCTGTAACTTCCCACGAGGCAGTATTTATAGTCATAGCCACTTCCACAAGCACAAGCTCCTCCAGTTCTTCAAGTTCAACTCCCACTTCATCAAAAACATACATAACAGATGCAGGATTCTCTTTGGGAGGAAATAGTTTTGAGATGAGGGCATTGGATAAGATAATCTTTGAAGTTAATGAAAGCAACCACACCTTAACTCTAAATAGTTTTAATTCAACAACCGCGAGAGTAACAATTCGTTCTACTTTAATTATTGCCTATCTAAGCAACGATGGTTTAGAAGAGTTTGATTCAAATAATGACAGTTTAAATGATGTCAAAATAAAATACACTTGGATTAATAGCTCAAGGGCAGAGATATTTCTTCAGGCAATTTCGCTTGATTCCGAAAATCCAATTTTAGAAAACCTTTCCACAGAACAGGGTCCACAGCAAGAAAATAATACAGGAGATTCAACAAATATAAAAGAAAACTTTCTAACAAAGTTAAGCAATCTCCAGAAAATTCTTTTAGTTGTATCTTTAGTTTTATTCTTAATTGCGGGATATGTAATATTTTATGTTGTAAGGAAAAAGATTAGAGAAAAAGAACAAGAAAATTTACCAGAACCAGAAATACAAGAGAATTTATCAGTACAAGAATCATGAAGCAGCATTAACAAAAAATTCTATTATAATAAATAATATATAGAAGATTATTAAAAGCAATCCTTCTAATTTTGTCAGTTCTCTGTCAGTTTTCATAAATCGAGTTACAAGAATTCCAGATAAAACTAGCGCGGTTCCTGTAATGTAGATATTGTTAAGATTATAACTAAATGGAGAAATTAATGCGATTATTCCCAGGATGATTGTGGAATCTATTACAACTGTTCCCATTATATCTCCTAATGCTAGTTCTCCATGCTGTTTTCTGATTGCTTTAAGAGAGAAAATTAATTCTGGAAGACAGGTCCCAATAGCAATTATAGTAATTCCTATTAAAACAACTGGAAGTTTGACATCATTAGCAAAATTAACAGCAAATTTAACAGTGTAAAATGCACTTACCAGGATAATTCCCAAACTCAATATTAAAAGCAACAAGGGTTTAATAAATGGTTTTTTCTTTGAATATCTATTTATCTTGTATATCTTGCTATTATCTGCATATACCTTAGCAAGAAATAAAATTCCTACCAAAACCAAAATAAGACCATCAATTCGTGAAAATTTTCCATCGAGTCCTAAAAGAAGAGGAAATAATAACAATAAAATATAGAAAAAATTATTTTTTAATATTTTGCTATTAACTTTTATTTTTTTTACAGCGAATAATATGGCTATTCCCAAAACTAATGTAAGGTCAGTAACATTCGAGCCCAATAAAGTTCCAAGTCCAAGTTCCGGATTTCCTTGAGTTGCAGATACAATTGAAATTGTCGTTTCAGGAAGAATAGAAATAAAGGCGATTAGAAAAAAGCTTATTAAAAATTCAGGCAGAAAAAATATTTTTGCTAGCGTTGAGGAGTATTTTATAGCATAGTTAGCGCATTTGAGAAGAATTGCTAAAAACACCAAAAATAAAAATAAATTTAAGAATATCATTTTTCCTCTTTAATTTAATAAAGATATTTCGAATTTATTAATCTAACTGTAATTGTACTATTACAGTTTCTTTCTTAATGATGATAAATAATAAAATAAAGGCAAAATTCCAGGTAAGACGAGGCATCCCAAAGTCATAACAATAGAAGTTAAAACTTTTTCCTCTTTCATTGCAACCAGAACTATCAAAGAAATTGAATATAATCCAGAATATGCATAAAATATAGTAAACCATAACATAGTTGTTAACAACATAGATTCAGCTTCTTCAAAAGAAGTTTGGACGGGACCAGAAAAAACAGTGATTAATGCTATTACAGCTAGCACCACTAAGATTACCGTTGCTATATCATAAAATAATCTTATTTTTTTCATTGTACTCTTATCCTAAAACTATATTTGCAATTGCAGAAACTGAAAAAGAGAGAAGCATTAGTGCAAAAGAATGTTTTATTCCCGCCTTAAATCCCCCTTCTCCTAATTTTCCAATAGTTAGTCCGGTAAAAAATCCTTGTATTAAAAGAAGATACAAAAATGAATTTGAAATCTCTTCCTGGGTGATTGCCTCCCCGGCTGCCATCTGGGCAAATGTTCCAGCACCTATAGTTCCTAATTCTGCTATTCCAGAGACCATAGGAAGGATTTGGAACTCCATAATAAGTATGATTATCATGAATACAAAAAATATGATATATCCCTGGACAACCAAAGTGGATATTGCCGCCTTTCTTTCTTTCTTTAACTTATCTGACATGTTTACTGCTTCTGCAACTGCCTCAAGGATTTCTCCAATATCTCCTCCTGCAGTTTCCGCTTCCCCAATTAATGTAATTGTTCTTGAAACAGTTTTATTATTTACATCTTTCGCGAAAACACTTAAAGCAGAAGTAAGAGGAATTCCGAGAGATATTTGATTTGCAAGTTTCTTTATATTTTCCCCAAGAACTCCGTAAGCTTTGTCTCTTAGGTTAATTATGCTTCTGCTGATGGGGGTTCCAGTCTTGACACTTTCTACAAGGTTTCTAGTAAATTCAAGGAACATCTCTTCTTTTTCATTTTCAATTTTTGTCTCATTAATTAGAGAAGTTACAAATGGGAGCGACCCCGCGAGGATACCTGTTCCAAAAAGAAGGAAAAATACTTTTGTTCCTGTAAAAAAGAAAGAGACTACGATAATAGCTAGTCCAATTCCAATACCCATATAGTGTGTTTTTTTTAGTTCCATTGTTTTTTATCCTTACAATATTTCCTTCTATGAAATCCCCATTTATCTCTTTAGTTGTAAAAATGTCAAAAAGACAATATTTATCATAGTGACAGAGAGAACCATAATAAGGGTTATCATTTGTGTGCTGAGGGATATTCCTAATCCGCTTATTTTCATCATCATTAGAAGAACCATTAAAATCATAGGCGCAGCAATAACTATACTTATGTAAATGTCCATGAATGTTTCTGCAGCCTTGGTATTTTTTTCTTTTTCAAGATTATATTCAAATAATAAAGATTGAGATCTCTTTTCAAAGAATTCTGGGAGATATCCTCCTGAGTTGACTGTCGTTGCTAATCCATTGAGCAGTTCTGAAAGTCTTTTGCTTGGGCTATTATATGCAGTGTGCCGAAGCGCAGTAACTAAATCATACCCATATATATTAATTTCATTAAGAAGCTTTTTGAATTCTTTTTCAATGAAAGGATATTCTTTTGTAGTAATTAGAACCGCAAAAATCTTGCTTGGGTCAATCATTGCCCCGGAAATTGCCGACATATGTATTGTTGCAAAAGGAAGCTCTTCATTTATTCTATCCTCAGATGATGCTTTTTCTAATCCAGGGAAAATATACATTATCATAAATGTCAAAATAGGAGCTAAAACTGGAATCCATATAACTCTTACAAGTCTTAATGCGAAATCTCCTTGGAGTCTTGTTATAAACGGAACGATTGCCCCAAGTTTGAAAAATAAGAAAAATGACGCAATGATTATTCCAATGAAAACGGAGATTAAAACACTTAAAAATATCATTGATATATAACTTCTTGGGGTGTATTGTAGATTTGCTTTGATTAAATCCCTTTCCAAATCTTCAAAAGTTTTATCAGTTACTATCTTATTGGATATATTTGAAAATAATAAATTTGCAATTCTAATATATTCGCTTGGTTTCTTTTCTTTTTCTTCTTCTTCCTTTTTCTGTTTTTTCTTTATTCTTTTGATAGTTTCTCTTTCAAGAGGGGTTGGTTTTAATTCCTCTAATGTATATCCCTTTTTCCAAGCTGTTGGATGAGGATGAGTGAGGTTAGCACCTAATCTATTAGTACCCGAAGGAATAAATCCCGCTTTGATTTCAGCGGGGGTCTTTTCTTTAATTATTTCATCTTTTGGTGAGAGAGCACCTGTGATTTCCATGCTATTTAGAATTGCTGGAATTTCATCATTAGATTTTTTGATTGATTTTTTTAGGGAAATAATCTGCGCAGCAATCATTTTCTTTTCTCCTAAATTTGCATTTCTACGCGAAATTTCAAGAGAATATATTTCTTTGTAAATTTTCTTTTCCTCGGCAATTATCTTTCTTAATTTTTCAAAATTCTGACCCTCGTCTTTCACTTTAAGATAACTCCTCTGAAATTTTATTTTGTATTTTTAAGGTAAAATCTTTCATGTTCTTGAATTGTATCGGACTTTTTTTAGCGTGAGCTTCTTCAAGTTTTAACTCCGATTCTTCAAGCGTCATTATTAATTGACGCAAAAAAGAAATACTTCCGCTTGATTCTGTTCCTTCTTTCATCTCTTTTTCCATGTAAAAAAAACGTAATTAGCATTATTAAATATTTTGATTACAGGTGGTTTAATATTTTTATCACTCAACACCAAATTTCTTTAGTATCTCCAATGGTTTCTTGTAATATTCATTAATTATTTCCTGCACTTCTTCGAATTTAAAGACCTTTCTAAGATAAAGTTGATTTAATAATTGTACTCTTCTTTGATATTCAAGGTCAAGTTCTTCGAGACTTGTTCCATATCTTTTCTTTATCTTTTCAAATATTTTGCTGTTCTTTTTTGAATAAAATTCATTTTCCATGGCATCCCAGATAAATGGAGTATTTGTAAGTGCGATTCCTTCTGGAGTAACATTTATTATTTCAACAACCTCTTTTAACTTTCTCGTCTCCTCCTTGTTTACAATAGCGTGAGTCATAATGCATACACAATCTAGAACATTCAAAAGAGTTGGAGAAAGCTCAATTGGAGGTGTTTCCAGTCTTTTTACCAAAGTATCTACTGAATCTGCGTGGATAGTGCTTATTGAGGAGTGCCCTGACGCCATACCCTGGAAAAGAACAGAAGCTTCTTGACCTCTGACTTCACCAACAATCACATAATCTGGGTTTTGTCTGAATGAACTTTTAAGCAAATCGAATAAACTTATTTCTCCTAACTCTCCTATCCCAATAGCATTTCTGACAACACTTGGAAGCCAGTTATCTCTTGGAAGATTTAATTCACGAGTATCTTCAATTGAAACAACTCTTGATTCAGGAGGGATAAAGAAAGCAATAGCGTTCAACAAAGTTGTTTTTCCCGAAGAGGTTCCACCTGTTATTAGGATATTCATTTTATACTGAATAAGTAGCCACAAGTATGCAAGAATCTCCGGGCTTAATGTTCCAAATGAAATCAGCTGAGGAGGAGTCCATGGAGTCTTTGTGAATTTTCTAATTGTGAATGTTGGTCCCTTGCTTGTGATATCTTTTGTATATGTTGCATTTACTCTAGACCCATCAGGCAAACTTCCATCAAGAATAGGTTTTGCATAAGAAATGTATTTTCCACATCTCTGTGCAAGTTTTTCAACGAAACTCTGTAATCTATCAACATTATTGAAAACAAGATTTGTTTTCATATTTCTATAAATTCTATGAACAATATAAACAGGAGTTATCTCTCCGTTACATTCTATATCTTCGACAAAATAATCTCTTAATAAAGGGTCTGTTTCATTGAATCCTATGAAATCTCTGCAAAGATAATAAAACATCTTTTTGTAACTTTCATAAGATAGGTTTATCCCAAGCTCTATTGCAAGAATCTTAAATCTTTTATCTATATATTCCAAAAGTTTTGCCCTGTCTTTTCCAACAACAGTCTCAAAATCAATCATATTATTCATCGCAGAAATTATCTCTTCCTTGTATCTTTTCTCGTCCTTGTCAAGTATTGGTTCTTCAATTTCATAGACTATTTCATATATTTTTGGATCCCAATGTATATGAGCGAATGCATATGGAGAAACAAGGCAGTATCTAATATCAACTTTTGTTTTGTCCTTTATTCTTTTTATTGGAGGAATAATCGGATTAAAATCTATTTTTGGTATAGGGTAATCTTTTATTTCCAGATTTGTTTTCTTTGCCATCTTTACCTCTTCTTTTATTATAAATTGAAATCTATGTTTATTAAGTTATTTGTTAGTGCCCCATTGTTGGTCATATATAATTTATATGGAGTTGAAGCTTTATTTAATTTTTTCTCTATATCCTCTCCTTGATAAGTTAGATTGTAATTTGCACCACTATATTCTCTGGTAATTGTAATTATATTGTATTCTCCTTTTTCGGTTGTTTCAGCAATCATATTTCCTATTGTAATTTCTTCTCCTGGTTCGGTATAAACATATCTACTTTCCATCTCAAAAATTATCTTATCATTTGCCCCATCTATAATTAAAGCCCCTTTTTTTATGCTTAAGTCCATTAACCTTTTGTTTCCTGGGCTTCCAATCGTTAAGATTAAATTGTCTATATTTTTCATCACTTCAAGAGAACTTTCTATTATTGCCTTGTCTCTCATTTCCTCTATTTTTGGACGTACAAAGGATAAAACAAGACCAATCATCACAAATGCAATTAAAAGATATATAACCGTTTCAATCCAAACCTGTCCTCTTTTTTCCATTTCAATATTTTTTCCTCTTTTTATTCAATTTCAAAGCAAAATCTTTTGATAAATTTTATTTTCTTAATTAGCAAGGATGCTACAACTAACTACACTATTAATTGTATCTGTAGCTGCACAAGCTTTTCCATTTATAGTTGGAGCTATTTTTATCCAATCTACTTGATCTCCTGTAAATCCCCCAACATTATAAGTTAGTCCTGCATTCTTTGCAGGAAGTTTAACAGCACTAGGTGCACTTTTGTAATATCTGACATTTGGAATAACAGTATCGTTGTTAGTTAAAATAATGCTTTGGGTTGTTCCATCCGCAAGTATTGAAATCAAGAGATTATCTATTTCAACATCCTTAATGTTTATTGAGAATTGAACCTCATCACTGGTAGAATTGAAGCAAGTATAATATTCATTTAGAGATACGAGTTCAAGATTAGTTTCTACCTGATAGCAGCTAGCATCTGTTTGCTGATCAAGAAAATTTCTTATAAAAACCCAAACAACAGTAACAGAGACGACAGTAAGTAAAATTATTAATATAGTTGCGACTACTGTAGATAATGCTCTTTTATTTTCTTTTTTAATTTTAGATAAGTATTGTGTACCCATATTCTTCATTTTTATCACAAACATAAGTTTTTCTTCCTTGATCAGAGTCTCCTAATAAAATAGGATAAAGAGTTATTTCCTCTCCATTAAAAATAAGTGCATCTTCAAAAGTTCCTCCCTGATTTAATCCAGCCTCTGGCCACAAACTAGATTTTACTCTTAAGTCTTCTGTAATATGAGTTCCATCTCCAACCACTTTAACACTCATCCCAAAGATTGGAACATTTCCTGGATTTGAAATATAAAGTGTTCCGTCAGAATAACTTGCCTGGAAAGAAACTTCATCACAGACTAATTCTATATTTCTTCCATTGAATTTGGTAACAGAATCTCCAATCATTCCTCTTATCCAGATAAAAACAATAAGTGCGATTGCAATGACGATTACAATTAACAAAACAGTCGCAATAACAGGAGATAATCCTCTCACTTCTTTTCTCTTTATCATATTCTCATATATATCTTTCTTTGTTTTTAAATTCTCCGATGCACTAAAATTTTTATCCATTATAATTGTAAACCTCTTGTAATTCAGTTGCATTTAATACCCTATCCCATATCATTACCTCGTCAATTGCACCATTTAGGGGATTTGTATAATCATCTCCAATACCCAAAGCATTAATGCTATGAACCGGGTCGTATGTTGACTCATAAATAAATGCTGGACCAGCAGTGGCACCATTTTTATACCATTGAGTAACTCTTGAAGTTCTATCTCTTGTAATAATCCAATGCTCCCAAGTCATGTTTGTTGTTCCAACATCTGAGATATCATGAGTCCAAGGCATATCATTTATTCCTGAACTTCCAAAATAGAAATTTATATTTCCCCCAGGTTCTAATGTAAATGTTCCATCCCCTCCAAATGCCTTTCCAATGGGATTTTGTCTAAATGGAGTTGTATAATCATTAACATACATCCAAAATGAAATAGTCATATCTGTTGAAGCATAATCCAAAGCCGAATCAACAGAAATTATGTTTGTTTCACTAAATCCTGTTGCTGCTTGCCCTATCTTTCCAGCAGTATAAGTGACCCCCCCTTCAGTAGTAGCCCAACTAGAGGAAGAACTATCCAAGGAATTTCCGTCTAATTTCAACCAAAGAATTAAACCTTCTTGCCAATCTGGAGTCGGGGGTAATGTTGGGACACATTGTCCAATTTCATTACAGATTCCTAATGAACCCCCTGAACAATCTCCGCAATTCACAATTCCTCCACAGGAGTCAGACCAATTTCCACAATCATATGCTAAGATTTCACAAGTTCTAGGTATGCATTCAACAGAACATTTAATCTTCTCTGTTATTTTTGCTTCTGCACAAGTTACCAATAACTCTTTATTTTCTTCTTCTTGCCATCTTATGGGGGTTATTTGTATAGAGTAGATTGGATAATTTCCAGCCAAATCAAATTGTTCTATTTCAATATCCCCGGTACTCAATGAATTTTGAGGACCTGCAATTCCTCCAAATTTTATTCCTGTTGGAAAAAGTCTTGCTTGCGGTTCTGTAATGTTTCTTGAGATATCTAAGGTTGCAATTTCTTGATTTGGATTTGTTGTTGCACGTATAAAGTATCCTCCTATGCTAAACCTCCCATTATTCATTAAATCGAGGGTTAATTGGTCTGAAGAACAATCATAGCTTTTTACAAAAATTGAAATTTCATCAGGGCACTCCAAATGCACCCCTGCCCCAGGATTCATGCCTTTCATCCAAGAGTAAATAAGAACACCAAGCACAACTGCGAATGAAACAAGCAATACATACCCGATTATTACACTTATCCCTTTCTTCTTTTTAGTTTTTAACATTGATTTTTTTGTTTTCATTTTGTTTTCTCATTCTTGTTTTTTATTTTCACTTATTTGTATTACGGCTGACAACAACAAGTGTCTGCATTTCCTATATTACAATAACTATTTCCGATACTTTCATCTGCTTCTGGGACATCCCCAATATATGTTCCTGGAGGAGTCAATCCAAGGCATTGACTAGGATTCTGCATACATCCCCCATTAGTATATCCTGCAAATAGAGCACAATAATCCGCACATGTACCAACACTATCTGGTATAATTAAATCGCACCCCCCTGTTTCATTTGCTTCATACCCTGAAGCACATGTACAATTAGTTAAACAATGAGTTGGAAGAGGCGTCCCATCACATTCAACCCCAGTATCTTCAGGGAGGCTCCAAATCCCATTACAGGAAACACAAAGACTATCAACACATTCATCTCCTCCAATGCAGGTATCATTACAAGTTGCACAATCAGTTTCTGTTCCAAAGATAGTTTCACAACCATTAGAATCTATATTATCACAATCTCCATATCCCTCAACACATACTCCCCCGATAATACAAAAATTGAAGGAGCAGATTGATTCAATTGTGTTAGGTAAATCACAACTTCCATTGTATGGTCCGCAGGTTTGCCCGCATACTTCTCCGCACTCATACCCTTCGCATAAATCAGTACACTCTTCAGGTGTAAGACACTGTCCATCAGCATTACACATTTCTGGTTCAGTGCAGTTTCCACATTCTATCTCATCTAAACAATTATTTGCCCGAGTTCCACATTCCATTCCGAAGCAAGTTTCTTCCAAACTTTCAGGAATACAAGGTTCTTCACAAACTATCTCTTCCTTTATTCTAGAATCTTTACAACTTGCTAATTTTATTATATTTCCATCTCTCATCCATCTTATAGGAAGAAGTTCCACAGAATAAATCATTCCCACATCTGTTAAATTAAAAATTTCTATTTCTCTCTCTCCAGGGTTAAGAGAATTTGCAGAACTATTTCCGCCTAACTTTACTCCTGTGGGATAGAGTTGAGATACAAGGTCCGTATAAATAGATAAGTCTTTTGTCGCCACGGTTACATTTGGAGATTGTGTAGCATAAATGAAATATCCTCCAAGATTAAATTTTCCATTATTTTTTAAATCTAAAGTTAATTGATTGTCTCCACATTCATAATGTTCTATAAGGAGAGAAACACTTTCCGGGCAATTTAATTCTTCTAATGGAACATACGAATGCATCCACTGATAGACTACTGCTGCAAGAAAGACTATAAATGCGATTAACATTACATATCCTATTAGTATGCTAATTCCCTTTTTGGATTTAACCAGAGATAACATAATTTTCATCCTCATTTGTTTTTGTTAATAGAAAATAAAAATTATTTCCTTTTTCTTTTTTAAATTCATAAGAAATTCCGTTAAGCTGAAAGAGAATGTTCTCATCCACAATTAAATTTTCACTCAAATCTGTTTTTTCTGTTCCATCATATTTATATGCCTGAAAAGAATTTTCTTCCCCGATTATAAAATAGATATCCTTATCCTCTCCAGCATAGATTGAATAATCCCTTGAAAAATTATCGATAAAATAATTTGTAGAATGTACCAAGTCATAATCCAATACTTTTTCACCTTCTATATTTAATTCCTCTACAAGTTCTTCTAAATCTGTTGGAAGGTTATTGGAAGAGGAATTATTCAATAAAGCAAACCCTATGATAATTGTAGCAATTATCATTGCGGCAATGAGATAGAATTGCCCTGATTTATCACCTTTTTTCATATTATATAATAAAGTTTATGTTTTTTATATTTATACTTTTAGCATATATTGGGAAATTTTCTTTTTTGACTGTTTTCTTCTTTCTTGGTGTTTTTCTAGAAATTTGTTAATTTTTTCAATTGTATATTTTTTCAGTTCCCCCGTTGTCATCTTTCCCGATTGGTATTCTTTTTCAATTTCTTTTAATTTTTCATCATCTTCTTCAAAAAAATATTTGAGATATTGGAAAGATATATCGACTTCTGTATTTCCCCCCAGCCTTCTGTGTTCTTCAATTGTATCCCTTCCTCCAGAAAAAGCATATTTGTTTATTTTATTTCTCACCTCATTTGCATTATCAGTTGATAAAATTCCTTTGCTTGATTCTGAACTACTCATCTTGCCTTCAGCTCCACTTAAAGGAGCAAGGAAAGAACACTGAATACTCGCTGGTTTATAATATCCTAATTTTGGGAGTATATCTCTTGTTATTCTGAAATGAGGGTCTTGATCAACTGCATGTGGAATTAAGCAGGGAATTTTTTTCTTTTTTAAAACACAAGGTAAAAATGCAGGAACAGCTTGCATAGCTGTATAAAATATTGAGCCAACATTATTACTTTCATTAAATCCAAAACTTGATTTAATCATAGAGAAAGTTATTTTCTTTGCAACTTTTATTGCTTCAGGATACATTATTCCTGCATGTTTTGTATCTACAATAAAATGTGTTTTTTTAGGATTAAAACCAACTGCAATAACATCCAGCATATTTTCTTCTGTCCATTTTTGTATTTCTTCGTAAGACAAATCCTTGTACAGGAATTTTTCATCGTCTGTAAATTGAAAATACAACTCACAATCAAACTTATCCTGTAACCATTTTGTGAAATACCAAGTTATTAAATGTCCTAAATGTATTGGTCCAGAAGGTCCGCATCCAGTATATAAAAAGAATTTATTTCCTTTTTCATATTCATTTAATAACCAGTTTAAGTCCCTTCCTGCAAAAAATATTCCTCTCCTGAGCATAGGATGAAGCTCTGCGCCAGTACACTTTTTTATTTTTTTTAGAAGATCTTCATTTATTTTTTCCAATCCAAATTCATTTATAAGTCTCTCGTAGTTCACTTCTCCTTTTACCTCATAAGGATTTACAACCATCTGTTTTTCACCCATGATTATAAATAAGGGTTAGACAATTTATTAATGTTTTCTTTTGGCGAAGATTTATCTGAGACAACGTGAAAACTACTAATTCAGTATAAAGAAAATTCTTCAAATTTTTATTACATTATTTATTTCATAAATAACGTAGACAAGTGGTTTGCTATTGGCGAAG
>Ga0172379_10001008_pt1 | contig 61284 bp, 70 predicted proteins | sample GrowelOW334metaG_FD_119756 | JGI IMG/M metagenome (GOLD analysis project Ga0172379, IMG submission 119756) | Groundwater microbial communities from an aquifer near a municipal landfill in Southern Ontario, Canada - Groundwater well OW334 metaG | ecosystem: Environmental > Aquatic > Deep... | reverse complement strand
TCTAGTCAAGCCAAACCTAGGTTGATTAACGTCATCTTTGCTTAAGTTCACAAGTTATGATTGTATTAGTAACACCCGTAAATTACCCATACGAAGTGTTACCGATGTATCTCAGCCTGTGCAGAATATCAGCTTGAGATGGTAGAATGAAACAATGCAACTTTTGACCTTTATTCTCACCCTGTCTACCTTGGTACTGGTTCACGAATTTGGTCACTTTATCATGGCTAAGATTTTTGGCATGAGAGTGGAAGAATTTGGTATCGGTCTACCTCCGCGAGCCAAGAAACTTTTTTCCAAGGGTGGCACTCTATTCAGTTTGAATTGGTTGCCTATTGGGGGATTTGTGAAGCTTTTTGGTGAGGATATGGAGGATGAAGCGCAGGTGGCATCACCTGAGGCATTTTTCAATAAGCCAATGTGGCAAAGAGCCGGTGTATTGCTTGCCGGAGTAACGATGAATTTTTTGATGGGAATTATTCTTTTTGGTGTTGTTTATTCGTATATGGGCATCCCGACAGAGACCGACAGAGTGCTAATTATAGATATTGCCAAAGATAGTCCGGCTGAGGCACTGGGAATCGAGAAGGAAAGCGTAGCTAAAAAAATTGAGTTTGAGAGTAAGGAATATACATTTACTTCTTTGGATGAATTTGTGAATACGATAAATGAACTAAAAGGAAAAGAAATATTATTGACATTGGAAAAGGGGGGAGTCGAAAAGGTAGTGACTATAACTCCAAGAGAAAATCCTCCTGTGGGTGAAGGATCTCTGGGAGTGGCGCTGTCCAATATTGAGCTTGTAAAGTTCCCTTGGTGGCAGATGCCATTTAGAGGAGCTGCTGTTGGAGTGAAAGAAGCTATATCTTGGGGCAAAGAGATTGCCAAAAACTTAGGAGATTTGGTAGGAGGAATAATTGCAGGGAAAGGTGTGCCAAAGGACGTAGCCGGTCCGGTGGGGATATACCAGGTGAGCAAGGAGGTGTACAAGATTGGTTGGTTGGCAGTATTGCAATTTGCCGGAGTATTGTCGGTGAACTTAGCAATTCTAAACATAATGCCATTTCCGGCACTTGATGGGGGTAGGATATTCTTCCTAGGGATTGAGAAGATAATTGGAAAAAAAAGAAAGAATAGGATTGAAGGGTACGTGCACTCGGCGGGGATGATATTCCTTCTTGGGTTGATGGTATTGATCACTATAAGAGACGTAGCAAGGTTGATTTGGAAGTGATGTATCCGGCCATGATACAATATGGGCCATGTTTGCAGAGAAAGAGATCATTGTAGCCGGCAAACCAGGCAGAAAAATTGGTTATCCCTTGGAAGTGGTATCTGAGAGTGTTCTTAGGGGTGGAGCTGAATCGAAAAGAAAACTGGAGCTGATGGCAGGAGATGGGTTTAGACGGAGGTTGACAATGGTGGTTAAAGAAACAGTTGTAAATGGATTGAGTGATAAGGAAATATTCGCATCCGGTTTCACACATTCTGGACATTTTTATTATACCTGGATGATGCTTAAGAGTGTCGGTATACCTACGGTTCCCACTGTAAGGATCATTGATGATCGAAAAGTATTAATGACAGATTTGACTGCCGACGGGAGCATGTTTTTTGGGAAGGCAACTAAGGTAACTGACAACAGAGCAAACAATATTTGTGAGATGGAGTTTATTTTTTCTCAGATAGATCTTGTGCCGGTATATGAGGAGCTGAAGAGGGTTGAGAGAATCGCAATGAGAAATGACATCATACTCCCCATTGACGACCCTTTTGATCTATTACTTCATCCAGATGGATCTTGGGAAGTGATGGTACTTGATTTGGGTTGGACGATGAAGTTGGATGGGTTGCATCTAAAATATACAGCAGATAGTGATTTGTATGAGGCAAAAAGTTTCTTTAAGAGTTTGTGCTTTAAACAGGAAAGATTTAGGATGGTTATGCGAGGGGAAAGTGTAGGATAGGGAGGGCAGTGCTAAAATACGGCCATGTTTTGTGAAGGTGATCATGTTGTAGCGCATAGACCTGGTAGATCCAGAGCTTCAGCTTTGCAGGTAATGAATGAGACGAGCCTGTTGTGTGGATCAGAGGAGAAATCAAGAATTGGAGTCAAATTGCAGAGTGAGAAGAGAGAAAGGGATCTTAGTTTGGTAGCCAAGAGGGTGGGGGTGTTGGGGTCGAGGAATAGGAAAAAGTATTCTGGCCTGAGTGATACAGAGGCATATTATATGAATTGGAAAATGCTAAAGGAAGCGGGCATCCCAACTGTGCCTACAGTTAGAATTGTTGATGAGGATGTGGTGGTGTTGACCGATATGACCGCAAAAGGGGGAATGTTTTTTGGAAAGGAGACAAATTTGAATGAAATTGAGTTGGAGAAGATATCGGATGTCGAGATGATTTTTGCACAGATGGATTTAAGACCGGTGAAAGAAGAGCTCCTGCGGATTGAAAGACTCGCTTTGGTACAGCGCATCAAGCTGCCGATTGACGACCCCTTTGATTTGCTGGTTCATCCCGACGGAAGCTGGGAAGTAGTGGTTCTCGACTTGGGTTGGGCAGAAAAGGACGCAGATGAAAATGCCGTGTTTGATGGTGAATTGTTTAATGCAGGGAGTTTCTTTGGTATTTTGGCGTACTGCCAATGGAAGTATTGTAGGCTTTTGGGAGTGGACGATCACACCAACCCTTTTTGGCGTTATGATTAAGAGATGACAGATAATGATTGTTTGTTTTGCAAAATTGTTGATGGTGAAGAACCCAGCACAAAAGTGTGGGAATCTGAGGAGTTTTTGTGTATCAAAAACAAATACCCCATATCACCAGTGCATGTTTTGGTAATACCAAAAACCCATATTAAGAAGCAAGAGGTTGCCACTATGCAAGCAGGGGAGTTTTGGGGTAAAATGATGGGAGCCGTTTTTGCCGTGGTTGCGCAGCTTGGACTGGATAAAACCGGATACAAGTTGGTCAACAATGGTGCAGGTTATAATCATTTCGAGCATGAGCATATGCACATCTTGGGAGGGTCAAAAACCGAACCGGGCGGTAAAACCTAATTATTGAATAACACACAACCAAAAGGAGGTGTATCTTAAGTGGCACTAGTAGTTCGAAAAAAACAAGGCCAAAACACTCAGCAGATGATCAACGAATTCAGGAAACTGACTTTTGAAGATCAAGGTTTGGAGAAGGTAAAGACAGTCGGTATGACCGGCTTTCAAAAACCATCTACTCTCAAAAACATCAAAATGACTGAGCTGAGGAAGGCTTCGGCCAAGATTAGACGCAGAAACAAGCGTTTGGCCGGTATTACCAAATAACTATCTTCTTATGCTTTATCAGACGATAAAGACGGACATGACTTCTGCGCAAAAGGCAGGGGATACTCGTTTATTGGATGCCTTGAGACTAATGGTGTCCGAGCTGTCTTATGCTAAGGTGGATTTTAAAGGAGATGAGCTACCCGATGAGGAGGTGGTGAGAGTTTTGATGAAAGAGGCCAAAAAACGTAAAGAATCGATTGAGATATATGAGAAGGCCGGCGCTCAACCTCGAGCTGATCAGGAAAGTTATGAGTTGAGCATAATAAGTAAGTATTTGCCTACTATGATGAGCGAGGCAGAAGTAGAGATAGAGGTGGCTAAAATCGCCCAAGAAACCGGACTGACCGGAGGGAAGCTGATGGGAGCCGTAATGGGAAAGCTCCGGGGCAGGACGGAGGGGAATGTAATCAACAAGATTGTGAACGAGAAATTTAAGTAAGAGCCTATAACTAGCTTTTTTGAGCATGTGGGGGTAAAATCACAGGTGTTCTAATCGCACCTGAAAAATTATCCTGTTTCTTCATAAGGAGGAACGTCTTGAAAAAGAAAAGTGACGTTGAATTCGTACCTTTTGAGTTCACTTGCCCGGTGTGTCGCTGCGTGTTCGTTATTGAGGCACCGGAAGAATTCAGTTATCATACCGACGATGGTGAGGCATTTTTGTTGGCTGAGTGCCCTGAGTGTCTGAAGCACGACGCCTATGTACGTTTAAACAAACAAGCACTCGATTTCTATCTGCCTTTTGTAAATAAGTACAGGGCGGCCAAAAAGTCTCAAGATATGACCGAGATTTTGCCTTCAGATCTTCACTTTAGGCCGTTTGAAGTTCGTTGTGATGATTGTCTGACCAAATATATCGTCAACACCATCAATCCAGTGGAGATTGTTCACTGGAGGGAATCGGGGATGCTATCCGTCCAGGTGACATGTCCGAAATGTGGCGGGGTATGTCGCGCAATAGGGCTAGTTGACATTGAGTCTCTGCAACAGCTAATCCATCGGCAGTAAAAAGGAGGTCTAGATGGCTGTTATTCTAAAAAGCAGCGGTGGTGTAATATTTCCCGTTGAAGTGACCTGTTCGGAGTGCAAACGACTTTCTGATGTGACCGAGATTTCCGATTTTCACAAGATGCGGGGCGGAGCCTCAGGTCGTGATATAGAAGACAATCCTATGGCATACGTCACGTGTCCTATTTGTGGTGGGAAGGCGTATCCTGAAGGAAAGCTTCATTCACCTTTGTATAAGATGGTTGAGGAGCTTGAAAAAGGCGTGCATTGCTCTCCAGGTATCAAACAGGTAACAGGAATATTGTTACCTAAACCTTTTCAAGTTTGCTGTATTGGTGGCTGTCACAGGGTGTACGAAGTTACAACCTTAGATGGCGTTGCGGAGGATCCCATTGCCGAAAGGTACTTCATAAGTTGCCCGAACCATAAGTGTAAAGCGAAGATCTACATCTATGATGGCGATGTGAAGAGCATGTTGGCGGAATTATTCCTGGGAATTCACTGAGTTAGGATTGGTATTTTGGGGTGGGCTATATGCCTGCCCCTTTTTTGTGAGAAAATATGTATATGTTGAAACTGGAATTGGATATAAAAGCAGATAGTAGATATTCTTTTGATAGGAAGAGGATGAGAATGGCTCTGGAAAAGGTATTGATCGATCAAGGGATGAAAGAGGGGAAGATAAAGATAAGCTTGAGCGTGGTAGGGGAGAGAAAAGTAAGGGAGCTAGAAAGGAAATATTTTGACCGAGACGAAGTGACAGACGTGTTGTCTTTTCCACTTCAGGAAGGTGAAGCTATGCCCGATGATGAAGATGGTATTGACCTGGGAGATATAGTAATTTGCTATCCTCAAGCAAAGAGACAGGCAATGCAATGGAATAAATTACTTGATGATGAGATTGAGTTTTTGGCTTCACATGGTTTGTTGCATCTATTGGGCATACATCACGAATAAAAAACCCGCCGGTGAAGGCGGGGTGATCGGACAGAGGTACATCAATCAAGATAAACTGTCTTTGGGTGATACCGGTTGTCATAATGCGAAGCTATGGTGTAGAGAGTAGGGGTATCAATCTCAATTCTTTTGAAGGAGAGGGATACGCCGTCACTTAAAGCCATTATCGTTAGCTGAAAAAGCCTCTTTTGATCTGAGATGAAAATATAGTTACCGGTCTCTTCATCAAGTTCAACGGTGATATCCTTGGGCAGAGAGAGTTCGGTAATACCGGTGATAAGCTCAATTATTATCTTTTTTGAGATGTTGATCATGCGAAATCTCCTTAAGGTGCGAATGACACAATTATACAGGATACTCTGCAGGCGCAAATAATACAAAATGATATTGTTATGCGTTCGGGTAATATTGGGGTGTAATTTAAAAAAGTTATATGGCTTACAGTTTAGGCACACCGCTTTTCCTCTGGGTTGATTCAGGGCGCCAATCTGGGTATCTGAGTAAAATTGGTCTAGTTGACAGAGGTATGTCTGAGAGCCTAAGTTGTTGATGTGAGCTATTATCAAAAATACCGACCGAAAACTATAGAGGAGCTGGACTTGAAGACAGTCCGTGAGACATTGCAGTCTTTTCTCAGATCGGGAAAATTGGCTCATGCATATCTGTTCATAGGCCCTAGAGGTGCAGGCAAGACAAGCACTGCCAGAATTCTCTCCCAAGTGGCCGTTTGTGAGGAGAATGAAGGGAAGAAAGAGCTTAGTGAGCCCTGTGGCAAATGTAGCTCTTGTTTGTCAATTCAAAACGGTAGCGCAGTAGATGTCATTGAGATGGATGCGGCGTCTCACAGAAGTATTGACGATATTAGGGATTTGAGAGAAAAGGTGCGTCTGTCTCCAGTCGCTTTGTCCAAAAAAATATACATTATTGACGAGGTGCACATGCTTACGACAGAGGCTTTTAATGCACTGCTCAAGACACTAGAAGAGCCACCAGAGCACGCTATGTTCTTTTTGTGTACTACAGAGGCTCACAAGGTGCCGGAGACGATTGTCAGTCGGTGTACGGTAGTCAAGTTTTCCAAGGCCAAGACGGACGAAGTGGTCAGGTCGTTGAAAAAGGCTGTAGTGGGTGAGGGATTGGAAGTAGAACAAGGAGTTTTGGAAATGATATCTGAGGCTACAGATGGCAGTTTCAGAGAAGGTCATAAATTGTTGGAGCAACTGGCGGTAAAAGGTACCAAGATTGAAGAGGAGGCAGCTAGAGAGTTTTTGGGACTGGCAAAAGGGAAGGCAGTAGAAAAATTGGTGGAGTATTCTGTCTCCGGGGACCCAAGCAAAGTAATTCAGCTTATAGATGAGCTGGAGCAGGGAGGAGTGAAAGCTCAGGTTTTGGTGGGGAGCTTGTTGAGGGAAGTGAAGGTCAAGATGGAGGAAACTTTGGACAGAGGTGGTTTTGCCACTTTTGCCAGGTTGGCAGACAAACTGATAACGGCCGCCGAGAAGATAAAACAATCTCCGTTGCCGATGCTTCCAATCGAATTGGCCCTTTTATCAGTGGCCGTTGATGAAGAGCGTAGCCATGGTCGACAGAAAGAGGAAACAAATCATGAGCCCGTCAAGCCCATCGAAGCGCCGTCGGTAGAAAAGGTTATGTCAAGAGACGTAATCACAGAACCTGAATTGGTACATGATAGTATTGTGCCTAATTACGAAGGTCCCTTGGCCAGCATCGATAGAGTTAAGAGCGAGTGGGGTAATTTTTTGACCGACTTGGCGCCAAAAAACCAATCGATAGCGGGATTGTTGAGGTCGGCAACTCCGCTGACTGTGCAGGGGCGCGATTTAACACTGGAGGTGTTTTATCCTTTTCATAAAGATCAACTAGAACAGGAGTCCAAGAGGAAGGTGGTGGAGGAGGCTGTATCCAGAATTTGGGGGAAGATGAATGTGAGATGTGTACTGGGGAAGAAAGGTGCCAAAATTGAAGATGAAGTTCAATCGGAGATAGGAAAGACTGAGGATAAGCTGACTATACCAGTGACGGGGAGTGTGGAAGAGATATTTGGTGTGTGATATGTTGCAATTCCCATAAGTTGAGGAGTAAAATACGCCTGTATTAAATTAGAAGAGGACAATACAAGCGTATGCCACATTATTTTGAAAGAGAAAGAAAAATTTATTCTTTGGAATCAGACATTTCCTGGGCACAACAAGCCTATGCTGAGGATAGGAACATTGGATTACTGATATTGCGACATATGAGTGAATTGTTGCCTGATTCAAAATCCGTAAAAGAGACAGTCGACCGACACGGTGTGAGTTGCTTTAAGTCGGTTGTCAAAGATATGCCCTTGCAAGAGTCTTTGCTGTATTACATCGACTTTATAAATGTAAGAACCGACAGGAGACGATATCATGATGAAATATTGGACAATTTGGCAGACAAACTTGAGAATTTGGGCGAGTTATCGGGTATAGACAAGTGGTTGGTGGAGGTGGTAATCGATAGCGTGAGTGAAGAAAAAGATGAGCTGATAGAAGTGCTCAGTAGTGCTTACTACATACGGCCAATGATGCGAATTTTAGGAAAAAGGCCTGAAGTGAGAGAAAGGCTATTTTCTGTAGTGATGGACTTTGTCAGAGATTCCGGTAGCGACTGTAAGGAGGATATCTTTAGTGATATGTATTCCAAGATGGGAGCTTCTTTATCCTTTAGATTTATAGGAGAGTATATTAGAGAGGCGACAGACTACGACACTTTTTTCTCCGGTAAATTGTTTGAAAATATCATTGATATATTAGAAAGCGAAACTAGGGTCAATTGGAGAGAAAAAGATTGGAATCAAGTAGATACTGAGACTGTGCGCGCACTAGAAAGATGTTTTGTAAACATTGAAGAGGCCATTCCCGATCTAGATAAAAGAGGTCACACTAAGATTGTTCTGAGGGGAGCAGATAAGCTGATTGGCCAATTTCCGGAAGTCAAAACTTTGATGGGTGATGGATTGTTGAGAAGTATCAAAGGTCTTAAAGAAAAACGCTCTGCTAAGAAGGCGGGTAGACTGGCAGGAAAATTGGATGATAGCCATCACTACCTAAGTCAACTATACGACAGCTCACCTACTTCATCTCAGACTAAACTGAGTCGGATAATTGAGAAAGAAGAAGATAAGGAGTTGTTTGAGATATTGAGTCAATTGTTTACTAGCAGGGAATCGCAAGATTTGGATGATTGCTATCTCCCCACCAGATCGGAAGTTAGGCAAATACGAGAGTGCTTGTCAAAAAATGAACTAGTACTGGAGTTGATGGGGCTTATGGCCGACAATCCAGAATATAGATTTCAGATGGGTGTACTTCTCTCGATGATGGATTTTTCCGATCTGCCTGCAAGACTTAAACGACGTCTAAACGTCGAGCAAACAGAATGTAATCATAGATTGTGGGTAAAAAATGAATTATGGTTCCTGTGTGATGAAGCCGAGCCAAGGATGGCAGAGGCTATGTATAACGGAGGAGTGATGCTAGTAAACGAAAATTTGTTAGTCAAATTCAATGGTGAACTGTCGGCGATGTGCCTGAGGACGTTTACCTCGAAAGAGGGGTTTACTTTTTTGAAAGAGAACCAAGAAGAGATCCTATGGCTATTGCCCTGGCTGAGGCAAGGGAGTTATACAAAGAAGACAAAAACGCAGGGCTTCAGGCGCTAGTAGATTTGTGTGAAACGCTACCAAACTCAGGGGAAGTGAAGAATTATTGCGATATCTACGGTGTACATCACTTTAAAGAAATGGTGCAATCAATGCCTTTACAAGAAGCCTCGTTGTATTATGTTGACTTTCTCACAACCAGATTGGACAAGAGATACAACCATGATGAGATATTGGACGATTTGGCTCAAAAACTTGAGGAGGCTACTGCACTATCAGAAATGGATAAATGGCTGGTGGAGGTCATGGTGAATGTTGTAGGGGATGAATCAGATGAACTCGTAAAAATGTTTGATGGGTCCTATTACTCGAAACCCTTGTTGCGTATTTTGGGTAGGTGTACTGAATCGCGAGAGATAATTATTCCGATATTTATGAAATTTATGAGGGTTACTCAGGCCAATGATAGACTGAGAATATTCGAGAGAATGTATACACGTGTAGGTTCTGCGATGTCGTTTAGATTGATAGGGGAGTATTTCAAAGATACAAGTGAGGTTGATACATTTCTTTCAGGAGGTATATTTGGGGTAGTGACAGAAATATTAGACCAAGAAGTAAGCACTTCATGGAGAGGATCTACTTGGGACAAGGTTTCCGGTGACACGATTCGGTCACTGGATTGGTGTCTTAAGAGTATCGAGGAAGCTTTACCTACACTGGACGAAAGGGGACATACAGGAATAGCACTGAGAGGATCAAAACAGTTGATTGAGAAGTATCCTGAAATAAAAAATTTGATGGGTAGTGAGCTATTGGGAAGGCTTAGAAGATTAAAAGAAAAGTAGACGGTGAGACAGCGCGGAATGCTGACTGGGAAAATGGATGGTAGTAGTTTTGAATATCTGAGTCAGTTGTACGACGGTCTGTCGACCATAGATCAATTGAGATTGAGCCGTCTTGTGGAAAGTGAGGGAGCAGACAGTGAAGTGTCTACAGTATTGAGTGATATGTTTTCCAGTTCGGAGTCTAAGTGGTTGAATAATGATTTCTATCCGACCAAAGAAGAGGCGAGTCAGATAACTCTTTGTCTGTCGAAAAACAGGCTTGTTTTGGAGCTGATGAGTCTCATGGCTGACAGTCCTGAATATAGATTCCAAATGGGTGTGCTTCTTTCTGTGGTGGATTTCTCAGATTTACCGGTGAGACTGAAGCGCCAATTACATGTTGACGAAAAAGGTAGCAATCAAAAATTGTGGCCTAAAAATAAATCTTGGTATTTGTGTGATGCAGCCGAGCCGAGGTTGGTGGATGCGATGTTCGATGGAGGGGTGCTGCTGGTCAATGAAAATTTGTTAGTTAAGTTCAACGGTAAGTTGTCGGCGGTATGTATCCGCTCTTTCACTACCAAAGATGGATTTACCTTCCTCAGAGGCAATTGGTATTCTCCTACCGACCAAGTAACAATAGATTTCTTGGAAGAGGTCTATAAAAGTGGTAAAGTCGAGATTAATCTTGAATTTGATTCAGAGTGGGCACTAATGCGTCCTGTTTTTAGGATTGCAGGAAATACCCAAGATGATCTAGTCAATGAAGCTGCTAAAATATCAAAGAAGTTGGCAGGGAAACGCCGAAGAGAGTTTTCTCTAGAAGCTAACTAAGTACCGTTTGAGTAGGTATATAGTGTTTGATAGAATTAATGAGTTAATAATATAAATACATATGTTTGACAGAATGAAACAGTTCGGTTCTCAGGGTACAGCTTTGGCAAAACTGGCTATATTGCAGAAGAAGATCGGCAATCACAAAATCGAATTTGTAGACAATGGCGTGAAAGCAGTAGTTACCGGTGACGGTAAGCTGAAAGAGCTGACCATCGATGGTGAAGACTACAATAAAGCGGTCAAGGTGATCAATGAAGCCATTACCAGCGCTCAGAAATATGCCGCAGATGAGATGAAGGGGTCCATGGGGGAGTTGTCAAAGATTTTGGGAAGTTTACCAAAACAATAAACTCAGCATTTCTTGAGGTATTATTGATTTTGTCTTATGAGAAGTATTAAACCGGTTCAAAAAGTGATTGATGCCTTCGAGGCATTGCCGGGTATTGGGCCAAAGTCGGCCGCCAGGCTGGCTTATTATCTTTTGAATGTGCCTCAGGAAAGACTGGAAGTCTTTGCCAGGGCTCTTAGTAGTCTGAAAAAGGATACAAAATTTTGCAAACTTTGTTTCAACGTAGGTGAAGAAGAGTTTTGTCCGGTTTGCCAAGACAACAGCCGTGACAAGAGTCTGGTATGTGTAGTGGAGACGGCTTTGGATTTGTTGGCTTTCGAGAAAGCAGAGGGATACAGGGGTGTTTACCACGTGTTGGGTGGGTCGGTAAACCCGATGGGAGGGATTGGCCCTGAAGACTTGATGATCCCCCAGCTACTGGCAAGGGTAAAGACTGGGGAGATAAAAGAGCTGATTCTGGCTACCAATCCAAATATGGAGGGGGAGGCGACGGCGATGTATATTACCCAGAGGATTCGAGATATGGGTATGGCTGAGTCACTTAAGATCACCCGTATCGGTCGAGGACTTCCCACTGGGGCTGATATTGAGTACGCCGACGCCCAGACGCTTTTGAGGGCTCTTGAAGGCAGGGGAGAGGTGTAAAAAGAGCCTATAACTTGACAAATCCTATTTATTGTGATAATATAGGCTCACTTTAATGATAGAGGAGTCGGTTGACCTCCTTTAGAAAGAGAATGACTCTTGTCAACCTATCAAACAATTGTCCCGGGCTCACCACCCGGGTTTTTGTTATATTGATGTATGGAGAGTTTAGCTTCACCAGATCAAAACAACTTAAAAGTTGAGGAAGTGGAAAGTATCAAAGAAGTAGGTGATCTTCTGTTGAAGAGCGTTCCGGGGATGGTGGTGCTGGATCTTGATCTTACTTTGAAGACTAAGGAGTATGAGTTGGGTATGGGCGGAATGGAGCCTGGAAGATTACCAGAAGAATCGATGGAATTATTACGACAGCTAAAAGCGAAAGGGTGGAAAATACTGATAGTAACAAATCAACCAAAAGAAGGACATCAGGTGGCTAGAACGATAAGAAAAATTAAGGGAGCAAAATACCCGATCTTTCCTACTAGTGTGGTGGAGGAGTTGGGAGATGAAAACGTACTTGGGGCTGGTGCCGATTTTCTGACAAATAAGTTCAAAAAATCAGCTAAGGCAACAGAGAAAACGAGGGATTGGGTAAAGAGAAATAGGGATGAGGTGCAAGGTCAGCTCGTGTTTGTAGGTGATAGAGTTGGTGATATAGAGTTTTCTCAAAAAGTGATAGATAGATTGGGGACAGATTCGGGAAAGGTGATTTTTTACAAGGTTCAAGGTTTGAACTTACCTGGACCATTTAAGAAATTGGAGAGATTCATACCGTAAACAACATTAGTATGATTAAATTTAGATTATGCCAGGATTAATGGGAGGAATACCGGGACAAATAGCAGGGGATCTAAAAGGGATTGCCGAGATGGCCATAAAACAGACGGTAAAAGCCGGCTCTGATATTGCTACTTCCACAATTGAGACAGTGACAAATGCACCTTCTCAGGTGGCTCAAAGTGCATCCGAGGGGAAACAGTTTGAAAAGGGAGCGGCAGGAAGTGATCCTCAAGCTCAAGCAAAGAAGAAAGCAGAAGAAAAAAGACGTTTTGAGGAAGTTAAGGGTGAGCTGGCTCAATTTATCCAAAGGAAGAAGCAGCTGGATGCCAAAATAGCTCAGGAGAAAGCCCAAGAAGAACAAATTGCGGAACAAAAAGAGGCTCAGGAGAAACAGAAAAGAGAAAGTTTTACAGCAGGGTTGTTGAAAAGGGTAAGTGGACAGTCGCATGGAGAGGTGATGAAAAGCAAGGACTAATTCTGGTGGCTGAAGTGTTAGAATACTTATATTGACATATTTAAACATGACTCGGAAGTGTGCACCGGGTTGTATGGGCGGGAGGAAAGAGGAAACTCGAGTAAACCCCGACGTTTGCTTAGCGTAATTAAGGACAATTGAGAACTAGTTGATGGTGGAATCTCCCCAAAAGGGCCGCAACGAAAGCGGCTATGACGGATATACGAAAAAAGTTAGATAAAATTACCAATAAGAGATTGCTGGTGGTCTTTCCGCATCCGGATGATGAGTCAGTGATGGCGGGAGGACTAATTTTGGCAGCATTAGGGCTGGGTTGGCAGGTGAGTGTCTTGACTCTTACAGAAGGTGGCAGTGGCAAAATACATATAAACGGAAGAGGTCGATCGGTAAGAGAGATACGGAGAGAAGAAATGGCGCAGGCAATGTCTAAGCTGGGGGTGATGGACTGGGTGATGTGGCATTTTGATGATGGGAGGTTGCAGTGGACGAAGACGTGGAGGGAGAGGCTGAGTCGGTTTGTGGAAATAATTAATCCCGGTTTGGTGGTGACTTATGATCTGTCGGGAGTGTCGGGACATCCGGATCATATAAGCTTGTCTTTGGAGATACTGCGAAGTTTCCGGAAACAAAGGGGTTTCAAGTTGTTTTGGACAAGTTTTGAGGGGGAGATGGAAGATAGGCTGGTAGACAAACGAGTAAGTCAGTATTTGCAAAAGGCGGTAATGTATCTGGACTTGAGTTGGTGGAACTCTTTTCGAAAATGGTCAGCTGTATTTGCACACAGAAGCCAAAATCTTGGATCCTATTTGAGAGAATCGATGTGGCGGTTGGTTTTTTTGAGAAGAACAGAGTGGTACAGTGAGGCAAAAATCCAGAAGAGATATAAATATAAAATGGTGCGTTTTAAGATTTAGTTGTTGGGGTCGATGAGAGGACGGAGTGAGTTGTTTTCTACCACATGGGTGACTCCTAGGGAGTAGAGAGCGTTGATGCTCTCCTGAGTCAGTCCATCTGCCTCTATTTTTTGGGTCAGTTCTATCCAGCGATTGGTGGCAAAACCGGAAAAGCCATTGTAGCGGCGATGACCATGACTGAGGGAGTAGAGTGATCTGATGGATTCGATTTCGTGATCCGGTGACGTCCATAGCTTTATAGGAAGCTCAAGAATGATAGCGTCAGGAGGCAGGGCTCTTACTTGCTCGTATACGGGGTGCATATTTATGTTTACCGGGTAGGCTTTGAGTGGAAAGTCGGCTTCTAATAATAGAGATGAGAAGACGATAAGAATGAGAGTTAGTTTAGTTTTTGTCTTGAGTTTTTCGAAGAGAGGTTTTAGCCAAAATCCAATCAGTATTACTGCAGCCAGGAGAGCCAGGACAATGAATCTACTGGGTGTGCGAAAGCCCGTAAAGCCAGGGAAGAGATAATAGAAAAGAGTGTAGGGAAGGGGAATGGGGAGGGAGAAAATTCTTATATTTTTGCCAAATATTTTCAGGACAGGTCCCAGGGACATGATGAGAGAAAAGAAGAAGGTGATAGTAAAAGCTTTTTGAAAATATGACGTGGTACGAAGGGGATTAAGTATTTGCCAGACAGCCGAAATCAAAAATAGAAGAATTACTGTCCAGCTGTGATACATGGTAAATATTTGATCAATACCAAGGGAGAATGCTGCGGCGTCACGGATGGGGCGGCTGGCTTCGGGGAGGGAAAAGTGGAGTTCCAAATAGGGGTATAGGAGAAATGCCCAAGCAATATAGAAAGCAATACCTTCGATGAAAATAAATTTTAGATCATTGATGAACTTGTTTTGGGTGAGCCGGGTGACTATGTATAAGATGACAGTGGAAAAAAAGATTAGATAAGCAGGGAAAAGGCTCTCAGCCATTTGGAGAGTGACGCCGGCAAAGAAAAGGAATAAGTAATCAGATCGGTTTTCTTTTAGGTAACGGGAAAAGAAATATATGCTCAGTATAAGTGGCCAGAGTAGAAGCATTTGGATGTGAGGGTAATATGCCAGATGAAAGCCGGAGAGGTTGAATAAGAGCACCGAAAGCAGTGTAATCCAAGGATCTTTGAATAAATAATCAAACAAAAGGAAAGAAGAAAATACAGTGAGGAAGAAGCCGATGATGAAGACGATATTAAAAATCTGAATCGGGTTTGTAGTGAGAGCGCGAAAGGGGAGTGTCATCACGGCCGAGGTGATAAATGGATCGGAATAAGTAAGAGTGTTATTGTCAGGAGCAAAGAAGGTACCGTAATAGAGGGGTTGGCCATCGGTGATGTTTTGCTGGACTTGGCCGATGATGTAGGCAATTAATCTAGTGTCATTCCTGTCGGGGAGAGTATCTTTACTGTAGATAAATGCCGATGGATAAACAAAAAGTACCAGTAGCAAAGACAAGGCAGTGATGGCTAAAAGACGCTTCATTGGGTCTGATTATAGATGCTTATTTGTTACAATAAGGCAATGCTGAAACTGTTCAATAGTATGTCGAAGTCTGTGGAGGATTTTGTCCCCCTGGAGAGTGGTAAGGTGAGTATGTATGCTTGTGGTCCTACGGTATACGACTTCACTCACATTGGTCATGGAAGAAAATATGTAAATGATGATGTGTTGAGGCGAGTGTTGACGGTAATTGAGGAGCTGGAAGTGACTCATGTGCAAAACATCACCGATGTGGGTCATTTGGTGTCGGACTCGGATACGGGTGAAGATAAGATGGAAAAAGGAGCCAGAAAAGCGGGCAAGACCGTTTGGGAAGTGGCGCAGGAATATACCGAGTATTTTAGGAAAGTGATGAAGGATCTCAATATTTTGCCTCCTACTATCGAATGCAAGGCTACGGATCATATCCAAGAGCAGATTGATTTGATAACAAGGATTTTGGATAAGGGACATGCATACGAAACGGATGAAGCCATATATTTTGATGTGACTAGTTTTTCTGATTATGGGAAATTATTTGGTCAGACGATGGAGGAAAAGTTGGTAGGAGCTCGTGAAGAAGTTGAGACAGAAACAATGAAGCGAAATCCGGCTGATTTTGTTTTGTGGTTTAAGCGAGTGGGGAAGTTTGCCGAGCATACTATGTATTGGAGTAGTCCTTGGGGAGACGGGTTCCCGGGGTGGCATATAGAGTGCAGTGCCATGAGTATGAAATACCTGGGTGAACAGATTGATTTACATACAGGAGGAGAAGATCATTTGTCGATACATCATCCAAATGAGATTGCCCAAAGTGAATCGGCTACTGGAAAACATCCGTTTGTGAAGTATTGGTTTCACAGTGTGTTCCTTATGGTTGACGGGAGAAAGATGAGTAAGAGTTTGGGAAATTATTACCGAGTGGAGGATGTGGTGGCAAAAGGATTTGCACCCTTATCGTTGCGTTATTATTTTTTATCCACTCACTACCGCAAGCAGATGAACTTCACTTTTGAGGGGTTGGCAGGAGCACAAAGTGCCTTGGAGAAGCTGAATGAGTCAGTAAATAGACTTGAGGGGCAAATTGAACCGGATGGGTGGTCTACTGAGGGGGAGGAATACTACAAAAAGTTTGTAGCTGCAGTTGAAGATGATTTGAATACTCCTCAAGCGTTGGCTGTGATTTGGGAAATGATGAAGAGTGGTATCAGCGATCAAGCTAAGAAAAATTTAATTAATGTTTTTGATAGCGTTTTGGGATTGGATTTGGGGGCGGTGAATGAAGAAGAGCTTCCGGGTAATATAAAGAAATTAATGGAAGAGAGAGATGTTGCAAGGAAAGAAATGAATTGGTCTGCCTCAGATATGATTGCCGATCAAATTGTGTCGAGTGGGTACAAAATAATGGACACTCCTTCGGGAACATTAGTGAAGAAGAAATAGTCTATAATTTGGAAATATGTCCCCGACTGAAAGAAGAAGGATAAACAGTTCCGCAGTAAAGCGTAGTGTAAAGAAGTATGGTCGTGCTTACAAAATGATGGAAATGTATGATAAAGGGCTTATTAAATCAGCCAAAGATTTGGCTGGAATTAGACGAATGCGAGCTGCTCTTCAAAAAGTTTCATAGTTTTCTGGATTTTGATGAGCCGATTCCGCCGTTTGATACCAGGTTCCCCGGGAAATTGGAGGCCGTGTTGGGTGCGGTCTGTCAGACACTGGATGGAAAGTATCTTTACTCGACAATAATAGATGCTTTAGTGGCTTATTTGGTGATGATAAATAGGAGTCATCCGTTTCAGAATGGGAATAAGAGGATGTCAGTATTGTTTTCAAATGTATTTTTGATACAAAATGGTTATGATTTCACACTGACTAATGATAGGATGTTTAACTTAGCGATTACAATCGCCACTGCTGGGGAGTGGGGTATAGAGAATGATGTTTTAAAAGATTTTGTCAGGGACTATATAAAAGATAAAATTAAAAAGCTATACTGATATCAATGAGACGTGTTGTTTCTTTGTTTGTTTTAATGCTGGCTGCGGAGATGGGCATATGGAGTTTGGGGAAGGTGGATTTTCATACCGATAGGCGAGTGTTGGGTGAGACCACCGGGAGCATTGATGCTAGGGTGGCTGCACTAGAGAGACGAGTGTATCAGCTGGAGAAAAATGCAGGACTAATAAAGTCCAAATCCAACACAAATGTATCGAAAGAATCTTTCGTAACTCTTAATGGTGGTAGTGTCGAAGGATATGACTGGACTAAGTTGTCGGGTAGTGACTTTACTTTTGATTTGAGTCTGTATGCCAATGGGATAGTGACATGGGAGGGGTGGATGGATAATGGTCTGGGTAGTGTGCGGATTTATGACGATACTAATCATAGAGCTGTGGATGGTAGTGAAGTGATGATTACCAGTGGTAAGAAGTCCAGCTTTTATTCAAAGCCACTGTCCATTTGGAGAGGACAAAATACATATCATTTGGAGATAAAGAGCTTGTCCGGTCAGGTGATGATTACCGAGTCGAGATTAAAAGTGGTAGTGAGGTAATAAAAAACCCTCCGGTTAGGGAGGGTGGGGAAGGTTAGTATTTCTTGTATGAGGTAGCGACCTCTTTCAGAACTGAGTTGTCGCTTCCGATGAGGATCACATGCAGTTTAATATCCCCGAGAATCCCCCTGAGCTCTTGAGCAGAGCTAACGGCATTGTCGTCACCGTCGGAGATGAGCAAGATCTCGGCATTGACCAATCCGGTTTCCATGCGGATGTCGTGGACGGCTGTTTTGATGGCACCCAGGATGTCGGTGCCGGAGCCGGAGTAGCCGGAGCGGGCGACGACATCGAACACTTTCTGTGCTTCTTCCGGAGTTGTAGCCATCCCTTTGGGGTGGACATCTCCGTCAAAAAAACGGTGGATGTAGGTGGCCTTGCCATCGATCGCCAGTTCCAAGAGCCTGCAGCCCACACCGCGGGCGGTGATATAACGGGGGATTCCCGTTGAGCCGTTTTCTCTCATGGAGCCCGAGACGTCTTGCAACAAAACATAAACTGCCTGTTCGAACTCTTTCTTGTAATACTGTGTTATGGTGAGATCGTCTGTCGCCAAGCGATACATGAAGTTTGGATCTGCCATGTCTTCGGGAGATACCTGAGAGATCTGATCGAGGTCTCTTAGAGGTTCGATCTCAAGATCGTCACTGGGATAGTTGACGGGGGTTGATTTCTCTCCGGACTTGGCAGTTACATCGATGTCTGTGGAGCAGGCGATTGAGAGGGCGACAATGTCTTCAAGTTTGAGTTCCCGCGCCAAGCGTTTGACGAGCTCTTCTTGGTGGGACATATCCTTGAGGGCGTCGTGACCAAATCCTGCCTGACGCATCATTTGAGCTTTGAGAAATTCTTCTTCTGAGCTCAGGATCTGGCGAATCATTTGCTCTTTAGCTTTCTGTGGATCGCTATTGCCTGTGGCCGCTTGGGCAAGCATGCTTTCGGCTTCAGCTTGGCTGTCAGCTTCAGAGCCGTCTGACGAATAGTCGGAAGAGGTTGAACCTGAGTTCGAGTTGTTTTCTTCTCGCCAGCTTAAGAATGCGTAGATTAAGAGTGAGAGCAGTAGAAGGAGTAAACCAATAATGAGCGCAGCGATAATTGATTCTGTGTTCATCTAGTCCTCCATTATGGCTTCTTGAAGATGTACTCTTTGACGATATCGATCTTGCGATCCATCTTTTTGATGATGGCATTTTTTTGAAGAGTGGTGGTTTGAGTTTGCGGTACTACAGCGGTTACTTTGTCGTGCAGCTCTGTTAGCTTGCGAATGGTATTTACAAGATCTGCTTCCGCCATAGTTTTGGCGGAAGTGACAGTGAGGGAAGGGATTTGACCCTCCAGTTCTGCGAGCAGCGCCTGTTGAGCGTTGTCGATGCTGGCGCCCATTTGCTTCTCGGCTTTCTTGATGGCGGGTAGAGCAGCTCTTTTAAAAGTCTCGATACCGGCTACATCTTCGCCGTCACAAACACCATGAGCCACTGCAAGAATGTCTTCAGGGATCAGGGTTGTTCGTCCGTAGGTCCAGAGCGCGTGAGCTTCGAGAATCTGAGTGTAAAGTGCCAATGACCGATCCGAAATGGCCATGTTGGTTGCCTGCTTGAAGGCGTTCATAGCTTCGACGTAGGCTTGGATAAGGATCGGATCTGTGACTAAGTTGTTGCTTACTACGATATCTGAGAACGCCAGAAGGTCACTCAGGGGAAGGGTAGTAGTAGGTACCAGACCAGTGAGATAGGTAGTAAGCATGTCTAAGATTTCCTGATCTGCGTCAAGGTAGCTTACCTTGCATTTGAACAAGAACCGGTCGACTACTGCTTTTAGATCAGGGTTTCGCTTGGCTTTGTCCCATGGGTCGCCGTTTGTGGTGGCTACGGCCGTGTGAACCAGCGACTGCACTCTTTCTGTGCCGTTGAGGAAAAGACGCTCGTTAAGAAGCGTTAGAAGGGCACGAAGCAGAGGGTCAGAAGCGTCCAAGAATTCATCCAGGAAGACAAAGTGGCAGTTGACTGCACCCTCGTCGAGCCAGTAGCGAACGCGGCCCTCCTCGGTCATTATCTTAGTGTTGACGGGACCAAAAACATCCTGTCGGGAGCTGAAGCGAGAGAGGTTGGCTTCGTATTTTTGGGCACCGGTGATTGAGCCAAAAACGGCTCGGGCAAGAGCAGTTTTTGCAGTGCCTGTGTCGCCCCAGATGAGTATGTGCTGGCGCATGACTAGCGCCAAGATCATCTGTTCGATGGCACCAGACCGCTGAGGGAAGATGGTGTTGAGCTCGGTGCTAAGAGCATTCAAATTTTGAGAAACTCGTTTAATCAGGTCTTGATCAGGGTTCACCAAATTGTGTATGCGTGACTGAACCATAGAAATACTCTCCTTTTTGAATGTACAGAGGTTGAGGTAGATTACAACCTATATTATATCAACTGGGCTTTAATTAAGATAGTGAGGCTGGGGACTGAGGGAGGTGTCTATAATTGTGGGGTGGAAGAACAGGAAAGAGGCGCTGAAACACTTTTTGATTATTCATTTACAGTGATATTTTTGTTGGACGCGGAAAACTCAGGTAAACTGATGATGCTCAAAAGAGCAGGGTGGAAAAAGATAGCACCGAACATGTACACAGGTGTAGGAGGGACTATTGAAGAAGAGACTGTCATGGAAAATGCTCATAGAGAATTGCAGGAGGAGACTGGATTTACAGGAGTGGAGCTGTATGAATTTGCTCGCTGTATTATTTTTGAAAAATCTACCGCAGTTTATTATTTTTGGGGGATATATCCCGGAGGTGATTTACCGGAATGCGATGAAGGGGAATTGGAATGGGCAGATTTTGACAGCTTGGGAGGGATGGAGATAATTCCGACAACGAAAATGGTTCTGGAAGAATGGGGGAGAAGGGGATTTGCAGTAGACCGACCGTGGACGCTAATTGCCAGACCGCTGAATAACCCTAATGTCTATATGGCAAGAGAGTTGGTAGCCGTAATTGAGGGATTGGTATGAGGTTACCAGCTAACGATGAGGGAGTAGGAGATGTAAGTGGTGAATCGTTCAGGGGTTTCTACTTTTCTTATTTCGGTGGTAAGACCGTTTTCTTCGCAGAACGACTGTAATTGAAGCATGACACCCATGTTCATAGGGATGGAGTCGACCACTTCATCACTGTTGGTATGTCCGAAGTCTCCCATCTCCCAAACAGTGGCAGTATTCTTTCCCTCACCGGCTGCCTTGTTAAGTTTTTCTTCTAGACCGGCTAGGATTGAGTTATACAGACGATCATCCGCCTGACGTTTTTCTTCTCTGGATGAGAGACGAGATTTTTCTTGATCTGTATCTTGCTGATCTTTTGCTGCTTGGGTAGCGCGTCTTAGATCTTCCGTGTTTATGGACATAGATTGAGCTTATATATCCGTGTGAGTGGTGTCAAGTAAAGGGAAAGAGACGCTTATTTGCGGTGATATACTCGTGGGATGGAAAGAGAGATTTATTTACCGTTTGAAAGGCAGACTGAGGAAAAAATTTTGAGTGATGAAAAGAGAGAAAAATATTGGAGGTTGATGTTGCTTGCCAAAGAAGCCAGGGCGTACCCGGATCAGTCAGGATTTTTTGTCAAAACTGCGGGGATGACCGAAGACGGAACTGATTATTCGGGAGGGAATAAGGAATATGCCATGAGTGATGCTTTCATTCACGGAGAGACGGCGGTGGTATCTGGACTGAGGGATATGACTGATAGTCCGATTGAGGCGATCTGTTGGTACAGGAAAGCTGGGGAGATAATTACACCGCATAGCTTTGGATGTCCTTGTGGTAATTGCCGGGACGTGTTGCGCCGATACTGTGGCTTGAATACAGCGCTAATCAATGGGAATGAAACGGGGATTGTGGTGGCTCAACTAAAGGATTATTTATTTGAAAATTTTAGAAGAAAAACTTTGAATGAGGTGAGTGAGCAAGGTGTGGTAGAGGCACTGGGAGCAAGAGAGATGGCGATAGATGTTTATTTGCCGGAGGAAATGAAAAGGGGATTGTATGGGGCCGCCATCGTGGCGAAGGACGGGACGATTTGGAAAGGGTCGCAATATTCCAATTGCGGTTATGACGCTGTGACACCAGTGTTGTCGGCAGTGCTTAATTGGAGAAATACATATCCCCAAGGCTCGGCATCACAGAGTCATTTGCATCTGTCCAAATTGGTAGTGGCAGGAGGTGCAGAGATGATAGCGCCATTCTATCGTGACAGACAAGCTATTTTGGAGTTGGATGAGATATTGAGGATGTTTAAGGGGGACAACAATCCACTCGAGGTAGAGATTGTAAAAGTAGGTGAGGGTGGTGTGGAGGCTTATGAAACTACTGTAGAAGAATGGCTGCCTCATCCATTTTCTCCTGGTGCATTCAGAATGGATGATGTGACTAGAGCACAGCTGGAGAGGCTGCTTAAGTAGAATTGCAAAGCAGTGTAAAATGTTTTCATAATCTCAAGCCATATGACGTCCAAATCATCGCAAATAATTTCAGAAGCTTGTGGAAAAACAATTTTGATCGGAGAGCATATTGTGGTTTATGGATATCCTGCTTTATTGCTACCCCTAAACCTCAAAGTAAAATGTAAGTTAAGTGAGTTTGAAAATGGTGAAGTTAACAATAAAGTTGAAATTATAGCTCTTGGCGAGAAATCCGAATTTAGTTGGGATGAAATCGATAGATTTTACTTAAACCATAATCAACATCCAAATTTTAAACATCAGTTGGTGTTAGCGTCTTTAAATACCGCCTTTGACTATTTTGAGATAAAAAACAGACCAGTTTTTAGATTGGAATTGAAATCCTCTATCCCAATAGGTGGTTTCGGGTCATCTACTGCGGTGTCAGCATCTATTGTCAAATGCGTTGCGAAGCTGGTGAATAAAAACATCTCTCAACTAAAATTATGGAAACTTTTAATAAAAATTGAAAAGTTGTGCGGCACTAGAGTTAGCGGGGCTGATCAGTACGTGATTTCTTACGAGTCTTTTGTGAAATATCAAAAAAACATACAGCCGGAGAAGATCAAACTAAATTCAAAAATTTTGAAAAATTTCTTAATAATCCAAAGTGGAGCACCATATTGCACCACCAAAGAGTGTGTTGATTTTGTCGCCGAGCAAAAAAGGTCCAATCCTAGAAGGATAAGGGATATTTTTCTGAGTTTGGCTAAAGAGGGGAAAAGGATGCTCGTTTGTCTTAAAAATGACGACTCACTTGGATTTTTGGAAACAGTTAAAAATTCCGGAGAGTTGTTAATTTCGCTAGGAGTTGTTTCTCCTGATTCGGTTAATTTAATAAGGAAGATCGAAAATCTTGGTGGTTATCTAAAATTAACAGGTGCAGGGACGATCTGTGACGGTGGAAGCGGGGGAATTCTCTGCTTTAGTAATAATTACAATAAAATTGAGTCTTTTCTTTTAAAAAATAATTTGGGTTATTTGAAAGTATCTATATGAGAGAAAACTCAGATCTAAATGAATTTGAACCATTAAGATTATCTACCATAAGCCTTGAGCAAGGAAAGGTTTTGGTTAGCAGAATAGAGAATTGTTTAAAAGGAAACACAAATGCCGATCTATTTGTTTTATTGGATTTTGGTGCGGCACCGTTAGAGGTAATAATGAGAGAACTGACTCCTGGTATGAATTTGAATATACAGCACTTGAAGATTGACAGAGACTCTGTGCAAAGGTTGGGTTCATTTTCTGCAAGAGAACTTCAAGTGAAAATTGGTAAACCCAACATGGAGTTTTTGCGGGGAATCATTGAAGGTAAAAAGCATGTTGTCCTAGTTGATGATATTGAGTATGAAGGTAAAACATTGAATTTGGCAGAAACAATCGTAAAATTTATCAATTCGGAATGTGAAATAGTCAGGTTTCCGATTATTAAGTCTTCACAGAATGTTCTACCCGGTAGCGATGCATGGCCATTTGCCGTATTTGACGATGTCGGATTGGTAAAAGGATTCCGTATGCCCTGGGAGGATGATCAAAGCAGATTTGTTGGAAGGAGAATAGAAGGAAAAATAGATATGTGGACGAGTCCTGTGGATAATCTAGATCCACTGTCTGTTTCTTTAAAAAATGATCTCCAAAAGGTTTCTGAATATTTTAAATATAATTAAGATTATGTTTGGGCAATTAGTTATAATATAACTTTCTATGTCACAGAAAGTTGGAACGATTGAATTGCTATCCTTCTTTTAGAGTTTAGGTTTTGTTTTTATTGCGTAGGCCGACAAAAGACAGTAGACTAATGTTTAAAGACAATATGGAGGAATCCCAAACACACAGAGAGAAACCAGATCATGTTTATGATAGATTCATTGGATACAGCTTGTTAAAGAATATAAGACACAATGGTGAACCAGTGGTTCCGAGAATATTAAGAGAGGGAAAAGACGATAAAGGTTTATTTTTTGAAACGGAGGAGCTTCCAGGAACAGATCTGGATGTTTTCCTTATGGATTCGAAACCAACAATAGAACAAAAAATGCAAGTTATGATGGAGGTGACTAAACAGTTAATGACTATTGATAGAGCTGGGTATATGCTTTTGGATCGACATGGTCAAAATATTAGGGTCTTAAAACATGAAGGCAAAATATCAGTTAGACAGATGGACATTCAAGATTTATATGATAAAGAAGCAGGAACTGTATATGTATCGGGTTATAGAAAAGTATACGATGAATTAATTGATGGCTGGAAAGAGAGAGGTGTCGATTTATGGGCCCAAACAGTAAACTTTTTATTGAAATTAGAACTGCTTGCTTTGAAGAATGCTAACAAAACTGAGGCGACAGAATTACTAGACCAACACCGATGGTCCGATAATCATATGAAGAATGGAAGTAACTTAAACGATCACCTTCAAGCATTAAAAGACGTCTATGACATGTTGTGATGGGGACGATCCATAGTAAAATATGCCTATGGGTCTTAAGATTGGAATTGTAGGTTTGCCAAACGTGGGGAAGTCCACTCTGTTTAATGCGCTGCTCAAGAGGCAGCAGGCTTTGGTGGCAAACTACCCATTTGCAACGATAGAACCAAATGTGGGAGTCGTAGAAGTTCCAGATGAGCGGTTGAAAGTGCTGGCTGAGATTTCAAAGAGCGGTAGGATTGTTCCCGCAACAGTGGAGTTTGTGGATATTGCCGGATTGGTGGCAGGAGCTGCCAGTGGAGCAGGATTGGGGAATAAATTCCTGACACATATCAGAGAGTGTGATGTGATTTTGCAGGTACTAAGGGACTTTGCCGATACTGAGATTGTCAAAGAGGGGAGCGTGAATCCGGAAGAAGACCTCAAAGTAATTGAAACAGAGCTCATTTTGAAAGATTTGGAAACAGTAGCTAGAGTAAGAGAGGGGAAAGATATCCGAGCTAAGGGAATGGAGAAAAAGAAAGCGGTGGTGGATAAGCTATTTGAGGGATTAAATTCGGGTAAGAGTTCCAGAGAGATACTGTCTAGTGAAGAAGAGATAGAACTGGCGGGAGATTTGTTTTTGTTGACTTCCAAAAAGCAACTAAAAGTATTCAATGTCAGTGAGGATGATCCTAGGTTAAAGGAGGCAGGTGGAGATGATCTATATATCAGTGCCAAGGTAGAGTCCGAGGTGTCATCTTTGTCCGAAGAAGATGGTAGAGCGTACTTGGCCGAGCTAGGAATAGCGGAGTCGGGATTGGATAAGCTAATTGAGAAAGCATACGAGACCTTGGGGTTGATCAGTTTCCTGACGACCGGAGAGATGGAAAGTAAGGCATGGACAATCAAAAGGGGTACTAAGGCTCCTCAGGCTGCAGGAGTGATTCATACCGACTTTGAGAAGAAGTTTATCAAGGCTAAAGTGTGCGATTATGGAGATTTTGTGGCCTTGGATGGCTGGAAAGTGGCTGCTGAGAAGGGGAAGGTACGTTTTGAGGGTAAGGAATACGTGATGAAAGACGGGGACGTGGTGGAGTTTATGATTGGAAGTTGAGCCTAGGAGCTTGACTTTCTGCCTGGCCTATAGTATACTTGGCAGGTTCTTTCCAATAGAAATAAACCCACTAAAGGAGGTAAATGTGGAATGTTTGCTATGGCTTCTTAGTCTGGCACTTTCCGTGCTGGCCGCTGCATTTTTTGTGATGAAAGCTCAAGGATTTCACGGCGGCAAATCCGGGTTGGCCATTGTTCTTTTGTTCGCCACAGTGATCTGGGGACTTTTTTCCCTCATCATGTCGGTAATCAGCCTAGTGCAGGCTGGAGTAATAATTGTTTAGTCACACACCCTCTCGGTTTTCCGGGAGGGTTTATTTTTAGCTACTATCATGCATGTTGTAAAAGCCTATAACTCGTGGTATATTTTGCATGTTCTCTAAATTTATATGAAATTATGTCTTTGAAGGGAGAAAAAACACAATGTCTCAAGAAGAGTCCCGGAACGCGATTCTGGTCTTGAGGTTTTTTTCCAGTATATTTTCAGCTTTCTTTGTCATGGGCGGAGTATGGGCTATGTCGAACGGCTTTGTCCCTCCCGCGCTCGCATATGGAGCGTTGTTCGTAATTTCAATAATGGTGGGGTGGTTTACCACTCTATAGTGATTGAGGCCTGCCTTACCGCAGGCCCTTTTTTGATATATAATATGCGTGTTATCAAACAAATATTATGAAAAAAGCGACGACAACCGAAATAAAGTCCATGGGCATCGTAAACAAATACGAGCTCGTTGTCATCTATCCAACCTCAGAAAATGAGATTGGTGCCGAAAGGCAGATTACCGACAGGTGCAAGAAACGCGGCCTTAAGGTAGTAGAAGTTGATAAATGGGGTACACGCACCATGGCATACGAGATCAAAAAGCAGACCAGAGGATATTACCTCAGGTTGGTTCTTGAAGGCACTTCCGAAGCAGCTTTATTGCTGGAGAAAGATATGCAGATGGACGACAAAATGCTAAGATTTTTATTGATTAGAATTTAATACATAGAGTATGAGTACGAGAAGTTTAAATAAAGTGTTATTAATTGGGAACTTGACCCGTGACCCCGAGTTGAAGTACACCCCACAGGGGACAGCCGTTTGCCAGTTTGGCTTGGCTACCAATCGTGAGTGGACAGATTCTTCTGGACAAAAGCAAGAAGGCGCCGAGTTTCACCAGGTAGTTTCTTGGGGAAAATTGGCCGAGATTTGTTCTCAGCTATTAAACAAAGGTAGAAAAATCTTTGTGGAAGGTAGGCTGCAGACCAGATCCTGGAAAACTGCCGATGGTCAAGACAGAAAAATGACTGAAGTAGTGATTGAAGAAATGATTGCTCTTGACGCACCCAAGGGTGCATCCTCACATTCCGATACTTTTGAGACCTACGTTCCGGAAGTTCCCGGAGAGACAAGTGTTTCTCCATCAGAGGAAATCTTTACCGGTGAAGTTAGCAATGAGTCTGATAAACCCGAGAATAAAGGTAAGAAGACAGACATTGCCGACGAGATTCCTTTCTAATAATTTAAGAAAAAAATGAGTAAAATGATTCAAAAGAAGAAAATTAAGCGCGTCACTAAGCCTTGCCCTTATTGCACCAAGAAAACAGAGCCTGACTACAAAGATCTCGAATCGATTTCTTTGGGAGTGTCTCTCAAAAAGAGAATACTTCCTCGCTGGAACACAGGCTGTTGCCAGAAACATCAGGGCAGACTTTCTTCCATGGTAAAGAGAGCTAGATTTTTGGCTCTTTTACCTTTTACGGATAAGGCGTAAGATAGAAAAGTGCTAAAGACAAACATGCCCTCAAGCCTAAAGAAGATAAGGCAGATACTTATATTTGCCATTGTAGCTTTATTGTTTTTGGGTATTGGTTTCAAGCTTGGAAAAAGAGAGAGTGGTTATCGGATAGTTGGTGGTGGTATCAATGAAATTGACACCACAGTGATGAATGAGGTGCTGGAGAGGTTGAAGGTAAGTTATCTTAAACCCGACGATATTCAAGCGAAAAAACTGATGTATGGAGCGGCTGAAGGGATGACCTCATCTTTGGGGGATCCTTACACATCCTTTTATCCTCCTACAGACAATGTGAGATCCAAAGAAGATTTGCAGGGTGAGTTTGGTGGAGTAGGAATTCAGCTGGGATATATCGAAGATACGCTCGCCGTGATGGCTCCTCTCAAGGGGACACCGGCGGAAAAAGCGGGAATCAGAGCAGGAGATTTGATCCTTAGAATTAAAGATGAGACTAAGAAGATAGATCAGGATACCTCAGGCTTGAAGATAGATGAAGCTGTGGACATGATCCGAGGCCTCAAGGGAACAACTGTGGTTTTAACTATTTTCCACGATGGAGACAAGCAATCAAGAGATGTTTCTTTAGTCAGGGATGTAATCAATGTCCCCTCTACAGAGATAGAGTGGCTGGATAATAATAAAGTGGCTGTTTTGAGGGTGAATAAATTTGGTGAGCAAACACTGACTGAGTGGAACAAAATTGTGGACGAAGTGATTGCCCAAAGTGCTACGGGCGTTATTTTAGACCTGAGAAACAATCCTGGGGGATTTCTGCAGAGAGCTGTAGACTTGGGTAGTGAATTTATTTCTAGCGGAGTGATTGTCAAACAGAGAGATAGAAATACTACTGAGACTTTAGAAGTAGATCGCAAGGGTCGACTGATAGGGAAACCTTTGGTGGTGCTGATCAATAAGGGTTCTGCCTCTGCTTCAGAGATTCTTGCCGGTGCTTTGCACGAGAGAATTGGGACCAAGCTAGTTGGAGAGAAAAGCTTTGGCAAGGGGACGGTACAGGAAGTACAAGATCTTTCAGGTGGAGCTGGATTGCATGTGACCATTGCCGAATGGCTACTGCCCTCGGGTAAAAATATTCATAAGGAAGGATTGACCCCGGACGTCGAAGTGAAATTTGATTTTGATGAGAAAAACCCTGAAAGAGATAACCAGATGGATAAGGCTTTGGAAGTTCTAAAAAGTTTAGGAAGTTAATTACCCGAAAAAAAATCCCCCCCGCTAGGGAGGGAGGGAAGGAGAAGCTAGTTTTTCTTGTTGGGAGGAGTGATCCCGAACCAGATATACAGTAAGACCATGATTAATTGGACCAGCTCTTCATCCGGAATGCCGGGAGTAAACTGGCCGACGACCCAAACGATAGCGGCGACGAGAACGAAAACAATAATGTTGTACAGGTTGAAACGGTGGTTCTTTGGCTCTGGAAAAATATTCCCTTGTTCCTTCAATTTGTCTTCAAGTTTTTTTTCGTCCATTATTTTTCTCCTAGTTTTGATAGGTCGCCAAAATTGGCGTTGATTAGGACTGGGATTAGGCTCATCATTGTGAGAACAAAAATGATAAGGACTGCGTTCCAAAAACTGGATGTCAGAGCGACAAATACATAAAAAAATGTAAAGGGAGTTCCCGTAAACCAGAGGTTTGCCATTGCCGACCCGCTTTTGGGAAAGCCGGCAAGGAGAAAGATCATAATGATCAGCATTGCCTTGGAGTACGGATCAATATGGAAAATACCCAATATCCAGTCTATGGCGAGAGTCAGAGATACATAAATCAATGGGGTGACCATCATGCTAGCGGTAGTAATTACCGGATGTTCTCTAAAAATGGACACAATGGTCGATGTTTCGTCGAAGATAAAGAGGTTGGCTACAAAACCAAACACAGCGGTCAAAAATACCAGCAGAATAGTTAACTGTCCTACCGTGAGTGACAGAGGTGTTATCGCGGTAGTGGTTAGCCATGGAGCGAGTAAGTTTAACCCCACCCCCATCGAATTGAGAATAAACAAAGCGGTAACCCCCACAACCAGCCAGTAAGCTCCGCAAATAACGTTCTCGATGAACGATACCCGTACTTTTATCACCGCGAATAGTACGAAATCGTAGCTGAGGTGTACCAGCAGTGTAATCCAAAAGCCATATTTTAGGAAGATAAGGCTCAGGACTAGGCCAAGTATCAATTGGGGGAGAATTAAAATGGCTTTGCGATGGCCCTTCTCGTGATTGAAGATATGAGGGAGGGCAAAGAGGGCGTTCCCGATAAGGATAAACAGGATGGTGACGAACAAACCACCACCCAAGTATGATCTTAGCCAACCAAGCAAAATTTGACGGGTGATGAGTTCCTCCAAGAATACCGTCAGGTATACCAGGTGCGGTCCTTTCTCGAAAAGCTTCATCGGATCAAATGCAGCTTTGATGTTGTCTTTGCCGACAATATTGCGGACGAGCAGCGCAAGCGTTAAGCCAATTGCGAGTAGAACTGCAGTTTGTTGGAGGACAATAATAATGGTCTCTTGTATAGGTTTCTGAGACATAACGTTACTGCCGGAAAGCAGAGCGGGTATGTCTGTGAAGAGAGATAAGGGATTGAAGCCGGTGAATATCGCAAGTAGGAATACGGTTGCGATTAGGCAGTAGTAAGACCATTTGCCAAGGTAGCGTTTCAGCTTGCCTAAATCCACATTTGAGATGTTCAAGTTGTTTTACTCCTATGTCAATGAGCAAGGATATGTCCTATATTCTATATCATTATGGTGAAAAAGTCATCCTCCTTGTGCCTACAGCAGAGTTCCTTTGGGTCAAAAAAACACCCTCATTGCTGAGGGTGGTAGGAGAGATATTTTAATGCAATCTTGAGTCTTTCTTTGTCTTGAGGGTGTGTACTGAAGATAGATGAAACTTTCTGTCTTAAGCTTACCTTATTTTGATGATTAATTTGGGACATAAAGAAGTCAATCCCTCCAGCGCAAAAGTCTTGTGAATAGGCGTAGAGATCTGACCTCTTCTCTGTCAGTCTGTGAGACAGACTAATAAGGTAGGGAAGAATGAGTAACGAAGTGGTTGCGAAAATTATAGCCGGTAAAAGCCCGCATACGACATAGGTCAGGCAGAGTGCTGGTACAAATACAGCCAGGCTGGGCCGTTTATATTTTGAAACTAAAATCAGAAAAGAACTATCTCGGAATTTGATATGGCAAATCTCATGGGCCATAATGAACGATATTACGGACGGGGCAAAGGAAAACGGTATCTCAGCAGAAAAGACGATCATACTTGAGTCATATCTATCAGTTGAGTAGACATACCCTTCGCCTGTATTGTCTACGTATAATATTGTCTTATCAAGGTGGGCTTTGTATGTTTCATTGCTAAATATCGCATCGACTGTCATTAGTCGAGTTGCTTTATCGATATTGCTTTCGAACATTGTGGTAGCAAAATCGTATGCGGTGACCAGATTCTCCAGTTTACCGAGGCTTGATTTGTAGTAGGCGTGATACCAACTGTAAATCAGCAGGCAGTTGCCACAGATAAAGAAAATCCAGGACATGATAAGTAGCAAAGAGGAGTTGGAGATAACCGCTACCAAGGACAGATCGTATAAAAGAAAGACCATCGGACTCAAAAGGATGCCCATTATGACGATTCGAGTCAATCTGACCTGAAGGCTTACAAGCTTAATTTCTTTATTAATGTCCAATCAGACACTCTCCTTTGGGCACGAACCTATGGTGTTTAATTGCCCTATAGTTTACCATAAAGGTATGACTAGAGCAACACTAAGGCTTGAAAATAGTGAAATTTTGGGGTAATTTTTATATATGAAAAATTTCATTTTGGGTGCTTTAGTAGCGTTGGTGTTAGCCACGAGCTCCGTCGGTGGAGCGGCCATGGATAGAGTATTTAATTGGAGTTTCCTGGATAAATACATACAAAGAGGCACGGATGGCGCGGTGGGTGAAACTCGGGTGGTGAGTGATGATGATCATCTGAGTGAGATGCTGGATAAGGTAGGGCCGGCCGTGGTGACTGTGGCCGTCAAAGGGACACGTCCTGATAGGGTGTTTTTTGATTGGAATAGTTTGGGGATGAAACAGCAGAAAGGTGAAGATTTTCAACAGGATATTGGCTCTGGATTTGTAGTGGATGCCAAAAATGGGTTTGTGGTCACCAATAGACATGTAGTAAGTCAGAGCGGTGTGGAGTACAAAGTGATAACTGTTGAAGGGAGCGAATACAAAGTGCAAAACATTTACAGGGATCAGGTGAATGATATGGCTATATTAAAAATAGATCCAAAAGAAGTTTCCGGAAAAAGCATAGTGGAAGTAGTGATGGGAGATTCAGACAAGTTGCGTGTAGGGCAGAAATCGATTGCCATTGGTACCGCATTGGGAGAGTTTAGGAATACGGTCACTACGGGAGTTATTTCTGGGTTGGGAAGAGGAATAAACGCCACTGATGTTTTTGCCGGTGTAGTAGAAAAGATTGATGGATTGATTCAGACGGATGCAGCTATCAATCCGGGAAATTCCGGAGGTCCTTTGCTGGATGTGGCGGGAGGCGTGATCGGAGTTAATACTGCGGTGGCTGGAGATGGTCAGGGGATCGGATTTGCCTTGCCGATAAATGTGATTAAAGAGGTTTTAAATAATTTCAATAAAACCGGTCAGTTTGAACGGGCGTACTTTGGAGTGAAATATAAAATGATAGATAAACAAACAGCAGTGATGAATGATCTACCTCAAGGAGCCTTTGTTGCCGAAGTAGTTAAAGATAGTCCCGCGGAGAAGGCAGAAATCCTTGTTGAGGATGTAATAGTTAAGTTTGGTGGAGAGAGTGTTGTTGATGCAAAAGGAGGATTGGGAGAATTGGTGACGAAACATAAAGTAGGAGAGAAAATATCGGTTGAGTTGTGGAGAGGAAAGGAAGCAAAGACTGTATTGGTAACTTTGGAAGTGGCGAAATAAAAAATCCCCCTCAGGTGAGGGGGATGGTGAAACTAGAGTAGAGCAAGCAAATAACTGGACAGCATGACCAGAAGGGTCGTGAAGTAGCTAGCCATCATCAATAGCGAGGTGATGAAGGCTAGGTAAGTTGTGAGATCCGACAGGGTGGAGAAGAGGTCGCTGACAAAACCCAAGAGAGCGATGATGGGTTTGGCTGTCCAGAGCACAAGACAGATCTTTGCCAGCAGTGCCAGATAGGGAATGGGTGAGTGAATGAAAAGATAGCTCGCCACAATCCCACAGATGAAAAGCCCAACATAGACAAGCAACTGAATTAAAGCTGATAAGCGTTGTGAACCATCCACATTTTTGCTTTTTCTCAGCTTATTCAGATTCAAGCTTGCTTGCCAAGATCCAGCATTACTATTTAGCAAGGTATCGGCAGCGAGAAAAAAGCCGCCTGCCATGAGGAAGAGAATTGTAGAGTCCACCGGTAGAGATTGGAAATATATTAGATATATCGCCGCCAAGACGATGAGGATGGCTTTGGCATAGAACCAGGTATTCCTTTCCAGCTTCTCCGGAATCACTCCCTCATCCCCATCAATAATCTTTTGGATGTATTTTATGCGAATCTGGGGATGCGGGTGGTTACCGAAAAATGATATCTTATGGTCAACCTTTTTTAAGAAAGACTGAAGACCAGGACCATAGCCGTGGAGGGTGGCATAACTATCCGCAAATTTTTCGGTCACCCTGGAAGCATAATTGGAAACCAGGGGGATAATGATGATGCTCAGCGCTAAAAAAATTATGGCGCTCCAAAGATCCAGAACAACCCAAACAATGGCTGACCCGATAATCCCGCTCAGTAAATTTACCAAGTGAACAAGCCAAGATGGAATCTTTGTAACGTCCAAATCTTTCTTGGCTGTGTGTCCAGATTTCGGGGTGGTGATCGACTGGAGCTTGTTGTATGTGAATATAATAACTAAGAAAATGATTAATCCGAGTGTTCCGCTTAGTATATTGATGATGAAGCTAAGTCCGGATTTGATCACGGTAAAGGCAAGATCTTTGTTTACCGTGTGCCCGAATTCATGCGCAATCAGCGATTCAAGCTCTTCTGGCGATGATGTCTGAATCGCACCCAGGTGAACACAGATTGTTTTCCCTCGGTTGAGGCCAGTAGCGAATGCATTTTTTGTCTTTTCGAGAAGGATCATCAAGTTATAGTTTTCCGGTTTCAGTCCGAGCCGTTCAGTCACATTTGCATATGCTCTGAGCAGACGGATACAGTCTCGATCGTCGCCGTGAGTATCGAGCTCACCGTTGTGAAGCAATGCAATAGTTTTGTCATTTTTGGGTTTGTTCGTGCTGGACAAACCGCTCCATAATAATAGAGAAAGTGTTCCTGTGATCCAGTAGACTGAGGCGCCCAAACCTTGAAGGATAAATCCTTCTTGAGAATCAATTTTGGTTTGGATGAGCCAGAGGGTGACGATCAAAACAAGCAAGAGAATGAGATTTGAGATCTTTTGTTTTCTAGCCAGACTGGTCAGAATCGAAAGACGAGAATCCTCTAATGTTTTCAAAGAACACCTCCGTGGAAAGAATAGGGGTTAAGGTCCTATAGGATAGCACGAAAACGTAAGAAATTCAAGATTTATGAGCCTAGGTTCTTGAATTCAGAGAGGGTAAATTCGAGCACATCTTCCAGTTTTCCCTCCATAACCTCCTTTAGGGAGTGCCACGATTTGTCCAGTCTATGATCGGTGAGCCTGTTTTGGGGGTAGTTGTAAGTTTTGATTTTTTCTGCACGCATGCCTGAACCAACTGCCTGAGAGCGTTGATCTGAGAGGGAAGATAGCCTCTTTTCTTCTTCGTTTTGCCATAGCCTGGAACGGAGCAGGTTGAGGGCAATTTCTTTGTTGCGTGATTGATAGCGTTCTTCGCGCACAAAGACCACAATACCCGTCGGTTTATGAGTAAGACGCACGGCGGTGTTGACCTTGTTCACATTTTGGCCTCCAGGTCCTCCTGCACGGGTAAACTGCCATTCTAAGTCGACCTCTTTGACTTCGACCTGGTTGGGTTTGACTTCAGGTAATACGGCCACTGTGACGGTCGAGGTGTGAATTCTGCCTGCAGCTTCAGTTTCAGGGACTCTCTGGACACGATGCACACCGGATTCGTATTGAAAAGTTTCGTAGGCGCCATGGTCCCAGAGACTTCTATTTGGTCTGCTAAGTCTGACTACACCTTCGTCTAGGGTTTCTATAGTGAAACCATGGTTGGTGGCGAAACGAGTGTACATTCTGAGCAAATCTTCGCCAAATATTTTGGCCTCATCTCCACCGGCAGCTCCTCTAACCTCGACAATGGCAGGGGAGTTGTCGAAAGATTCGCCCTCTACTGCTTCGGGTTCGGGTGCGGTGAAGGAAAGTTGATCTATTTGAGTCTGGAGTCGGATGATTTCTTCTTTGGCTAGAGCACCAAGAGAAGGATCGGACAAAAGAGCTTCATTGTCTCTTATTTGGGAGTTTAGACGTTCAATTTCGGCCACAATAAAGGGATTGTCCATATACTTTTAGATTACTACAAATGGAGAAACCGCCTTTGGCGCGGGTGACATCTACTTAGCAGCTTCTGCAGCTTTTTTGATCTCAAGCATCTCTTTGAGAGATTTGGCAGAGACTTCGGTTAGAGCTTTTTTATTCTTTTTGACGTAGCCTGTAGCAGCTTGGCGTTTGGCGATAAATTTATCGACTCTACCCAGTGTGTCCAAGAATTTTTGGGTACCCGTAAAGAATGGATGGCATTTTGAACAGACATCAACATGGAGGTCTTTTATAGTACCACCGACATTAAAGGTGTTGCCGCAGGCACAGGTGACTGTGACTTGAGTGTAGTCTGGATGTATGTTTGATTTCATAGCAGGTGTTATTTTATCACATAGAGGCACAAAAAGAGCACCCGCGGCCGGGTGCTCAATATATACTTATTTATACTTTTTATTAGAGATCTCTTCGTCTGCGACGAAGAAGCCGATCCAGCCAAGGATCATGATGACGGCAAGCATCGAAATAGTTCCGATTACCCGCGGTGAATTCTCAGCAGGATACTGGTTCACAAGAATCATAAGCCCTACACTGTAAAGCCAGGAGCTAGTGAAGAAGGTCAGAATGCTGGTGACTAGCCAAAAACAAAAGGCTCGAACGAAGCCAGGGCGGCTTTCTTTCCAGCCGCTAGTACATTCCTTGATGAATTCTTTCATTATCTCTCCTTATCGAATGTGCGAATGTGATTGAGGTATATTACCTTAAGAGTGGAAATAAATCAATACTATGGGGTCAATTATCTCTTTTCGGAGATGTAGACGCCGAGAGCAATTATGAGCGCACTTATCCAAGTGATGGGTGAGATAGTCTCACGCAGCCAGAAGATTGCCAGGGGAAGGGTGAAGAGGGGTTTGAGATATGAGAAGACCGCTGCCTCAGAGGCCTCGATACGCTTTTGGCCTTCCTGATATGCCCAAAAAGCGACTATGGAACCAAATATGGCCATGTAGAGGATGCCTGGTAGAGCACCGGGGTGAGGAAGGCTCAGTTTCCCCTCCGACAGATTAAGCAGGAGGAAAAAGGGGATACTTACCAGAAAAGAGTAAAAGGTGAGTTGAGTGGGATTGGTTTTGGTTTTTTTTGATAAAAGCAGGAAGGCTGCCCAAATAATATTGGAGAAGACGATGAGCAGATTACCGGAAAAAGAGGTGAATGTGGCGTGATTGCCGGTGAGGAGAGGCTCTGCTGTGAGTAAAAATGTACCGGCGATAGCCACAATCAAACCAACCCATTCTTTGGGTTTAATTACTTCGTGGAGAAAAATAAGACCGCCGAGAATGGTAAACATAGGACTGGAAGATTCTATGATAGAACCCTCCATCGAAGAGGTTAGATTTAGTCCCAAGAAAAGTGGATATAGAGTAAGTGGAGTGCCGAGAAGAGCTAGACTAATCAAAAGCCAAGGTTTGGTTTTGTGTTGATGATAGTTTTTGTGTTTGAGAAAGATGGGTAAAAAGAGGAAGGTAGCTAATAGATAGCGAAAAAATAAAAAAGCCGAGGGAGAAATGTTACTAAGAGAATTTTTTATGATTGGGGGAGAGATACCCCACAAGGCTGCATTTAGAAGTAGGAAAAGATAGGCGAGATGTCTTGGCTTGAGCAGACGGGGCATTACTTATCTTAAGAGCTTACTCGATTTTTCTCAATCACTGCGTGGTTATGGGGTAGGGGTGGAAACTTTGGCAGTGGTGATCACTTGATCTTCTTCTTGAAGTTCGTAAACCGCGATGAGTGATTTCCCTGCAGCTAACGTTTCGATTTTGATGTTAGCTTTCCTGGACAGGATAAAAACTTGGTCGATATTGCCAACTCTTAATACTAATGAACGAGTTTTAGAATTTACTGAGACTATTTTGCCTGAGGCAACGCTAGATAATTCGGAGGGGGTGTCTTTTATCACCACAACTCTTTTGGAGTCGAGAATATCTTTGGAGGTCGTGGTGCCGATGACTATTGCTTTGTCTCCTATGGCCAGCGAAGTAAATTTGGCAACTCCGTTTTTGCTGTAGGTAGTTTTATCGGTAGTTTTTACCTGATAAGTATCACCATTCATCTTGAGGGAGAAACTTTGATTGGAGATAGCGGAGATTTTGCCGACAAAACCTACCAAGGAGGCTTTTCTGTACATGGCTTCCGCAGTAGCCAAATTTTGTTGGACAATATTTCTTATAATGGTGACCTGATCGGCTGAAGTGGTGGCTGTGCCGCTCGGGGTAGCAGTTTGTGCAAGTGCGGTGGTGCCGGATAGAGTGAAGAGTATCGCTGATAGGATTAGGACGATTTTATTCATTATTCTATGACAGTAGTAGTATAGATAATTTGGATTGAGGCAGAAGCGATCAGAGTGTCGGAAGAGAATGAACTAATGAGGATATTGTTTTCGCCGCCAATTAGTTTTAAAGTGGTGTCAAATTTGCCATTGCTGTCGGTATCGATGATTTTTTCATCAGCGTCGGAAACTATAACAATTGTAGAGTTGGGCGAGCTATTTCCTATGAGGGACAGTGTGGATTCAAAGACTACAGCGTGGTTTTCCGGAGTTGTGATGGTGAGTCCAGGCTCAATTGCTTTTGGAGTGGGGCTGGGGGAGGTGGTTTTATTCTCAGTAATTATTTCTTGATCCGGAAGAGATGCAGCATCATTCGCCAGTTTGATACCGTAAAGAATGATGCCTCCAAGAAGGCTTCCTAATATGAGTGCAAATATTACCTCTTTTCGCATAGTTACGTTTGAACGATAACACTCAAGTAGATGAATTTCAAGTGGAGAGGGTGTGCTAATATTGTCTCATGGAAATAACTTACTTGGGGCACTCGTCTTTTAAATTGAAAAGCAAAGAGGGAATGGTAATTATAATTGATCCTTTTACTGTAGAAAAAGTCGGTTTGCCCTTTGCCAAAGATGTGGCTGATGTATTAATAGTGTCTCACGACCACGATGATCATAATCAGAAAGAAATGATCACCGGTCCGGTAAAGAGGGATAAAACATTTGTGATCGAGAATGAAGGCGAATACGAAATTGGAGGAGTGGAAATAAACTCGTCAAAAACCTATCACGATAAGGTGGAAGGTGTGGAAAGAGGACGAAATTTGCTGACAACTATTAATATGGATGGAATCACAGTTTGTCATCTTGGAGATTTAGGACATAAACTGACCGAGTCACAGGTTGAGAGAATAGGGGATGTTGATTTGTTATTAATACCTGTTGGAGGTGTATTTACTGTCGATCCTCAAGAAGCCGTTGAGATAATTAAGGAAATACAGCCATCGCTTGTGGTGCCGATGCATTATAAGGTGGATGGATTGACGGAAATGTTTGCGGGTTTGGCTACACTAGATCAATTCAAAGATAAATGTAAACTACCAGTCATGGGTGAGCCGGTACATAAAATTAAAATTGAAGAATCCGGATTACCTGAAGACACACAAATATTGGTAATGAATGGATAGTTCAAACAAATGGCTAGTTTAAGGATACCTCCTCACGAGGAGGAAGCCGAAAAATCTATTCTTGGGGCGATATTGATTGATAAAGACGCCATTGTTGATATAGCTGTGCTATTGCGGCCGGAGATGTTTTATAACGAAGGAAACGGCAAGATCTTTGAGGCAATGATGACCTTATACGAAAATAGAGACCCGATTGATGCTCTCACAGTCGCCAACTGGCTTAAGAATTCCAAGCAGCTTGATAAGGTGGGAGGAAGAGCGTATTTGGCAGCGCTATCAAATGAGGTTCCGGTGGCGTCTCACGCTGTTAAATATGCACAGATTGTAAGGGAAAAATACATTAAGAGGATGTTAATTACTGCTGGCGCTACTATGGGTGAGCTGGCTTTTGACGAGGGGAAGCCATTGGGAGAAATATTGGACAAAGCAGAGCAATCGGTTTATGCCCTGTCGCAAACCCATGTTAGTCGGTCATTCATCCCGATCAAAGACGCTTTGGCGGAAAGTTTTGATAGATTGGACTCTCTTCATGGTTCGCCTGATGGACTAAGAGGAGTGCCGACAGGTTTTGCGGATTTGGACAATATGTTGGCGGGAATGCAGGATAGTAACTTGATTATTTTGGCTGCGCGACCTGGTGTTGGAAAGACAGCTTTTGCGACAAATATCGCCCAGTTTGTGGCGGTTGAGAAAAAGCAGGCCGTGGGATATTTCGCTTTGGAAATGAGCAATTTGGAAATGGTGGACAGAATGTTGGTGAGTCAAGCAAATATAGATGCATGGAAACTGAAAACTGGAAATCTGAAAGACGATGATTTTGCACGCTTGTCAGAGGCTATGGGAGTCATGGCAGACGCGCCTCTTTATATTGACGATACACCAGGTCAGACTATTTTGGAGTTGAGGACAAAAGCCAGAAGATTACATTCACAGGTGGGTCTGAAACTGTTGGTGGTCGACTACTTGCAGCTATGTGTGGGTGACAAAAATTATGAGAGCCGGGTACAAGAGGTAGGTAGTATTTCGCAAGGATTGAAAAACCTGGCGCGTGAATTGAGAATTCCGGTAATGGCGCTGTCACAGTTGAATCGTGGAGTGGAAAGTAGAAATGATAAAACTCCTCAGTTGGCTGACTTGCGTGAGTCGGGAAGCATAGAGCAAGATGCCGATGTGGTTATGTTTTTGTATCGTGATAACGATGAGGCGACGGAGGACATGAAACTGGCTATCGCCAAACATCGCAATGGAGGTCTGGGAACTATCAATCTGAAGTTTAGGGGAGACAGGGTGAAGTTTTATGGGGTGGATAAGACGAGGTAGGGAAATTTTTGTTTATCCTTCGCGCTCATCCATTTTGAAAACCTTTTCAAAATCGGAATAAGCGCTTCGGTAATCAAAAATATTACGCTCGGAGTTGTACAAGGATGACGGAATCAGACGTGAATTTTTATATATAGTTTAGACAGAAGTTCCGCAAAGATACATGGGCTTTGAGTAGTGGAGGTCGCACAAAGAAAGACGGATTCCGACGTTTTTTTACTCAGTTGTAGATTGAACACCCGCAAAGATACATGGGCTTAGATTGCTCTCCCGCTTAAGCGGGATTGCGCTCCTGCCTGCCGGCAGGCAGGTCCTCTTATACTGATTTGGTATAGTAATAATATGTACAAAACATATCCGTTTACTTTGGAGGAGTTGCCGTATGCGTATGATGCATTGGAACCTGTGATTGATGTAGCCACTATGACACTGCATCATGACAAACATCAGCAGACATATGTGGATAATCTAAACAAGGCGCTGGAGGAACATAAAGATCTTCAAGGAAACACTTTGGAGGAATTGATACTTTCCGATGTAGATATTATAAAAAATAATGCTGGAGGAGTTTGGAATCATGATTTTTTCTGGAAGGCGATGACAAAGCCAAGAAATAGTCAGATTGGTGATACTGTGCTTAAGGTTTTGGAAAAAGAGTTTGACAATATTGATGTTTTTAAAGAGATGTTTGAGAAAGCTGCCTTGGGAAGATTTGGCAGTGGTTATGCTTGGTTGGTAAAAGATAAGGAGGGAAAATTGGGGATATTGTCTACACCAAATCAAGATCCTCCGACAGAGGGAGGAAAGAAGCCACTTTTGGCACTGGACGTGTGGGAGCACGCCTATTACCTGAAATATCAAAATCGACGAGCAGAATATATAAAGGCTTGGTGGCAGGTAGTAAACTGGGACAGGGTGGAAGAACTTTTGGAAGCCTAAGAACTTGCATTTTGAGGCTAAATGTGGTATCCTATAGACTGTACATTGTACTTTTCAAATTCAAAATGCCCATTAAATGGGAGAAAGAGAGATCGCATGTCAGACGATGGTGATTATGATGGTGATTTTGACGGAGCCGATGGCGACGCCGATGATGATGGAATACAAGATGATCGGGAACTAGATTCTGATCGTGAAGATGCATTCGGTCATGAGGCTGTTCAGATAAATGGTGAATGGTTCACTCAAACTCAAGATCCTTTCGGGAATACAGTATTGGTGGATGGCGATCGGAATGTGGTCGCCACAGTGGAGTCTGATGGTGATATCCGTATGGAAAACGGACCAACCTATACTTCAATGGACGAACCAATTGTCGGACGCGGCTTCTATCGTGGAACCGACGGATCGACACTGACCCCAACCGATGGCCCGACCGGAATAACAGATAATGTAATAGATAATTCTTCTAATGTTGATAGTGAAACGCCTGACGCTGATACTATTGATGCAGCAGGAGAAGTAACTCCCATAGATGCAGACGATGGGGAAGCAGGAGATGTTGGCGATGGTGCTGATGCAGATGGCCGAATGGCCGATGCAGGTTCCACTACACTAACTCGCAGACGTGCACCTGTTCGAGCTGCCACTCCCGCGGTAGATCCTTATTATCGACGTCGCCAAAACAGAGAGGGGCTTGGGTGTTTTTTCCCCTATTTCTTCCTCTTTTACCAGATGGCGTCCATCTTTGGAATCTCGGCTCTATTTTACTTCCAAAGTTATGGATTTGGTCTTAGCCATTGGGAGGCTGTCATCGGTGTTTTCCTGGTGACTGGATTTGTTTACCTGATCAATGCACTATTGTGGTTGATCTCAGGCAGATTGTTTCTCTTGTTTGATATGACAAAGGCAGATTTGTTTGCCTGGGTAATGACAGTTATTATGATTGTCACCCCGGCCATCGTCGCCTTCGGTATGATTTTCGCAAATTAGTTTTTACCCACCTAGAAATAGGTGGGTTTTCTTTTTCTATCACTTGGTGATGGTAAAATAGGGGAGAGCCGAGATGGCGGAATGGTATACGCTCAGGTCTCAAAAACCTGTGAGGGCAACCTCGTGAGGGTTCGATCCCCTCTCTCGGCACTAATAAACAGACCCTCCCTTGTGGAGGGTTTGATTATTTGACAAGATTAGAGGGGATCGAACAGGCGGAAGCACGACGGTGCTGAGCCAGGTTCCGAGGTGATTTCAGCAGAAACCAACCGAGGACGACCCCTCTCTCGGCACATTGGGGTATATTGAAATGTATGGATATATCTAGCGTTGAAGTTGATGAGCCTCATTCGGAAGAAGAAAAAAGTGGAAATAAAGAAGTTTACACGCATGTTTATGCTCATTTCACTAGAAGTGAAGAGGATGCAAGGGAAATAGCTCGCACAGAAAAACTGAGAACGAGCTCGGTTCATGGTAGAAGAGACAGAGTGTTTGCAGTGGATTTGGATGAAACTGTGCATGACCCTGTTGTACAGTATGGATCAAGAGTCTGGGGTGTTGTCTTTACCACTCCTGAGCAAGGTTTTGAAGGTGAAAATCCGCGCGAGGTGTATTGGTATCCACCAGAAAAAGATAATAAGGGTGGTTATATTCCTCTAGACATGGTATTTGTAGTTGGTCCTGGAGAAAAGATATCTGCTTATGAAGTAAGGGATTTGTTGAGAGGGGAAAGTAGTCGTTATGATGATAATGACCCGGAGGTAAAATATATAAGAGGAGAGAAATAATGGTAGTTACGTTTGGATTACTTGAATGAAGTACTACGCAGGAGTAAAATACTGGATTGAATATGATAGATGTAAATAAACTTAAAGTAGGCGTGACCTTCACTGAGTCAGATCAGCCGTACAGGGTAATGAAATATGACTTTACCAAGATGGGTAGAGGAAACGCCGTGATCAAGGTGAAAGCAAAAAATCTTTTTACCGGATCGATAGTCACTAAGTCCTTTATCTCCGGGAATGTGGTGGAGAACATTACTCTGGACAAGAAACATCTTCAATATCTGTATAAAGACGACAGTTTGGCTTATTTTATGGATCCGGTCAGCTTTGATCAGTTTGAGATTCCTTTGAACGTTTTGGGAGATGATGTGCTTTATTTGGTGGAGGGTGAGAAATCATGGGTATTGTTTTGGGGAGAAAAAATCTTGGGTGTAGAGCTGCCTGCATCTACAATTATGGAGGTGGCTGAAACAGAGCCCGGTGCCAGAGGAAATACGGTTAGCAATGTACTGAAGCCCGCCAAAATGAGTACAGGATTGCAGGTGATGGTGCCATTGTTTATTGGAGTGGGTGACAAGATCAAGATAAATACCGAATCAGGCTCTTACACAGGAAGGTCAAACGAGTAATCTTATTTCAGAAGGTATACGAGGGCAATTACTATAATTTGAGGCAATAATCCCTGGACTATGTAGGGAGTGGAACGATGAAAATAGCGATGAATTTTGTTTAAATAGGCTAGGGGAGGAATGTCATATTTAAAGAACACTTTCGGGAAGCTTAGGAAGTCAGGAAGTAGTGAAAAGAACCAACCCATCCAAGCAAGCCAGTTTACTTGAGGGTGTCCGGCCTGAAAGAAGAAATAGACGATTATTATGGAAGCGGGGAAATCGAAATATAGCTCTTGAAAAAATGCGGCTGATTTGGCCTTTTTCTTATCTATACCGGTACCCACGTCCCAATGCGGCACTCTATCTTCGAGAAAATGGGCAAGAATAATCAGGGGAATACTGATGATGGGATAGGGGATTTTAGTGGCGATTAGTGCACCCGTGGGTGCATGTGCTAAGGACAACATAGTGATTTTTAGTATACTATCAAGTAATGGAGGGAGCAGTATTGAAGATCGATTCCATCACTATCTATGGATACAGTGTCATCTTGGCGGTGGCCTTCCTTTGGGGCGCTTTTATTGCATATAAAAAAGCCATTGAGGCACATCTCGAGGAGATTCATATATTAGACGCTGTCGTATTGGCCGGATTTTGGTCTTTTGTGTTGGCTAGATTGATTTATGTATTGCTAAACTTCAGACTTTTTTGGAACAACCTACCACGAATTCTTTTCTTGAGAAACTATCCTGGACTGGATCACTGGGGATTACTTCTGGGTATTGTAGTGGCTTTGTTGATAATCACGAGAACTCATAAGCAGAAGTTTGTTGATTGGCTCGATTATTCCATGATAGGTATGGTAGGGGGGATGAGTATTTATTTTGCCGCAATGGCCATTGGCGCTTTTAGCTGGGTGTCTGTGGGTGGAGCACTGATGAGTTTGGGTATGTTCATATTTCTATGGAGGGCGGAGAAAGTCTATAGAACATATGATTGGTACAAAAATAGAAAGACCCAATCGAGAACAGGTTTCTTGAGTGGTGTAGGTTTGTCTTTTTATGGATTTACCCATTTAATGCTATTACTGTTATCAGGGAATGTTGGAGTTTTAGCTTTGGTGATTAATGCCAGTTTGTTTGTAGGCGGTTTTGTAATGGTGTATAGTAGGTCTGGCAGGAACTTTACGGAGGACTTAAAATTTATTGCTAAACATGGAAAAAAATAAAACAAAAGGCTTTTTCCCTTTATCTGTATTAAAGCCCTTGATCTCGTATCTTAGGGGAGAAGAAAAGAGATTGGCTAAGACGAAGAAAGAGCTAAAGAAAGCCGACCCCTTTATTAGCGGAAGTAGAGATGAAGATAATTCTGTGGATGCCGACGTGTCGGAGAATGTGGAGCATGACAGAGCTTTCGCTATGAGAAAACAGGTGTCCAGATCGTTGATTGAGATCAAAAAGACACTCACCAGAATCAAATTGGGTAAATTTGGTCTGTGCTCGAATTGTGGCAAAATGATTGATACCGACAGATTAGCTGTTAAGCCTACAGCGGAATATTGCATGGACTGTGAAAGAAAGTTTGAAAAATCAGGCAGGTAGATTAGTCTTTGGAGGGATACTGTTTTTGGGTTGTTTGGATTTAGTCTTGCAACGGTTTTTTAGAGCGAGAGGTTTTGGTATCGAAAATAGGGGAGTATCATTCGGGACTTTTCAGGGAATTGGGTGGGAATTGCTGTTGGCAGTTTGGATTGCGTTATTGATTTTATTATGGAGGAGCCGGCATAAGGGTTTGAGGTACCGGATACCGTTGTGGTTGATGATAGTGGGGGGTGCCGTGAACCTCCTGGAAAGGTCTTCGTGGGGAGGAGTGTGGGATTATCTTGGAATTTCCTGGGTGGGGTTGTGGTTTAATCTGTCTGATGTAATGATTGTGAGTGGATTAGGATTTATTGCCCTGCGAAAATGAATATAGAAATACAGACAATTTATGAGGACGAAAATACACTGGTGATAAACAAACCGGTTGGTGTGGTGGTGAACAGAGCAGAGACGGTCAGAGACGAAACAATTCAAGCTTGGGTGGAAAAGAAGATGGCAGACGAGCCGGATAAATGGAACCGTGAAGGCAATTTGTTTACCCAAAGGTCAGGTATATGTCATCGCTTAGATAAGGAGACCAGTGGCTGTTTGATGATAGCCAAAAATCAAGCGGCTCTAATTCACTACTTAGCTCAGTTTAAGGAGAGAAAAATTAAGAAAGTTTATCAGGCACTGGTGCACGGTAGAGTTGAGCCGAAAGAGGGTGAGGTAAGGCTGCCGTTGAAAAGAAGTATGTTTGATCGAGAGAAATGGCAGGTGCACTATGAAGGCAAGGGCGCGATTACGGAATGGAGTGTGAAAGAAAGATACTTATTTGACAATACTCCTCACTTTAAAAACTCGCTCACACTACTAAAGCTGAACCTTAAAACAGGAAGGACTCATCAAATCAGGGTTCATCTTTCTTTTCTGGGGTGGCCAATTTTTGCAGACGATAAATACCTAAACAAGGAGATATCAAAAAGGGATAGAGAGTTGTTGAATCATCATTTCCTGCATGCCGGGTATCTGGAGTTCACAAATTTTTCCGGGCAGAGAGTCAGTGTAGAGGCACCATTACCGGAAGATTGTACGAATCTGCTAACACGGCTAATGTTAGAATGATTTATGGAGGAAATCTTTAGCGGCCAGCTGGCTGTTTTTGTGTTCGCGGTTGTTTGTGGAGTTTTATTTAGATATATTGGTTTGCCGTCCTTGGTGGGTCAAGTGGGAGCCGGTTTATTGGTTGGTGTTTCCGGGCTATTGGGTCGGGGTGATGTTGAAGTACTCAAAGCTCTGGGTAGTTTTGGCATCACATTATTGTTGTTTTTGGTAGGGTTGGAGATGAACTGGCATGAACTGCGTAAAGTGGGAAAAAGTACCCTGTTTATATTCTTAGGTCAGACGGTGCTGATAGTGGGACTATTTTTCGGATTCGGAAAAATTGTATTCGGACTTAGCGATCTTGGTTCTTTATTTATTGCAATAGCTCTGGCATTTAGTAGCACGATTGTTCTGGTTAAGATGCTTTCGGAGAAGAAAAATTTGAATAGTTTCTCAGGTAAATTGTCCTTGGGTGTCTTGCTGCTTCAGGATATGTTGGCAATTGTTCTTTTGGCTGTCTTGCCCGGTTTTAAAGAGGGGATAAGTTTGAGTATTTTGGGATGGCTGGGACTGAAGCTGCTCATTTTATTTATAGCTGTAAATGTGATCGGTCATATACTGATTGCACGGTTGTTGAAAGAGGTAATTAAAAGTGGGGAAGATCTGATTTTGTTTAGCTTAGCTTGGTTTTTTGTAGTGGTGATACTTAGTGAGAAGATGCTTGGACTTTCGGCTGAGGTAGCGAGCTTTTTGGCCGGCCTGAGTCTTTCTACCACCTGGGGACATTTCCAGATAATAAACAAAGTAAAGACACTCCGAGATGTATTCCTGACAATGTTTTTTGTAGTTTTAGGGATGCAGGTAGGAGTTGGAAAACTTAACTGGCCGATGGTGATTGGCCTTAGTGCCACGGTTATATTCGGAAAATTTATAATCACGTATATCTGGTCGATCTTCTCCGGGGTAGGGAGTCGAGTAGCATTTCTGGTGGCTATCAATGTGACACAAATATCCGAATTTAGTTTGGTGATTATGGGGTTGGGTTTGGTATCCGGTTTATGGAATAGTGAAGTGGCAATGACGGTAACGGTTGCTGGCTTACTAACGATGACTATCTCTACTATTCTTATCGGTTCATCCGAGAAGATTTTTTCTGTATTAAAGAGGAGATTTAGAAGAGTGTTTGATATGGGAAATAAAAGGGATTATAGGAACGTGGAAATGAAAAACCATTTAATCCTGTTGGGATGTGACAGGACCGGGAAAAGCGTAGTCAGTTTTTTGGAGAAGAGTGAGATTCCTTTTTTGGTAGTGGATTTTAATCCGGATATAATTTTGAAAATGAAAGAGAAGGGGATTAATGCTATCTTTGCAGACGCAAGCGATCCTGACTTGGTGGATATAGTAAATATGAGAGAGTCCAGATTGATTATTTCAACTATAAAAGACAAGAACGACACCCTAGCGCTTCTGACTGATTTGGCCAATAAGGAAATAAGAATACCGGTGATTGTGGATGCAGAAACTGCTGAAGAGGCTAGGGAGCTTTACCAGGCAGGTGCTGCATATGTGGTGTTGCCTCATTTTGTCTCGGGTTGGCATGTGAGTCAGTTGGTTAAGAAAAGTGTCAACGATTCAGAGGTGTTTGAGAAGTTTAGGAACAAACAAAAAGGTGCACTTAAGACTATCTATGAAGGATAACAAAACAAGAGCGTTTTTAAATATTTTCGGGATGGTATTTCTGATATTGATATCAATATCTTTATTACTCTCCTTACTTAAGAGGGGTATTTGGAACGAAAACTTGGGCATAAATTTGCTGGTAGTAGGAGATGACTCTGTGGGAGTTTTGGTTTTGAGACCAAAAGAAGGATTGGGAAGTTGGATGATCCTGCCGACTGATTTGAAAGTCAGAATTTCCGGTAGTCAAGCAAAGTATCCGATTAATTCATTGTGGAAATTTGCGGTGGGAGAAAAACGACCCTTTCAGTTATCAGAGAAGAGTTTGGCTGAAGCAATGGGGGTGATTATCCCCAGGGTGATTAAGGTTGTCGGTGCTGCCAGTGTGGAGTCGGTTCTGGGTGCAAGTCTATCTGTTTCAACCAAGACCGATCTGAGCATCCTGGATAGGTTTGCCATAAGGAAGTATCTGTCGGAAATAATGACGTCAAAGAGGATGCTGGAAATTAATATTCCTAGTCAGGTTTATGAGAAGGTGGAGGATCCTGATGGAAAAATTTTTTTAGAATTTACCTCGGTGATGTATGCCTGGTCAAAGGATAAGTTTTTGTTCGATACCGTGTTGATGGAAAGTCCAGATATGATAGTAAATAATCTTTCCGGTTTGAGTGGGGCAGGTATTGCTATGTCACGACAGGCAGAGACAGCAGGGATTAGGGTAATTGAAGTAAAGAATGACAGTGAAGATGTTGTTTTAGGCCGGGGCTGTGTTTTTGTTTCACCGCCTACAGGAAAGGTTTCGACGATAGAATTGTTAACAAATCATTTTGGCTGTAAGAAAGTGGATGGGAAAGGGGATAGTGGGGGAGAGCTAAGGGTTTGGTTGTTATAGCTACTCTTCACTGCCCATCTCAGGATCATATATTTCAAGCGGTGGAGTCTCGGATGATTCTCCTGCAGAAAGATTGGGTAGCATTTCATTATCGTCGAGAGGGAAGGAAAGAAGGCCTTTTAGTTTTTTTGAAGAATAGGTTTCTTGAATAAATACAAAAGGAGCCTTGGGATTTATGGACTTCATGAATCCACGATATTTATACCCACCCTTGAATAGCTGAAGCAGTCGGTGAGAGATATTGTCCGGTAGATAGCCGATAAATTGTTGTTTCTGGCTGCAAACCTTTATTTTATGTTTGTTTGGGGTAATCTCGACCGGTTCACCGATATTGAGTGAAGATAGGACGGTGGGTTCGCCAATACTGACAAGCGGTATGACTTTTGACTTTCCCGGTTCTTCGACAAAAAAAATATTTGTGACTTGAGAGTTTATCAGTCCTTGATCTTTAACTACTCTAAGACGAGTAAGATTATTTTTGGCTATTTGGTTTTTTGGATCAAGTTCGAGGACCTTTTTGAAAGAGCTAGATGCTTTTGACTGTTTTCCAATCATTGAGTAGGCAATTCCGAGTCGATTGAGTGTGGGGATATCGTTTGAACTCAGTTCAAGTATTTTTTCGTTCGTCTCTACAGCCTCCTGCCATTTTTTGGTGACAGCTGCTTTGATAGCGTTCTGAGTAAGATTTTGTATGTCGTCGCTATTATTCATGCTGCATGCAATATATAGAATTTCGGGAAGTTAGTCAAGCGGTAGACTGCGAAGCGTCGCATAAAGGCTAGCAGACTGGTGGTAAAATATTTATATGTCGGGACACTCAAAATGGTCTACCATAAAACACCAAAAGGCAATTGAAGATGCTAAGAAAGGTGCTGCTTTTACAAAAATTGCAAAAAAGATTCATGTAGCAGTTAAAAAAGGCAATTCTGGAGACCCGTTAGCCAATCCATATCTGCGCACGGCCCTTGATGAGGCTAGAAGTGTTAATATGCCAAACGATAATGTGAAACGGGCAATCGAGAAAGCTTTGGGATCTGCAGGCGGAGAATCTAATGAAGAAATAGTTTATGAAGCATATGGTCCAGGTGGAGTGGGAATCTTGATTACCGGGGTGACTGATAATCGAAATAGAACTGCCGGGGAGATAAATGCAATATTGAATCGTCATGAGGCTAAGCTTGGCGGTCCCGGTTCTGTTTCTTATATGAAGAATCTCAATCCGGTGCCTACAATTGATTTGAGTAGTGAAGATAGACTATTGGCTGAAGATTTATTGGAGTCATTGAGCGATAATGATGATGTAATAGAGGTTTGGAGCAATCTGGCTTAAATATTTATGTCAAAAAGAGCAAAGTTTGTATTGGTCGCACTTGTCAGCGGTTTGTTGCTGTGGCTAACCAGTTTTGTTTCGGTGGACTATCGATTTGGCTTGGTATTGGCAGTTTCGGCTGTTGTCTATATCTTGTCAGTGTGGGTTCTGTTTGACGATCTGAAAGGTATAGAGTGGTTCACCTTAATGGTATTGCCGATATCATTTACTCTCGGAAGCGGAATATTTGCTAATTTTCTACCCGCTGCTATCCCGAGCATGTTTGGCAGGGTAATTGGATATGAATCTTCACTTTTTTTGGCTAGCCTTTTGCGGATAGTTTATTTTTTGCTGTACATGGTGGGGGTTTATGGCATTTTGTTGATAGAAAACATTTTTTCTGTAGCGTCGATTAGAACAATCCAGCTTTTCAGGGCGGCAAGGTCAGCCAATTTTGTTTTTTCGCTAGTAACATTACTTTTTTTCTACACGATGTCACTAAGTCTTAAGGTGCCTTTTTGGTCGGTGATGATATTAGTATTTATTAGTTCGTTTATCATTTCTTATGTGAATTTTTGGAGCGTTGACCTTAAAGGGACCCAGTATCGTCAGGTAGCTAGATTCGCGATAGCTGTATCTTGGGTGGTGTCTATGATTGGAATCGTGCTTAGTTTTTGGCCGGTGAAGCCATTTATGGGTGGTTTAATGATGACGAGCGCCATCTACGCATTGATGGGTATCATGGAGCAAAGATTGTCAAACAGAGTGTATCTGGAGGGGATACTTGAGTATATGGTTTCGGTTGTAATAATTTTCATCATAGGATTTTTGACAACGTCGTGGCTGGGGTAGACCCCCGGTTTTTTTGCATTTTTCTATCACATACTTTATTGGCGACCGGTAATTTGATGATTCCTGCGATCATCAATTACCTCGATTCTCATCTCAAAAATCCCTCGGAATACCTCAGGAACCAAGCTTTTTGAGACTGCGAAGCGTCGCATAAAGCAAGATGATCTCAAATGCTGAAAAAAACAGATCAGGTATGACGAGATGATGGGATATTTATTTTAACGAAAAAATATTTTTAAGGATGGTGGGCGGGAGGGGAGTAGTGTCCTATAACATAAGGCCTATAATACCATATCCTATAACAGAGTTTTCACGAAACAGGGGAGTTTTCACGATAATTTAGCAAAATTTGTGGATAACTGCTAAGAAAAGGCGAATGATAGTGATTGATATAGTTACAGGAATCAACAAGACAGAGAGAACGGAAGGGGCTATCGCCTGAGTTAATTAATCAATTAATTAATTTAATTGCCAACGTCCTTAGAGAATGGTAGTGATGAATAATAATGTGTCTACTCTACACTTCCCTGCTTTTGGAAAGAGTCACCCCGGAGAAGAATGGTTTAAGTAGTGTCGTGTAACGTAACTTTCACGACGCTAGACAAAAACATAGGCACGGACGTAGTGATTTTAGCTTCCCAATCATTTATGTAGATAATCCCGAATACTTCATCCTTTAGCCTCCTACTGGCCTCTTTTGTCTTGATTCTTTCTAAAATCTTGTCCTTAGGCTTGGTTTATCGTTTTCCATATATAAACCCGAAAATTCGTGCCTATTTACAATGAATAACTACTCATAAAAGTTTCCAGAAGCCGTTCTAGGGGCATTGTACGGCGTCGATAATCGAGGCTAAATGAGGCTCCAAAACAACTATTGGTATCAAGATGTGATTTTTAGTTTTAGGCACGAAACCACCAATCATTGACTGGTTGTAGTCATTCGGTCACTGGCCTATTTTGTTTTTCAAAATATTTTTCGAATTTTACAAAATATATTTATATTTTTTATTGATTTGGACAATCTGTTTATCAGTGGATTAATAATCGAGTGAACTCTTTAAGTTAGCAAAACTGCCCTTTACCATTATGGGATAAATGTCTTTTTCATAGGGGTTACCCCCTCCCCTTTCCTATCGATTTAGGCAAAATTGATTAAGACACAAAAATACCCATCCGTAAGGATGGGTGAAAAACTAATTAGTTGTTAAGGATTTTCTTGAGGTTTTGTACTAGACTGGATGCGTCATCCAGAGTGAAATCTATCCAGTAATAAAAGGACAAGAATCGTAGGCTGTTTCTAACTAAGGCCTTATTTCCTCGATCCTTCTTTCTGATAGCAGAAACGAGAAAATAGGCATCTAGCGCCATAGAGGATTTGATTGGTGAGGTGCCTGCTGTGTCGGCCAGCTCAAAAACATACAAAGCAAAAACGAGTGAAAGCAGTTTCTCTGTCTCTTGATTCGAGAGATTGGGGCGATAGGCAAATAGAAGGTTGCGTAGAGTCTGCTTACTATGTTTCCCGTCTCTGAGTGCGCGAAGAATCTCTTCAGACCCTTCATTCTGGTCATAAATGCCATTGGCGATAAGGATAAGATCTTCCATGTGACCTCCTGGTGATATTAAGGAACTCGTATTGCTCGTACTATATAGGATAAGTAACATCCAGTCAAGTTGGTGTTTATATCGTATTCTTATCGAATTACCGCTAAGATATGGAGGTGAGGAGAAATATTGGCATAGCATATTTTTTATCTTTTGCTTTCCATTCGTGGTTTTGGCTTGGGAGTTGGATATTTTATTATCTTAGGTTTGGGGATTATGCTTCGGTTGCTTTGCTGGATTCTGGTGCTGTAGCAATGACCCTGGTGATGGAGATTCCCACCGGGGCGTTTGCCGATTTAATGGGAAAAAAGAAAACTTTGTTTCTGGCTTTTTTGCTTCAAGGTTTGGGTAATATTTTAATGGGAATCTCAGGAAATTTTTGGATGCTCGCTATTTCATTATGGCTATTTACTTGTGTCGGAGGGGCGTTTTTTTCAGGATCGCTGGAAGCTCTGGTATATGACAGCTTGAAATCTCTGAAAGAGGAGAATGTGTTTGATAAGGTAATGGGGGGACTTGGTGCTGCAAGGCTTTGGGCAATATCAATTTGTGGGATTATCGGAGGGTTCAGTTATTATCTCTATCCCGGACTCCCCTTTATTTTGAATGGTGTGGTTTGTCTTGTTGGAATGATTGCTTGTGCCTGGTTGGTGGAGCCTGTGATCGATACAAACATGATGTATAGTGCAAAAGGCTTTATTCGCCAAAATGTAATGGGTTTTAAAACTCTGTTTGGTAATTCGTACATGAGAAGATTGACAACATTTTTAGTTGTAACTGGAGCTTTTGGTGTGTTGGTTTTTCAGTTGCTTGATGACCTGCTGGCTGTTGAATATGGATACAGCCCCATTGGAGTTAGTGTCCTCTTTTCCGTTTCCTGTTTGATAGCCGGTTTTGGGTCGTTTTACCTGCCAAGAATGAAGGTTAAATTTGATCAACAGAAATTACTGATTGTATCGATGGTGGTTGTGAGTATGACTTTGGTGATATCTCCTTGGATTGGCATGTTTGTTTTTGGAGGGTTTACACTATTAAGAATAGTATTTGAGGTTTTGTATGAAAATGCTTCATCGGTTGTTATCAACTCCAACACAGAGTCAGAGTCGAGAACAACTACACTATCTTCCCTGAGTTTGTTGAGGAATGTACCCTATGCCTTGGGCGGGGCTTTTATCGGTGCTTTGATACAGTTTTCCGGCGGTGCGATGAGCTTTGCTCTGTGGTTTGGAGTGGCAATGTTGACCCTGACATTGTTTTTAGGTCGGGGTATTGGATCAAATAAACACTCAGGGAACGCCTGATTTGGTTGACACTTTATTCATTATGGGATAAAATATTCAGGTATTTTGACATTCTTGAGCACAAGGAGACATCAATGCCTTTCAGCTCTGAAGTGTTTATCGAGGCCGCAAGGCGCGCAGATTATAAATGCGGAGCCTGTGGTGCTGACCTGTCGGGAATTGTTAAGGGGCAGGAAAGCTCACGATTTCAGATTCACTCATCCACCACTTTGCATCTGGTGAGACTGGAAAATGATCGGAGTAGATGCCGAGTTACCAGCCCGCCCACCAGCATGGAGAATATTAAGGGAAAAACACTGTCAGTGAAGATGTTTCGAGTCTTTGATGATGTTGAGAGAAATGATGACGCTTACTGTCTTTGTGCCGCTTGTCACAGTGAGATTCATACACTCGCCTTGGTTTTGACGAAAATGTCAGTACTGGGACACAAGGGAAGGAATTCATCGCCCACCATCTTGGAAGAGATGACGACTTATTACATAATGGTAAAGAAACAACAACGCTCCTAATCGGGGCGTTTTTTTGTGCGAGTATTATGTCGTGAATTATTTTTTGCTATGATGGAACTGGGGCAATCCCCTACCCTATGGCCAAAAAAGCAGTAGACCTGACACTGAGACTTTTGATCAAGAGATATCTGAATTTTATTGAAATAGAGAAGAATTATAGTACTTGGACAATTGTGAAATATAGTCACTATCTCAAGGTCTTTAGAGCATGGTTTGAAAAGCATTATGCACAAGAATATATCGAGAAACTTACCCCGGAAATGGTGCGTCGGTACAGAATATTTTTGGCCAGATTTGAAGATGATAAAGGTCACAAGCTGTCCCCTACTACCCAAAGTTATTATGTGATTTCGCTGCGCGCATTCTTGAAATACTGCCGGAAAAAAGGGATCAAAACTTTAGCTCCGGACAAAATAGATCTGCCGAAGTCCGAGGATAAAAGAATCAAATTTTTGGACAGAGAACAGGTGGAGAGGTTACTCATGGCACCCGACACCCTTAAGCCATCCGGATTGAGAGATAGGACACTTCTGGAGGTATTGTTTAGTACAGGGCTGCGTGTTTCGGAGTTGGCTAAGCTGGATGTAGACAGGATAGATCTCAAGACCAAAGAGTTCGGTGTGGTAGGAAAAGGTCGGAAGGCAAGGGTGGTGTTTTTGTCCGATAGGGCGTGCTCATGGTTGGGGAAATATATATCTGCCAGGGCAGATCCTTATCGTCCTCTTTGGGTAAGGATAATGAAAAATGGTGAGTACGATCCTTCTCTTTCGCAAGAAAAACTAAGATTGACAGTAAGAAGCATTCAGAGAATTGTAGAGAAATATAGACGGATGGCGGGGTTGCCGATCCGGATTAGTCCACACGTGCTCCGTCATTCGTTTGCCACTACCCTACTCCAGAATGGAGCCGATCTGAGGAGCGTTCAGGAAATGCTGGGACACAAGAATGTATCCACAACACAAATTTATACTCACGTGACCAATCCCCACTTGAAAGAAATCCATGGAAAGTTTTTGAAATAACTACATCCAATCTTTCTTGATAAAGATGTATGCCAGGAATCCGCTCAAAATAATGGCTGAGATGACAATGAAACCAAAGGCTAGAGGGTGATTTGCCATGGGTAAAATAACATTCATACCGAAGAAGGAACCGATGATGTTGGGGATGGTGATGATGACAGTGAGAGCGGTGAAGAACTTAATCACCCTATTAAGATTGTTGGTGAGGATGGTATTGTAGGCCTCTCTGATATTGACAACAGAGCGGATACTGTCCTTACATATTTGCATCAGCTGGCCGACTTCCAGACGGATATCATCGATGGCATCAGCCTCAGGTTCGCTAAGTCTAATGCCTGTTTGTTTGCTAAAGTTCGAGAAACCTGCTTCCATTCTGGTAAGTGAGGAGATAAAGTCGTAAAGCATATTTTCCAGGCCAATGTAGTGGATGATATCTTTGTTGGTGATTGTCACAGATTCGAACATAATTGAGCGCAAACTTTTGCTGATACTGACCAGGCGTTGGCTGTAGGTTTGGTTTACTTGTGCCAGCAGGTGGATCAAGAATTTGATCCTTTGAGTGGTGAATGGTTTTTTGCCACTGAGGACGTTGTTTAGGAAGGGAAGCTCTTGGGGTGAAATGCTAATAAGACTATCTTTCTTCAAAATTAGCAGCAAAGGTAAACTTTGGAACGTACCCGGTTCTTTCTCTATAGCAAAACGAGTGTAGATATAGACGTCTCGGTCTTCTATTTCTATACGAGGTACTTCATAAGGATCCAGAGCGTCTGTCAGAAGAGTTTGGTCCAGGTGAAGCTTTTCTGCCAAATTGGCCAACTCCAATTGGGTTGGTTGGATGGCGTAAATCCAGCTGTTCTTTCGGAATGCTTTTAGTGTCTCAAAAGCGTTTGTGAGTTGGTTTTTGAAGTAGATGGTGATCATAGTGTGCTTGGGTTAATTATAGTTTATTCGACAGAAATGTATTTGCCAGGCGGCGTGTTAGAATATAGGATATCTGCACATTAAAGGAGGTTTACATGACAAAGACCAAGATGAATATGTGTCCCTTGGGTCACGTTTATGACACGATAGAGCCTGGTGACATTTTTTATTTGGTGGGCGACCCGCTTCGTCATGTTGTAGTACTGATTTTCCCCGAAGGAATAGTTGACGAAGAGGGCAAATTTATCAGAAAAGACCGCCCAATTCGTTATTCGGCGGAAAATACTGACCAATTTGAGCTTGATTATCGTTTTTTTGGGTTAAGTGATATCCAGATCGATGTGGATGCACAGCCTTCGCCATTGACCGTTGGAGAAATAATTGTCATCTTTGACAGAGATGCATTGGACGAAGGCTGTGAAAAGATAGAAGCAGTTTTTGATGTCATTGAGTCAATAAACGATGAGGGAAACGAATATGAAACAGCAGCCGGAGATAGGGTTTCTCTCAATGATCTGAACTTTCTTCCCACAGGCGTGTCGTACATAGATGAAGAAGACAATTAGGTTGAAAACAAAAGGCCCCGCAGATGCGGGGCCTTATTATTTTTATTTTCACTCATCTTCCGATTCGGAGATGGCCGTGACTGCTGCTACCGAATCCCCTCCTTTGGCAAAGCGCATGAGAATGACGCCCTGTGTGGCTCTTCCCAATCTGGGGATATTGCGAATAGGTAGTTTTATGGCTTGACCTTGAGATGTGGTGATGAGAAGCACCTCACTGTCTTGATCCACCAGTAGTGCTCCTGATATTTCTCCCGTTTTGTCGCTGGTCTCAGACACTTTTAGCCCCTGTCCGGATCTATTTTGGAGTGGATATTCAGGGAGAGGTGTTCTCTTGCCCATACCCTTTTCGGTGACGATTAAAAGATCTCGGTAGAGCTTGACTCTTTTGTCACTGGACACCGGTTCTTCGGGTGAAAATGATTCCATAGAGATGACAAAGTCTTCGTTTTTGAGAAGAATACCTCTGACTCCCATGGTGTCTCTATCTGTTGGTCTTACATCACCTTCTTTGAATCTGATCGATTTTCCTTCCCTGGAAACAAGGAGAATGTGATCCGACCCTGAGGTTTTATTTACCCAGACCAGACTGTCACCAGTGATCAGTTTGAGAGCGATCAAGCCGTTTGATTTGATGTTTTCGTATTTATTTAGAGCAGTTCTTTTGACAACGCCCTTCTTGGTAGTGAAGAAAAGAAATTGACCTTTTTCAACTTGGGCTGGCATAGGAAGAATGCTCTGGATGGTTTCGTCGGTCTCGATGTTGATGAGATTTATGATGGCCTGTCCTTTGGATACTCTACTGCCTTCTGGTAGCTCCCAGACTTTGATTGCAAACACTTTTCCTTTGGAAGTGAAAACAAGGAGGCGGTCATGAGTATTGGCGTTGGTGAGGAGTTGGATTTCGTCGGTCTCCTTTATGGTCATACCGGCCACTCCCTTCCCTCCCCTCTTTTGGGTACGGAAAGTAGTAAGAGGCATCCGTTTGATATAACCTGATTTGGTTAGGGTAACGATAGTTTCTTCTGAAGGAATTAGATCTTCCTCAGAAAATGTGCCTGGCGCGTTTGCCACTATTTGAGTACGTCTCTTTTCCGAGTAAGTAGCAGCTAGATAATCAAGTTCTGTTTTGATGATAGAGAGGACTTTTTTGGGATCTTTCAGTGTAGATACCAGTTGATCAATTACTTTGAGCAATTCATCATATTCAGCTTGAAGCTTCTGTCTTTCTAGCGCCGCCAGTTTTCTAAGTTGCATGTCGAGAATGGCCACACTTTGCTTTTCGGAAAGACCAAAACGTTCCATGAGGTTTTTCTTAGCTGTTTCGGTGTCGGGACTCTTTTTGATGGTTTCAATTACTTCATCAATACTGGCAAGGGCGATGAGAAGTCCTTGTAATATATGGGCGCGGTCTTTGGCGGTCCTCAATTCAAATTGACTGCGGCGGACAACTACCATTTGGCGGTGTGAGGTCCATTCGACCAATATCTGTTTGAGATTTAATAGATGTGGAGTGCCTTCGGTGGTGAGAGCCACTATATTGGCAGGGAAATTTGTTTGTAGTTCGGTGAGTTTATAGAGGTTGTTCAAAACGTTTTTTGGTTTTGCATCTTTTTTGAGGTCGACGGCCACAGTGAGACCTTTTCTGTCTGATTCATCGCGAAGATCGGAAATGCCATCGATTCTTTTTTTCTTGACCAGCTCGGCAATGTCGGTGATGAGTTTGGCTTTGTTTACCTGGTAAGGAAGCTCGGTGATTAGAATTTGGAAACGACCGCTTTTCTTTTCTACGATTTCGGCTACACCACGGACCATAATACTGGCTTTGCCGGTGGCATACATTTTTTTGATTTCTTGAGTGTTGTAGATGATACCTCGGGTGGGGAAATCAGGGCCCTTGATGTGTTGACAGAGTTCGTCTATTTCGATATCGGTATTAAGAGAGCCAGAGATGATTTTGTAGTCTGCTGTCTCTATCCCCTCTTCAGCAATCTCTCCTTCGCGGGTAACTTGCGATTTGTCTATCAGGGCTTTGAGGGCTGAGACTACCTCGAGTAGATTGTGAGGTGGAATTTTGGTGGCCATGCCAACAGCAATACCGTCGGATCCCATGAGAAGCAAATTGGGAAGTTTGGCGGGAAGTACCAATGGCTCTTGTTGTGAGCCGTCAAAGTTGTCGACAAAATCCACTGTATCTTTATCAATGTCATCGAGAATTTCACCGGCAATTTTTGCCAAACGGGCTTCGGTATAACGCATGGCAGCGGCAGAGTCTCCGTCGATAGAACCAAAGTTTCCTTGACCATCTACCAGTGGGTAGCGCATGGAGAAATCTTGTACCAAGCGAACCATAGTTTGATAAACGGCAGTATCACCGTGTGGATGATACTTACCTAAGACTTCTCCGACAATACGAGCACTTTTTTTGTAGGAACTTTTATGGGTGATGCCCATATCTTTCATGGCATAAAGAACACGACGGTGAACCGGTTTGAGTCCGTCTCGAATATCGGGGAGGGCGCGGGAAACGATGACAGACATAGCATAGTCAAGGTAGCTATGCTCCATCTCGTCAACAATAGGCGATTGTCTGATTATCCCCCACTCTGATTTCTCGTCTGCGGGATGAGTAACTGATACCGGATTGTTTTGGTTTTTTTCTTCTTGATCTTCCATGGTGTTTTTATTAGCCTTTGATGGCGGTTTCTATTGCGGGAGCAATGTCTTTTTTGCGTGACATTTTTGGACCGATGTCTATTATTGAATTGATTGGTGTACCGCCAAAAGCTTTGATGGCTAATTCGGTCTCCCCTACCCCGGGTAGAATTAACTTGGTATTAACTTTGAGAATGTCGGTAACAGCAAGAAAGAGATAGTCGACAACTTCTTTTGTCTTAATGGAATTACAGGCGGCGAGGAGGGACTGCCCCCTACCGTTTAGCAAATCTTGTTGCTCAACAGTTTCAATTTGGCCGATAAGGACTTTTTTACCGGAGAACTCAAATATTTTATAGTCGTTGAGGACTATTTGTTCGTCGGTAAGGGCGGAAATATTTGATTTGGCCTTAAATATTTCCAGAGTTAGTGCTTCCAGGTCGGAAATACCGGAAGTTTGTTGGAGGGATGCTACGGCTTGTTTATCTTTTTCCGTGGTGGTGGATGATTTGAGCCCAACGGTGTCGGAGAGGATGGCACAGAGCATCAATTTGGAAAGGTCGGTACTGATGGCAAGTTTGTTTTGGGTGAATAGTTGCCATGCGATAGTGTTTGAGGAACCAACAGGTAAAACAAAAATTTCGATGGGGTTATTGAGATTTAAATTTACCTTGTGGTGATCAAAGATTCGAGTGATTTGGTCGGGGTTAAGGCCAGGGAGTCTTTGGCTTTCTTCGTTGTGGTCTACCAGAATTACTTTATCTTCCTGGGTGATGTTGTCGAGGGAGATTGTCTGGGGTAGCTCCAAGCCAAATTTTTTGAAGACGAAACTCGTCTCTTCATTGGCGCTGTCAATCATGGCAGGAGTGACATCAGTGTCCCCTCTTTGCTTTCTAAACTCGGCAAAGGAAATGGCTGCCACAACAGAGTCGAGATCTGGTTTTTGGTGGCCGATAACGTAGGTTTTCATTTGGTTTGGTTTGATTTTATATTTTGTGGAGTGAGATTGCCGCGCCTGCCTGCCGGCAGGCAGGTCGCACTCCTATTAGATATCCAAGTTGGCGTCTGTCGCGTGAGTTTGGATAAATTTCTTACGAGGAGCAACTTCTGCACCCATGAGAGTAGTAAAGACTTCGTCGGCGTGCTGGGCGTCTTCCACTGTAATTCTCTTTAGAGTGCGTGTGGCGGGATTCATGGTGGTATCCCACAACTGTTCGGGGTTCATTTCACCCAAACCTTTGTAACGTTGGAGTGTGACTCTTTGTTGTTCCGAGGGGGTGAGAGTTTTGATATATTTTTCTTTTTCGTCGTCGGAATAAACATATTTGTTGGTACTGCCATGGGCAATCTTGTAGAGAGGAGGGATGGCCAGGTAGACATAGCCTTTTTCGAATACCGGTGTGGTGTGACGATAAAAAAGAGTGAGAAGAAGTGTGGCGATGTGAGCACCGTCAACATCAGCATCAGTCATGATGATGATACGGTGATAGCGGAGTTTGGAAATATCAAGGGTGTCCCCTATTCCCATTCCAAGAGCAATAATAAGATCCTTGACACTTTCCGATTCGATTACCTTGTCCAAACGGGCTCTTTCGGTGTTGAGGATTTTGCCCCTAAGAGGCAGGATGGCTTGATGTGCCCGATCTCTTCCTTGTTTGGCAGAGCCACCGGCTGAATCTCCTTCTACGATAAATAATTCGGAACGAGCGGGGTCTTTTTCTTGGCAGTCGGCTAGTTTACCAGGAAGGGTCATGCCTTCGAGAGCACCTTTGCGAACCACTGCTTCACGAGCGGCTTTGGCAGCCATACGAGCTTTGGCAGCGAGGAAAACCTTGGCGATGATGGCTTGGGCAGTGGAGGGGTGTTCTTCCAAATACATCTCCAAGCCTTTTTTGACTACCTGATAAACGGCGGATTGTACTTCAGGATTGTTGACCTTGGTTTTGGTTTGGGACTCAAATTGGATTTC
>Ga0172379_10001007_pt1 | contig 61290 bp, 60 predicted proteins | sample GrowelOW334metaG_FD_119756 | JGI IMG/M metagenome (GOLD analysis project Ga0172379, IMG submission 119756) | Groundwater microbial communities from an aquifer near a municipal landfill in Southern Ontario, Canada - Groundwater well OW334 metaG | ecosystem: Environmental > Aquatic > Deep... | reverse complement strand
ACGTGGTCTGAAACCACGCCGAAGGGTACTTCCGCATTGCCTAAGGCGGCCAAAGGATGTTTCCTTTGGAATCCTCATTCCGTCGGTTCCCCGGGCAAGCCCGGGGTCTACCTCGGAATAAATTGCAGTTGTAAATCTTTACACAGTCGGTCTAACCTTTTTTATTTTGGAAAAATTTAAACAATAAGCTTTGCATTATCATCAACCCACACGCCGAATAGGCCAGGATCTGCGCGGATAATTCAAATTGCGCGTTGGCGGCGCGATTCGCCATAAGGAATAATGAACCGATCGAAGCGAAAACCGCAAAAATGTTCAATGACCACCGCGCCGCGTTCCCGGCAACCTGATAATCGCGTTCGTCAGCCAAAACTCCGGTAACCCGCTTTTTAATAGTATAAAGAGCGACTGCCGCGGTAACGGCGATAACAATCGGCAAGATATAGTTGCCTTGCACCACCGAGATCGAAACAACCCCGGCAATAATCATCGCGAAAAATACCCTGACAGTTTGATATGTTTTTTGATCCATATTTTTTTACTTGTTATATGCATTAATGTTAGTTTATTCTAACATTTTTGTCAAATGGCACAAGCCTGAAGGCAATTTTGGAAAACTATTTATTATCCCATGAATCGCGGCCGTTACCGGTGATCGGAATTTTATCGCCCAGAAAACGGGGCAAAGCGCCGGTAGAAACATCCCAAAAAGCCTTTACCCGGGCAGTATTCTCCCTCAAAACATTGTAAAAGCCAAGATCATACGATCTTAAGTCGGCTTTGATGCCGTAAGCCTCTATCCCGAGGCAGCGCGCCAAGTAAAGAGCCCGAGGCAAATGGAAATCCTGGGTTGAAATGATCATTGAGCCGACCTGGAATATCTCTTTGGCGCGGTAAGCGCTTGAATAAGTGTCAAAACCCGCGTAATCGACGAATATATCCTCGCCCGCCACGCCGTTTTTCAAAAAAAACTTTTTGCCGGCGTTCACCTCGTCATAATTTCCCCGGCTATGGTCGCCGCTCACCAATATCTTTTTGGCCTTTCCGGCGCGGTATATTTCCAAGGCAACGCTTGCCCGATCATGAAATACGGGGCTCATCTCGCCGTTGCGGTATACCGCCGCACCCAAAACCAAAACCGCCTGCGCCGATGGCAGATCGTCGATTTTGCCATATATCCCCTTATTCCCCTTGATCGCCACATATATATCCGCGGCAACCGCAGATAAAAACACTCCCAAAAGGATCGCGGCAGATATTTTTATAAATTTTGCCAGCCTTTTCATACCAATTCATACCAATATTAAATCAAATTTAGCAAATTATCCGTTCTTTGCAAACAGAAACAATCGGAGCCGCCTCTTGACATGATCTCTAAAAAAGGCAAAATATAATAATAGTGGCATTGAAGACACTATTTGCAGAGGTTCCCGTGTTATCAGATGCGGGTAAATTTGTTTTTAAAACCTTGAACCGCTGGAAGCGCAATCTAAATGGTTATAGATTAAGCATATATTCCAACTTCCATGATCACAAAACTGATACAATCGTTTTTCCCGAAAAACTGCGCCAAACGCCAGGGAATTTTGCTTGTGATCACCGGACCGAGCGGCGTGGGAAAAGATACCGCAAAAGAGCTTTTCTTAAGAAGAAATCCTGATTTCCAAAAAATCGTCACCGATACAACAAGATTGCCCCGGCAAGGCGAAATTGACGGAGTACATCATAATTTTTATACTAACGAGCAGTTTAAGCAACGTGTCAAAGAAGGAAAATACTTGGAATATATCGAAGTGCGTCCGGACGAATATAAGGGAGGTAGCAAGGAAGCGGTTTCGGCCATCCTGACAGGAGACAATGTTATCTGGCAGGTCGATGAGTACGCAATGGCCCACATTAAAGGAATTATCAAGGAGAATATGCCCGAAATGGCTGACAGCATCCTAGAAAGGGCAATCACTGTCTATATCGCACCCGAAGATTGGGACCAGTTGCGGGAACAATATTTCCGCCGCGACCCGAGTGCTTCCGAAGATAAATTCTTGGCCAAACTTGCCCGCGACCGGGAAATGTGGTGGCAATATCACGACCGCTATGACCACGTCGTGATAAATAAACGGGGAAAAATAAATGAAACTGTCGCGGCGATAGAAAAACTGGTGGCTAAAAAATCCCAATCGATGGCCGCACTTCAACTGGCATCTCCGGCAGTAATGATCCAATAAACAGCATACAACCGCAGCGATCAATTTTGTTGACTGCGTTTTTTATTAAGCTGACGAGAAACAAACTATTCCTTCCGCTAAGCGGAAAGAATATCCCCCGCCCGCTTTGCGGCGGGGCAGTTTATTACATATCCAATTTGCAAGTTGTGCAAGGTCGCACCTTGCAAACTTGCAAGGTGCGACCTTGCACAACTATGCCTACTATTAAAATCTCAAAATATTTATCCGAGGCCGGCATCGCTTCGCGGCGGAAAGCCGAATCCCTGGTCAAACAGGGATTGGTTTCCGTTAACGGCAAAAAAATGGTTAACGTCGCCAAAAGGATCGACCCCAAAACCGACAAGATCGAATTCGACGGGAAACCGGTTGTTTTACCGGAATTATTTTATTATATGCTCAATAAGCCGGCGGGATATACCTCGACCACCGAAGATAAACACGCCGACAAGTTGATCACCGACCTGGTACCCAAAATTCCGAAAGTATGGCCCGTGGGAAGGCTGGACAAATACACGACCGGATTGATATTGCTTACCAACGACGGCGACCTGACCCAAAAACTTACCCACCCTCGCTACGAGGTAGAGAAAGAATACGAAATCACCGCCAGCCTTCCCCTGACCGAACAGGAGGTATCTGCAGTACAGCGCGGAGTTAAACTTGTGGACGGTTTTATCAAGCCGGACCGCTTCGAAGCCCTGGGCGAAAACCGCTACCGCATCATTATCCACTCCGGAAAAAAACATGTAGTGCGCCGCATCATCGAAAAAATCGGTAAAACCGTGATCGACCTGAAAAGATTGCGGGTCGGCTCGCTTTTGTTGGGCGATTTGCCCGCCGGAAAATGGCGCAAGCTGGAAAGCGCCGAAATTAAAATAATTTTGGAAAAAAAATCGGTTGTTAAAACAAAAAAACGCGGATAATATCCCGCGTTTTTTGTTTAAAATAATTTGAGAAAAAGATTATTTATGGAAAAAAATTACATCTCGCAAATACATGAATAAATCATCGACGCGAGTATAGAAGATAAAAACAACATAATAATGCCAATCGTAACGAACAAAACAATTTTTTTTGTTTTCGATTTTGTAAATTTTAAAGCAATCAATCCTATCAATCCCGCAGTAAGAAAATAACCTCCATATTCGTTGCAGCAAGGATTCCCGCCTCTGACAAATAATCTAATATACAATACGAAAGATATCGCAAAAGAAATTCCATATATAACTGCGATCATCAACGATTTTATATATTTGTTAATCATTGTAGGGACAAACGATCATTTTTTATTGATCGTTTTATAAAATATTATCAACGAATTTTTCTATTTCGTCCCCTACTTCCTTGTAATTATTGATAACCAGAATATGGTTCGCATCGGGCAATATCATCAGCCGCGCTCCCGGAATTTTTCGCGCCATCCGCGCAGAATCGGAACTCGGGAAGACCGTATCCTTTTTTCCGTGAACGATAAGCACAGGAATTTTTATATCAGAAATCATTTTGTCCCCGTCAATCTTATCGGCTTGCCAGAGGCAATAGAAGTAAACTCTCAGAGAGGTATTTTTGATATCCGTAAAAATCCTCCCTGCATCCCAATCCCCGGTATTTAAAAATTTACGGTAATCGATATGCGCCCCGCGCCGCTCCCTGAACGGCTTGAAAGTAATTATTTTGGCTATACCAAAAAACGGGCGCGCGATTTTGGCGCGCACGGTCTGGCTGATACGATAGTCCGGCGCCAGCAAAACCAAGCCCATAACCATATCTTTGTATTTGTTGGCAAAATCGAGCGCCAGGAGCGCGCCGAATGAATGGCCGATCAAAACAAATTTGCCCAAACCAAGCGTCCGCGCAAGCTCGGCGATATCATCGGCAATATTCTCCAGCGCGTAATAATCAAAATCATCCTTTTTCACCGATTTGCCGTGGCCGCGCAAATCAAAAAACAGCAGGTTGTATTTATCAAACCGGCCTTCATAAAACCGCCAGGCCGAAGAACTCCCCGAAAGCCCGTGCACGAATATAAGCGTCGCGCGGCCGCTCCTCAATTCGTTGTGCCGATAATAAACCCCGTTGTCCAAATACCCTTCTTTCATAATTGATTGATTGCCACATTATGGGTCTGTTTCCGAATTAGATTCAACTGCAATTTCCGTCTTATCGCCGCATTAACGGCGTTTGCGGGAACCGGCTGCGAAAAATTCATCAGTTATCGGCAGACTTAGCTTAAACATGTCTTCCTCGCTTTATCCAACTGGCAGAATACCCCGAGGCTTTGCCTCGGGGATGAATGCCTGCCCGGAGCAAAGCGGAAGTTGAACAAACTTTTCCTACCGCGTAGCGTAAGCGGAGCGGAAGGAAAACCTCGGGGCTCTGCCCCGGGGGTAGTTTATTAAAAGCGAGACTGTGAGCAGACTTTCTTCATTTTTCATAACCGCAGTAGCGTCTAACATCTGCCCGCGCGAAACCTGAAAATTTTGTTCTGAAGCCAATTCGGCAACAGACCCATTATATCTTTTATCAATTATACCGCATTTTGCAAACAAAAAGCCATCGCATTGAAATTGCGCCTAAAATAAGCTAAATTAAAGGCGATATGGATACCTTTAATTTAATTTTAACAAACCAGCCTCTGGTAGCCGGATTTTTAGCTTGGTTCATTGCCCAGCTTATAAAAATGATTTTGGCGCTGAAACACGGAATGAACCGCGACGCCTTTAAAAGGCTCTGGGCCAGCGGCGGATTTCCAAGCTCGCATTCCGCGGCAGTAACCGCGCTCGCTGCCGCCTGCGGGATAAAATTCGGCTTCGATTCGGCTTATTTCGCCATTGCGGCGGTATTCGCCCTGGTAATCATTTACGATGCGTTTACTTTGCGCCAAGAGGCTGGCAAACACGCCGAAATATTGAACCGCGTAATGGAGGATTTTTACCGCTACAAAAGATTCGAGGCCAAACATTTGAAGGAATTATTGGGTCATACCCGCTTTGAAGTATTTTTCGGTTTCCTGCTTGGCATCGTGATCGCGGCCATTGCCACAAGGTAACTTCGGTAAAAAAACACCCCCCCGTTGATTCGGGGGCTTTTTAATACCGGCGCGGCACATGATGGTTATTTTTGCGTGGGTGCCGCGGGATGGCCCTCTGTTGCCGGCGCGTTCCCGTCGACAGGACTGCCATCTTGATTTACCGGACGCAATGAAATACTCTGGGCGGCAATGCTGCCGTCGGAATTGGTACTGCCGGTCACCATGACCGTTGAGCCGACCGCCAAATCATCGGCAGTGCCGCCGGTTTGCTTGGCGATCTGCGTCGACCCGGAATAAAAGATTATCTTTGAACTGCCGTCCCGCAATTTCACCGTAATACTCTGGCTGTCTTTGGAAATAATATCGCCGCTGGCAAATCCCCCCTGGACGTTTTGGCCGGCCCGGCGCGCTCCATTGGCCGATTGGCCCCCGACGCCCTGCATATTTCCGTTGGCAAAATTCTTGAATCCATTTGCCGGAGTTTGGCTTTTTTGATATTGCGTACCGCCAAAAAATCCCGCGGCACCGAACACAACGGCAACAATGACAATGGGCAAGAATTTATTGATATTTTTGTTCATATTTTATGATTTTATAACTTATGATTCTATGATTGAATGATTTTATGATTTTACGTTTGAATGCTTATTCATAACGGAGCGCGTTGATCGGATTCAGCTTCGCCGCGCGCCACGCCGGATAATATCCGAAAATAATACCGATCACCGCCGAAACCCCGAACGCGAGCAATACCGAGAATAACGACACTTGCGTATCAATACCGCCAAACTGGCGCACCGCCAAACTGGCAAACCATCCCAGAAGCACTCCGATAACGCCGCCAACGAATGTCAAAGTAACCGCTTCGGCCAAAAACTGCATCGTGATGTCGGCTTTTTTCGCACCAATGGCTTTGCGCAATCCGATTTCCCGGGTGCGTTCGGTAACAGTAGTCAGCATCATATTCATGATCCCGATACCGCCGACAAGAAGCGATATTCCGGCGATCGATGCCAGAAGCAAAGTTAATGTGTTGGTAATTGTGGAAGCGCTGGCGACAATATCCGACTGGTTCAATATCTGGAAATCCGCCAATGTCGGATCGGATATTTTATGCCGCTCCAAAAGCAAACCCGTAATGTCTGTCTGCAATTGATCCAGCGATTTCGAATCGACTCCCTGCACATTGATCGAATTTACGTAGACGCTGCCGGTAATAAAGCGCTGGGCTGTCGCCAAGGGTATGTAAATCGCGTCATCCTGGTTGGAAAAACCGCTGCCGCCCTTAGCCGCCGCCACGCCCACCACTTTAAAATCCAATTTATTAACGCGGATCGTCTGGCCGATCGGATCGGAATCCTCGCCAAAAAGATCCGTAACAGTCGTTGGCCCGAGTACCGCCACTTTCGCCAAATTCGCGTTATCCTGCTCGGTAATAAAATCACCGCTGGCTACCGCGACATTGCGCACCTCCGCGTAATCCGCTGTCACGCCGTTAACTTGGGTGTTTGTGTTCGTGCCTTTGGCAGTCACCTGGCTCCGGCTTTGCGTCTGGGGCGCCACTGCTTTGATTCCGGATAAGGTGTCGCCGATCGCGATCGCGTCCGCCAAAGTCAGTGTTTGCGACGACCCGCGCTCGGTCCGAACCTGCGTTCCGACGCCACGCTGGAAACCCGGCTGGATCATTATCAGATTGGAACCCAGCGACTGGATGCTGGACGTGATCGAACTTTGCGTTCCCTGGCCGATCGAAACCATGGCGATTACTGAACCGATACCGATAACAATACCCAAAACCGTCAGCCCCGAACGGGCTTTGTTGGCAAATAACGACGAAAATGTCTGCTCAAGCAAATCGGATATTCTCATATTTTTAGTACTGGATCATCCTCGCCAACGACACCGATCTTTTTATTATCATTGTTGCGATCCTCCACAATCAACCCGTCGCGGATGGTGATAATACGGTCAGCATATTCGGCGATATCACGCTCGTGCGTGATCAAAATAATCGTGTGGTTCTGTTCCTTGTTCAATCTCTGGAAGGTTTCCATTACGATCTCGCCCGTTTTGGTATCAAGATTTCCAGTCGGCTCATCGGCCAGGATCATCGCGGGATTGTTCACCAGCGCCCGCGCAATCGCCACCCGCTGCATCTGGCCTCCGGAAAGCTGGTTGGTGTAATGTCCGTGGTAATCGCCAGTCAATCCCGCATTCACCAAAACTTCCCTTGCCCGTTTTGTCCGTTCATTTTTGGCAACATCGGCATAAACAAGCGGCAGCTCGACATTGCGCAACACCGTGGTGCGCGGCAAGAGATTGAACGATTGAAACACGAACCCGATCTTTTTTTTCCTGATATTGGCCAGTTCGTCGTCGGAATATTTGGAAACATTCTGGCCGTCAAGAAAATAATCGCCGCTTGTCGGCGTATCCAGCATGCCGAGAATGTTCATCAACGTTGATTTGCCCGACCCGGAAGGACCGATGATCGCCACAAACTCGCCATCGTTGATCTTAAACGATAAGCTTTTCAAAACAGTTGCAGTAACCGATCCGGTCTTATAGGCTTTGGTAATATTTTTGCATTCGATCATATTATTTAATCTGGCAAACTAGTGCGACACTAGCAGTTTATTGACCGGTACGATTAGCGGACGATCCGGTCGATCTTATCGTTTCCGTGCTTGTCCCTGTCGGCCTGGTAACCGGCCCGCCGCCGAAACCGCCGCCGCCAAGAATTCTTGACAAAGCAGAACTGTTTTGCGACGACTGCGACGCGGTTTGAGTCGCCGTTTTTATCACTACGGCTTCGCCTTCGCTCAATCCGCCGGTAATTTCGGTGTTGCTTTCGTCGGCCAAGCCAACCGTTATGGCTTGCTGTTTAACCGTTGCGCCATTTTCGGAACTCCCGCTGACCGCTCCATTCACCGGCTGTTCAGGAACAAAAACATAGTTTCCGGACGCATTTGATTTAATGGCCGAATTGGGTACTATCAAAATATCCTGCTTGATCCTGGTAACAATCGCGGCAGTCGTGCTCATCCCCGGCTTCACCTGATCATTTTGCGTATCAAAAGCGATCGTCGCGTTATAACTGACAACCCCTTGGCTCACCGTGCCAATAGTATCAACCCCGCTAACGTGGCCGGTCATGGTCAAATCGCTGATGGCATCGAACGTCATTGTCGCCTTTTGCCCGGTCTTAACGTTCGCGGCATCGACTTCGTTCAAAGAAATCGTGGCAATTTGATTATTGGTTATAACCGTGGCAACCGCCGTATTGGCGCTGATCGTATCGCCCTTTTTGACATCAACCGTCGCAACGACCCCGTCAAAAGGCGCGCGGATGGTATAGCAGCCCAGCGTCTCCCCGGCATCGGCCAGAGCCGTTTCCTTTTGCGAAACATTCAATTGCTGAGACTGGTCGCTGATCTGATTGGTAAGACTTTGCAATGTGTCCAATGATTGTTTTTTTTGATCGACGGCACTCTTGGCACTGTCCACGCCTTCCAAAGCGGTTTTGATCGACTGCTGGGTTGAGATCATCTCCACTAAATGGGTATTTGCCTGGGAAGCGTAACTGTTCAAACTGACGAGGTGCGTGGTTGAAAACGATTGCACCTGGCTATTGTCGTTGGCCACCGCATCCTGGTATTGCTGGATCAAATTGATAAGCGCTTTGGCCGCGTTGGAAATTTTTTTGGTCGCGTCGTATGTGCTGTCCACGATTTTGGAAATTACCGCCGGATCAGAATACCGGCTGGCGCTTTTGTATTCCGCCAAAACCTTTTTATAGCTGTTTTCGGCAGTCGCGTAAGTCGAGCCAACGTCCAATAATGATGCCGTTGAAAAACCGTGCGACCTTATTTGCTCCTGATAATAGTTAAGATAAGTGCCGCTCGATTGGATAACAATACTGCTTGACCCGGACATGATATCGTCCAAACCCGCCATAATCGTCGGCAAATCGGCAAATGTCGACGCAATACTGTTAAAAGCCTGTTCGTAAGTCTTTGACAAACCGCTCCGGCTTTGCGCCAGCGCGTCATTAGCCTGCTGAAGGGATTCCTGGGATTGCGCTAAAGTTAATGAATTATCCTGGCTGGTTTTTTGTAAAGTGAGCTTGGCGCTGTTCAAATTCGCCGCTGCGACGTCCAAAGCCGCTTGGGCGTCTCTCGAATCAAGACGAACCAATATATCGCCCGCTTTAACCGATTGGCCTTCGACAACTTCCACCGCCGCGACATCTCCGGATACCTGGGACTTAACATCAACCTGATCGCTTGCGGCAACCTGGCCGCTGCCGCTAACCGATTGCACAATATTCCCTTTTGACACCGATCCATAAGTATAAACAGTTGCGCCCGCGCTCTTGCCGCTCGGCCCCAAAAGGAGATAAGCGCCGGCCAAAATAGCCGCCATAATAACGAAAGAAATTTTTTTATGCCGCTTAACCGCTGAAATGATATTTGCCATGTTTTATTTTTGATTTTGTTTGTTTTACCGCAATCTTAACGGGTTAATCGTCAACCCGGCTGATCCCGAACGCTTCCACTTCGTCGCCGCGGCGATCGCCAATAACCACCACCGTATCGCCCGCAACGAAGTCTTCTCCGAACGGCAGGCGCGTTCTCTTGGTAATAATAACTGTCATTTTTTCTTCCTGGCGATTAACAAGGATAAGTCTATCCCCACCGAAACTGTCGATCTGGCCATAGTGGATATTATCGAAACGCCGCGGGCCAAGGTCCCGATAAACTCCGGTGCCGCATGGCGGCCGAATCCCCAAACGCGACGGAGCGCCATACAACCGGTCACCGGGCAAGCAATGCGAAAGCATGTCGTGCAATGGTGTCCGGGACAACAATATCCCGCCGGCAACAACGATCAGCAGCACCCCCAAAGCCGAGTAAAGAAGCGGCATTTGATAAGCAAAAGCGTAACGGCGCACCAAAACTTCCAATACCGCAACAAAAACAATTACCAGCAGCACCAATAGCCACGGAAGGGAAGTTAAAAATATCAAAATCCCGCGCCAGCCAAAAATCGGCGCCAGCCAAATCCCGGTTTCGCGCGCGATAAACATCAGCAAACTGAAAAGATACAACAACACCATGACTGCCGCCGCGATTCCCGCCAGCCATAAAACCGCCCGCAAAACAAAATGCCATCTGGGACGCATTTTCAGATCGCCGCTTTTAGCCGCAGCAACTATCTGGTCGGTTATTGATTTTTTTTGCGTATTATCTTCCATATATTCATTGCTTAGATGTCAGATTCCTGAATTTACGCCTGGGTGCTGTTTGACGATTTCTTTCAGGAGCGATTTCCCGCGCTGCAAACGGATCCCCACGGTCGATACTGGAAGCCGCATAACGTCCGCGATCTCTTTATAGCTCATCTCTTCAAAATAATACAAAACCAACGGCTCCCGATATTTCACCGGCATTTTTTCCAAACAACCGTCAAGCATGCGCCGCAGATCCGCCCGATCAATATCGCTGTCAGCAGTTTCCTTGGCAATCGGATGGGGTAAAAGTACGTCAAAATCGATAAATGACAATTTTGACGCTTTTCTCTTTTTTAAAGCGTTTACGAACTCATTATGCGCAATGCGATAGACCCACGGCGAAAATCTTCTTTTCGCGTCGAAGCTCTTGATATTCACGTATACTTTAACAAAAACGTCCTGCACGATATCCTTGATATCGTCAGGCTGTGAAAGAAACTTTTTAGCGTAGCGCGTTATTTTTTTCTCGTAGCGCCCTACCAGCAAAGCGAATGCCTCGACATCGCCGTCCTGAACCCGCTGGGCAATAACTTCGTCGGTGATTTCAGCCATACGCATGTTAAAAATACATTCCCGGATGTGTTTGAAAAAATAACCTTAATTAACTTACTACACCGCCCGCGGATATTTATTTCGAGGTATCCGGTTTTGGCCGGAAATATGAGCTTGGTTGCAATTTTAATCCAAAAACCTGCCAATGCTTAAGAGCTTGGCAGGTTCTCACTTTCAGTTCGCAACTGAACACTCTTCAAATATCTTGGGCAGAGTACTGCGATAGAAATTGCCCGCATGACTCGCAGTATAATACCCTCCCGATTCAAGTTTTGCGTAATAGCAAAAAAACTGCGGATACGGCGCGTTGTTCAGGCCGCAATAAACATAATCTTTACCGCAAACCGGCTTGGCGCCGATCAAAGGATCCTGCGGAGTTTTATCAATGGTTCCAAGTTGCAAGGGATAGCCGTACGGCTTGCCCTTGCAATCGCCGCCGGATAGGCCGCATGTATAATATGCTTTATTGGCCTCATACAAGTTTTTCTGAGCCTCACCCATTTTTTGCATATCCGCCATCCGCTGATTATCCCGCGCCGTGGCTTCCGCGGCCAAAGCGACTGTTGAGGTCGCCACCCCGCTATTTGCCTCGGGAACCATAGTTGGAACCGTGCTGGTTCCAAAAGTTTCAGCATCGTTGCCGCTGCCCGTGGTGGTCGCGTTCACAGATACCGCAGGTTCTTCCGGCTGAGGCATATCTTCCGTTTCCTCAACAATCGTCGAAGAGTTATCATCGCTTACGAGTTGGCTCTCCTTGAGATCGGACGGGCGCGAATTTAAAAACCAAAGCGCTACAACCGCGGCCAAAGCCGCAACCAGAACCACGGCAGAAACAATCAAAATTGGCCCATGGCTAGATTTTTGCGACAGCGGCGCAACATCATCATTATTCCTGGGAACATATTCATTTTTGGCCGCCTGCGCCTTAGGCAACGGCGGCGCTACACGCCCCTGGATCGCGGCGAACGCTTCCTCGATTGAAACTTCATCCCAACCGGCATTGCGCAACACTTTTTTGATCGTGAACTCGGAAACGCCCCTTTTCGATTCCTGTTCCACGTAGTCCATTAATTGTTTCTCCATTTTATTTAATTAATATTGTTACGAATATATATTTACATATTAACACTTCCCACGCCAAGTACGCAAAACAAAACCGCCGTAAGGGCGGAAAATTCCTAATTCCTAATTCCTAATTCCTAATTCCTAATTCCTAATTTACTTGATTTCCAAAATCTCGTATTCGATCTTTCCTCCCGGAGTTTCCAGGACGATCTTGCAACCGGTCATCTTTCCAAAAATCGCTTCGCCCAGCGGCGACCGGTAAGACAACTTGCCCGAAAATACATCCGCTTCATCGGGGCCGACTATCTGGTATTCGTCGCGGGAATCGCCGCACGCCAACACTACGGTAACGCCGATCTGGACATGATCCGACTTTTTACGATCAACCACCCGCGCATTGCCAATGATCGATTTTAATTCGGATATCCTCCCCTCCAAAAAACCTTGCTGTTCCTTCGCCTGGTGGTATGCCGCATTCTCTTTCAAATCGCCGAATGAAATAGCGTAATTCAATTTTTCCGCCAGTTCTTTGCGCGTTACATTCTCCAGCGTATATAATTCCTTTTTAAACTTTTCCAAGCCCTCCGGCGTCAAGTAATTTTCCATATGTTGAATATCGTTATAATAATTTTCAATTTACACCAATTATCCAATTTTACAACAAAAAAAACCAAACATATCATTTTATCGCGCCGATTCCCGCCAGCCGGCCGGTAGCCCAGCATTGCGTGAGGTTGAAACCGCCGGTACGGCCGTGGACATTGATGATCTCGCCGGCAAAAAACAGGTTTTTCACGATCTTGGAACGCATTGTTTTATCATCGATGCTTTCCAGGCTCACTCCGCCGGCGGTAACCATGCCCGCCTCGATATCAAGCAAACCCGAAACCGTAAGTCTTATGTCTTTTATCGCGCCCAGCAAACGGAAACGTTCTTCTTTGGTGATGTTGTTCGCGGTTTTTCCGGCGGCAACATTGGCAAGCCCGGCAACCGTCAGGACCAATCCCTGCGGCATAATATCGGCCAGGCAATTTTTCAATACCCGGTTGGGATTTTTTTTAAAATTATCGAGAATCATTTTATCGATTTTAACGCGATCAATCTGCGGAAACAGATCAATCGATATCGCGACCTCTCCCTTATCCAATAGCTTTCCGATTTCAGAACTCATATTGAGTATTGCCGGCCCGCTCAATCCGAAATGGGTAAACAGTATTTCCCCTAGCATCGAAATCACCTTGGCGCCGTCCCGGCGTACCGCTATCCCGACATTTTCAAGACTCACACCCGACAGCTTCTTGCCCCACTCCTCATCCGTCCTTACCGGCACCAAACCGGGCGACAACGGCGCGATTTCATGCCCCAGTCCGCACGACCACTCATAACCGTCACCCGCACTTCCGGTGGCCGGATATGATTTGCCGCCCGTGGCAAAAATGTAATTTTTAGCATTAATGGCCTGGCCGGAATCCAGGATAACATCCTTGATCAAAACGCCGTTACGATCAATACCGGCAACCCGGCCGCCGAATATTATTCTAACGTTAAGGCTTTCCAAATATTTCAATAAGGCGTCCAAAACATCCGCCGCTTGGCCGCTTTTCGGAAAAACCCGCTGGTTATTTTCAACAACGGTTTTCACGCCCAGCTTATTAAAAAAGTTCACGGCGTCTTTGGGCCCGAATCCTGCGAAAGCGTGGAACAAAAAAGGGCCGGTTTCCCCGTAATTGGCAATCAGTTTCCTCAAATCGGATTCGGCATTGGCCAGATTGCAGTGTCCGCCCCCGGTCAACAATAATTTTTTGCCGGCGCTCTTGTTTCTCTCAACCAAAACCACTTTCGCGCCGCTTTCGGCCGCGCTGATCGCCGCCATCATCCCGGCAGGCCCGGCGCCAATTACCGCAACATCATAATTTTCTTTATTTTGACCCATAATTTCGGATATTATGCCCGGCAAAACTCAATATACCGATGATAACTCCCGCAAAAATAATTGCAACCCCGGCACCTTCATCCATCGGTTCCAGTGGTAAGTCCAAGGAGCTGCCTCGGAATAAACTACCCCGCCGCAGAACCGCGGGGTATTCTGCCAGATTAAATCAAAAATATATTTTAAGCGGTATTCCGCCCGACGTGGTCTGAAAGGGTACTTCCGGATTACCTAGGGCGGCCAAAGGATGTTTCCTTTGGAATCCTCATTCTTTTTGTTCCCCGCAGCAAGCTGGCAGGGTATAAAAAGAATAAAATAACCCGAGGCAACAAACAAAAAAACCGCCTTCATTAAAACCAATGTTGAAATTGATTTCCTGAAAATATTCGCCATTGTCTGATTTTAACAAAAACCGCCCCAATCGAAGAGGCGGTTTTTAAATCTTCGCGAAACTATTCGATCTCGTAGTTGATGTTCACGCTGACCGTAATCTTATTCTCGCCGGTCTGGATATTCGGAGCCGGAACGCCTTGCGCCGTATCCATGGCCACGCCCTTGCCCGCGTATGCTATCGGGTAATAACCGCCGCCATCGCTGTAACCGGTAATCCTAACCAATTTGACATTCAATTGTTTGGCTAAAATTTCGGCTTTCGATTTCGCATCCTTGATCGCAATCTCGCGCGCCTGGGCCTGCACCGCGTCCGGATCATCGACCGTGAATTGAAGATCGCCGACTTGGTTGGCACCCGCCGCCGTCGCCTCCTCAATTATCTGCCCGATCTTATTCATCATTTCGCCCCTCATTTTTACGGTAAGGGTCTGGGTCACGTCATAACCGGAAAGTATTCTTTTGCCGGAAGGATAAATTAAATCCGATGTTGCCGCCCCTCCCGGAACGGAAGATGGGGCGGATACTTCTTGCCTCACGTAATCATACCTGGGATTGACGCTATACCCCGCCGTCTGCAAATCTTTTTGGTCCACGCCCAAACTCTTCGCCACGTCGATGATTGCGTTCATTTTCGCGTTATTGTCCGCAGTTGCGTCTGCCACGGTCTTGGCCTCGCTCACCACAGAAAAATCCATCGCCGCCAAATCCGGCTTGATGGAAACATCACCGGTGCCCGCAACCGATATAGTTGCTTGATTGGCACTCTCCCGGCCGATATATTTGCTTGCCATGATGGCATTGACCGCGAGTACCGCGACATAAACCGCGAGTACCGCCAATAACACTCCCAAAATCACGCCCACTGCCTTAGGCTGCCCGCAACATAAATTGTTTTGTTGGTTTTCCATATTTTTTTAAATAATGCTTTCGGAATATCAAATTGCGAATCAAGAATACATTGCTGTCTGGACATGCACCCCGCCGGCGGCCAAAGGATGCTTCCTTGAAGCGCGGCGCACTTTCGGATTACCTTCCGGCAAAAATAATTTTGGCGGGAACGGAATTGATATTCCGTTCAAGGAATCCTCATTATTTTTGTTCCCCGCAGCAAGCTGACGGGGTATAAAAATAATAAGCGATACCCCCTCCCGAGCGCGACATCGCTGTTGGCACGGGAAGTTAGATAAACATCTATAATCGCCATGAGAACAAAAACTGCCGCAACGTAAATCCAGTTCGTTTTTTATTTTTTAATGATCATATTTTTGATTTAATGATTATCTTAATCCCATTATAACAAATTATCGCCGCGCGCAATATAGCGGCCAAAGGATGCTTCCTTGAAGCGCGGCGCACTTTCGGATTACCTTCCGGCAAAAATAATTTTGGCGGGAACGGAATTGATATTCCGTTCAAGGAATCCTCATTCATTGGTTCCAGGGGCTTGCCCGGAGGTCTGCCTCGGAAAAAAGAAAGGCCGCCGGATAACCGGCGGCTTTTCTTTTTTTTGTTTTCTCTGTTACTGGTGCGTGATATGGTACCGATAATCTTCGTAATTGCCGATATAACTGGTCAGTTTATTTTCCTTAACCTCCCAGATCGAATCACACGCCTGGTTCAAAATATAACGATCGTGGCTCACCAAAAGGATCGTTCCTTTATAGTCCTTGAACACCTGGGTAATCACTTCCTTGCTCGGAAGATCCAAATGGTTGGTCGGTTCATCCAAAAGCAAAAGGTTCACTTTTTGCAAGATAAGCTCGGCCAGCGCCACCCGGGCGCGTTCGCCTCCCGACAAGCAGCTGATCTGTTTTCTTTCCACGTCGCGCGGCGAAAACAACAAAGCTCCCAGGACGCTACGCACTTTTTCCTCGGTTTCCGGGGTCTTGGAAGCGACTTCGTCCAAAATTATTTTGTCCGGATCAAGCTCTTCATGAGCCTGCGCGTAATAACCGATTACCGCGCGGTCATCAACGGTTATCTTGCCTTTCAGGATCGGCATCTTGCCCAATATGCTTTTAAGCAAGGTTGATTTGCCCATACCATTGCTGCCGATAATGCCGATCTTGTTGCCCCACTCGACTTCCAGCTTGCCTTCAAGAGAAAACAGCGGCAATTCCCGCGGCCCGATACTGATATTGTCCAATTTTAAAACACTCCGGCAAAGCTTGCTGCCCGCGTCAAAGCGGATCTTGATATCCTTGGCCGCGTCTTTGGGAAGCTCGATCTTGTCCATCTTCTCCAACATTTTAATGCGGCTTTGCACGGCGCTGGCCTTGGTCGCCTTGTAACGAAAACGATCGATAAATTCCTGCTGCTCTTTCAGGTAATGCTGCTGCACTTTGTAATCCTGTTCCAATTTTTCGCGGCGGACTTTTTTCTCAATCACGTATTCCGAATAGCGGCATTGGTATTTTTCCAAACCATCCTTGGTGAGTTCATAAGTTTTGGAACAAACCTTATCCAAAAAATAACGGTCGTGCGCCACGCAGATTATCGCCTTGTTCCAGTGAATAAGGAAATTCTCCAACCACTCGGAAGTCTCGATATCCAAATGATTGGTCGGTTCATCCAATATGATGATATTCGGGTTCATCAACGCAACCTTGGCCAGCGCCAATTTGGTGCGCTCGCCGCCGCTTAAAGTGCTGATAGTCCGGGTCCACGCCTCTTTGGCAAATCCGAAATCGATCAAAAGCCGCTCGATCAATCCTTCATAGCGGTAGCCGTCTTTGGATTTATACTCCTCCAAAACCTGGAAATATTCCTGGATCTCGGTTTCGGAAAGCTGGCCGTCTTTTTCTTTTGCTTCAAATCCATCTTTGCGCAAGATCAAAGCGCGCATTTTCGGATCGGCCAAATGGATCTCCTCGAACACCGTGTTCTGCAAAGAATCCCAATGGGTTTCTTGCGGCAAATAGCCGATGCGGGCATCGCGGCGCAATTCGCGGCTGCCATGGTCCGCCTCTTCGGTGCCGATTATTATTTTCAGCAAAGTTGATTTGCCCATGCCGTTCGCGCCCACGATCGCGACGCAATCGCCCGCAGAAAGCTTCAAGCGCACATTGCAAAACACCTCGTCCTTCCCATACGATTTTGAAACATCTTTCAAGATCACCAAAGGATCGCCCGCCTTCGCCAGCTTCGGCGAGGCAAAGCCCGAACTTGTCGCGGTGCCATTGGAAATGCTTTTTGGAATTTTTATTTTCCCCGGCTGGGATGTCTGCGGTTCCGGCTGGGATTTTGTTTTTAATTTTTTCATGAATTTAGGGCCTGTTGCCGAATCAGCTTCAAAACGGAATTTTCAGATTTCGTGGCAGAAGCGATTCCGCTTAGCGGAATATGCGAGAAAAATGAAGAAAGTCTGCTCGCAGTCTCGCTTTTAATAAACTACCCTGGGGCAGAGCCCCGAGGTTTTCCTTCCGCTACGCGGTAGGAAAAGTTTGTTCAACCTCCGCTTCGCTCCGGGCAGGCATTCATCCCCGAGGCAAAGCCTCGGGGTATTCTGCCAGTTGAATAAAGTGAGGAAAATATACTTAAGCTAAGCCTGCCGCCGACTGATGAATTTTTCGCAGCCGGAAGATGGAAATTGCAGTTGAAGCTGATTCAACAACAGGCCCTTTAAACCCGATATTTTCTTGCCTCACCGAATCTTGCAGGGTGAACAACAAAAAAACAGGGTTTGCCAGGTCAGCGGGTCTTTAACTGAACACGCCGCGTTAAGCGGTTAGCAAATTGCCTGTTTTCACGTTGTGAGCTTTATTTCTTGACGGTCAAAAAATGTTTTCATGGTCCAAATATCTACAAAAAATATTATAACATTAAAATTGTTTTAGTTCAAGGATTAATTTTTTATCCAATCCGGCATTACATACAAAAATTGAAGATTTATCCACAGATTAGGGTTTGACAGTAAAATTTCCAGTGATAATATTTACCCATAAGAGCTCTTTGTTTTGTGCGTAATTTTTGAGCAACTCGCTCGAAAAACGCCTGCATGAACAAAGAAAAGGGTACCAAAACGGCATCTTCTTCTTTGTTCCCTTGCCTGTTCCCCGTAAAGGGGGCAGCCAAGCTAAAAACCCCGCGTTTGCGGGGTTTTTGAGTTAAGAAAAATTTGTAGTATCATTACAAAATACGGCACATCGCACAATGCTTAATTTTTCATGACACACTCGCACATCACTAAAGTCCGCAACGGCATAATGCGTTTAAGGCGCCGCACCAGCTGGAAAATCAAAATAGGGGCCGCGGCAACCGCGACTGTTTTAATTATTGGGGCGGTATGGTGGCTCGCACTGCCTTTGCCGCAGAATTATGAAACCGAAGTACCCGTCATGGCAAAGTCATACTCGGTAACGCCGGTATCTTGCGATTGCTCCGACGATTCCGGCTGCCGGATACGGTTAAAATTCTATGCCATGGAACCGGCCCAAAAAACCATGCCATTGTTGGCGATAAAGGAAGTTACCGCTGAAGCGAAAACCGTGATAACGTTCGATCGCGTATCGGAAATAAACCGCGAATTCGATTACGGCCAGATCATCAACAGCCCGCTTATCGAGTCGGTCGATTATCAGATCAAAGACGGACATTTCGTCATCATAATAAACCGCAAAGGCGCTTACCTGCCCGCGGAAGTTTCCGTCCAAGAATCATTGGCAACAATCGCGCTCGCTCCGGCCGCTAAAAATTACCCCCTGGTATCGAACCAAGCCCCGGCCAACGATTCCGCGGCATTCCCCGCCCTGCATCCGATCAGCTTCGACGTTTCGCTCGCAAGCCCGCTGAAAAGCGTGAGCGTTTTTTTCCAAGGCAAGCCCGTAGAATTCGAAACCGCCACAACCACGGAAAACGGATACCGTTTTTCGTTCAAAAAAAACTTGGAGATCGACAAGGAATATTCAGTGAAAGCGATCATTGCCGACGATATGGGCCGCACGGTCGTTTCATCATGGAACTTTTACGCCCAAATCCCCAGCGCGGTCGCGTTGGGAAAAGACCGGTTCAAATTTCTCGGCTGGTGGGGCGAAATAAACTCCAACGGTGTGGCAGTGCGCAAAGGCGTCGCAACCGCCTCCGACAAACTTGGCTCGCTATCATCGGCAAATCGCGTCAAAGTAATAAAAGAAGTTTACGGCGATTGGGTGGACGGAAAAAACCTCTGGTACCAGATCGACGGCGGAATGTATCCGGGAGCCTACGTCTTTTCCGATTTCGTAACACCAATGGCACAGCCCCAACCGCCGCAAAATTTCACAGTTCCCGAAGGCGTAAAAGCCGGCGAAAATTGGATCGACGTCGACCTGACAAAAAAAGTGTTCACCCTATTTGCGTACGACAAACCGATCTTTGCCACGTATATTTCGCCCGGCCGCGAAGGCAATGAAACCCAAACCGGTACTTTCCGCATCTGGTATAAATTGAGAAAAGCGGAAATGAAAGGCGGCCCGCCCCTCCACACATACCGCTACCATCTGAAGAATATTCCCTGGACGATGTTCTATAATTATGATTACGCGATCCACGGGACCTATTGGCATGACAGATTCGGCTCCCAGCAAAGCGCGGGGTGCACGAATATGACCCAAGGGGATGCTAAATTCGTTTTCGACAATACCCTGCCAATTATTCCAGATGGCAAAACAAGCGTTTTCGCCCGAAGCGAAAACGGCAAAGGCACCGGTACCGTGGTTTACAACCATGATTAGCAAAATTTCGCTCGATAATATAAACAACCAGCGAATCAATTGGAGCAATATTTCTCCGCGATACTTTGGCGTCCAAACTATATAATACTTCAAAACGTAAACCCCCGGCTAAAGCCGAGGGCTTGAACCGCCGTTCTCGCCGCAGATGATGATCTCCCTTTGCCAGCGGCAATCCGCCGCTTGCTAGTGCCACACTAACTTAATTTTGCATATTTAAACTCTTATCTTCCCTTTTTTGTTTTCCGTAAATCTTTGTTTATTGGTTTGTTGGCTTATTTTACCAAAAATCGCCCTCAGTGCCGCACTACGACTTGTGCAAAATTTCTAATTCCATACTTCCATCACACAATTGGCGCAATCGAAGGCCAAGCGGAATTTGCGGCCTTGATGGACCAAATACAAGGGCTCTTTAAAATCCGGCGGATTTTTGCCCGGATCGCCGGGACACGCCCCAAGGAAATATTTAAGGCAATGTTTGCAGGTCATCACCTTTTTATCTTTGATATCGGTTAATTGCTCGAACGCCAGTTCACGCGACCGCGCACCATGCCGTTTGTAAAAGTCGCGCGCCAATCCGTTGGCGACATTGAACGAATAATCAAGGTCCAGATGCGGGTAATGATGGCTTGTTTTTTTATTATCAATCGAGAGCCGGGGATAGTTTTTCATCCTCTTTTTATAAAGCGATTCGACCGTCTCCCGCCGCCAGCTGTTTAGAGCCGACAAGGGAACAAAATACGGTTCTTTAAAATCAAACAAGGAGTTGCGGGCAATAAAAATCGTGTCTCCCAGTTTTGAGAATTGCTGTTTCCACGATTCTTGGACAAGCTCGGGTTTTTTGGCCAAATTCTTTTCGCAAGCAAATTCTTTTTCCGCCAAGTTCCCGTCTTCATCTTTGGCAGCAACCATAAAACCGTTGGCGGTTTCTTTAAAAATAAAATCAACCGCCACCTGCCGCCCGACTCCGGACAAAACCTTCTTTTCAAAATTCGGATCCAAGTTGCGGTAAATTTCTGTTCCAACCTTAATCGCTTGCCACTTGGCCGGGTAGATCCGTCCGGCTTGCGCCACGTTGACATTAACTCCGACCAATTCATTTTTTTCATTGAACCAGCAAATACCGTCGCCGTTGCTCAAATCATTATCGCGGTCCAATATGAAATAATCGCCGCCGATCTTTCCGATTTTTCCCATCAACTTTCCCATTGATTTTTGGCTGTCCAAAGAAAGTATGTCTTTTTTTCTGCCACGGAAAAAATGGTCAGTGTACCCCCGGTTAAAAGTTTTATCCAGATCCGGTTCAAAACCCAATTCGGCAATCCCGGAAGATTGCTTTTTATATTTGCCGCCGCCGGCCTCAATGATCTTGTCCAACTCGCGGCGGTATTTGGCAACCACGTTGCCGACGTATATTTCATTTTTCAAGCGGCCTTCGATCTTGAAAGATGTTATCCCTGCTTCAACCAGATCCTTTAAAGAATCCGCCAGATTGAAATCCTTGAGCGACAATAGATATTTATCCTTGGCCAAGACCTTGCCGTCCGCGTCTTCAAGCGAATACGGCAAGCGGCAGGCCTGGACGCATTTCCCCCGGTTGGCGCTGCGGCCGCATAACGCCTGGCTCATATAGCACCGGCCCGAAAACGACACGCACAGCGCGCCATGCACGAATGTTTCCAAATCCACGCTCGTTTTTTTGCGGATATCCTTTATTTGTTCCAGGCTCAACTCGCGCGCCAAGATCACCCGGGAAAATCCGGCTTCTTCCAAGAACTTGACCTGTCCGGCATCGTAATTATGAGTTTGCGTGCTGGCAAAAACCGGAATCAGCGGCAAATCCATCTCCATGATCCCCATGTCCTGGATAATGATCGCGTCAATCCCGATATCATACGCCTTTTGGATCGCATTTTTTACCGCCCCGGTTTCCTCATCAAAGAAAATAGTATTAATGGGCAAGTAAACCTTAACGTAATATTGGTGGGCAAATTTAACAAGTTCGGCGATATCCTCCCAAGAGTTTGCGGCCGCGCTGCGGGCGCCAAAAACCGGCCCGCCGATGAATACCGCGTCCGCTCCCGCCAGTACCGCCATTTTCCCGGTATTCAAATCCTTTGCCGGCGCCAAAAGTTCCAATTCGATTATTGTTTTATCATTCTTAACCATTATTTTTAACTAATCAAAAAAATATTTTTCAAAGGTATTTGGTCGGACGGGGTTTACATAATAACCAATTATATGTTTCCTGTCGGAAGTTTCGCCTCCCGGGGTCTGCACCCCGGGCGGCGGCCAAAGGATGTTTCCTTTGGAATCCTCATTCCGTCGGTTCCCCAGGCAAGCCCGGGATCTACCTCGGAATTAAGTATATACTCATGTATATACTTAATATTTCCGCTTATTACTTCGTCATGAAGAGTTTGGTTTTGGCGGTTTCGAGGTCTTCAAGGAAAAAGATGTGGTTGCCGCGGTTGCTTTCGTAGATGAAGGCTTTTAATGATTCGCTTTTCACGTTCGTGAAATCGCCCACGATCGCCAATTTGACCTGGTAAGTGACGAATTTTTGCAAAACAGCGCCGGCGATGCGCGTGCTCAAATCAAAAAATTCCGGCACAATATTTTTCCGGTCGATGATTATTTTCCTGGCTCTCTGCAATTGCGGATCGACCATTAGATCAAGCGCGTCTTGCTCGGTACTTATGACAATCGAATCGCTGACGACTTGCGCTATCTTATCGCCGTCTTTTTCGTGGATTATGGTTTCCATTTTGATAAATATTTAGTATCCTGCCCCTATTGCCTTGAATTTACTCCAATTAACCTCCTTTTTCAATTTAACCGCCTTTTGCCGGAACCAAGCCTATTGCTTAATTAAAAAAAGCTAAAAATAAAATATTTATGCGGCCGCCATTTGATCCAACTGATCATCCCTGGTATAAAAGATCCTTTTAATTCTTTTTTCGTCGAATATATATTTTGAACCCCTAGCTTTTATCTTCGAGTGCATTAGTTTTCCCACTGTTGTAATTTTAATCAGCGGATTTTTAAGGGCAAGCCGGAAAAGTTCTTCATCAAGTTTTTTGCCATATTTTTTTCGATACCTATTCTGGATTTCTTCATAAAAAATCGCTCGATAAGAACTTTCCAGAATCTCGATCACTTCAACGGATATATCGTATATTGCTTTTCCCTTTCGCACTCCATACTGGCCAATAAACATTTTTAATGTTCCATTCTCTTCGATTCCAACAACTACCGTCGTTGCACTGTCCGTAGCGCTATCCATAGCCTGTATCATGATCTCTCCCACAAATATCTAACCAAAATCTTCGGATTAGTCAACCCGTTGATCGGATCCCCCATTGATTTATGATCAAAAAAGTGTAGATTTAATTTGAATTCAGGAAAGATCGAGGTGGTGTTCTACGAGCAAAGAGATACCGAATGGCAGGAAAAAGCAGAAAGGGGAAAAAGGCAAGAGGAAGCGCGGCAGGAGAAATTAGCTCATTGGCATTGGAGGTAGAAAGAATGAAGCGCAAGAAAGGGCTAACCACCGAAGAGAAGAAAGAGAGGCGTAATAGAGTCCATAAGCGCCGGCTTGATCGACAGGAAGTTAAAAAAAAGGAGAAACTGCAAGAAGAAAAGGGTAATTCAATGAAGGAACATCAAATGTATCCTTTTTTCATTTACAAACGCTTGGTTTACAACAGAAACCCGCTCCAGCGGGTTTCTGTTTTTTTAATTATGATTGCGACGGTTGATTACGCAGCTTCCGTTTGCTGTCCGGCCCAGACAACCGTTTTAAATGTCGGCGGCTCGAATAATTTATCCTTGTCTTCTTTTATATCCGCACCGCCCTCTTTCCGCCGCGGCAACCGTAAATTTCCCCACTCGCTTTGGGAAAACCAACCCCCGATAAAGAACGGGTTATTTTTTTAAATTGTAACGGAAATTAATGTCTTCCATGTTTCCATTATTAAGTGGCAGCGGTTAAAACATTATGAAAAATCACAACTACGCAAAACTCGCAGGAAATCCTGCGAGTTTGCCCGAATCGAACCGTTTTATTGGCCCGGAAGCCTTGTTCTTACCCCCGGAAATATCTCCAGTCCATATCGCGGCCCCAGAAATCTAATGGCTTTCGATAAACATTAAAACTTTATTTTTCGATAAAAAAAGAGATACTCTCCAATGATATTTTTATCGCGAAAAACACAAATAAAAGCGCCAGAACCTTGAATGTCGGGACGATCATATTTTTCTTGATTAAGAACGGCCTGAAACGCGAAAAGACAAATATCACCGCCGCGGTCGACACTAACCATCCCGCCTCAAATACAACCAGGAATAGAATCTGCCCAAACGCCAGCGATTGCCTCATTGAAAATGCCTGCGGAACGCAAACTGTCAACCAGTAAAGCCAAAAAAGGCCATTGAAAGCCATCAACAAAAAGACTTTTTTGAAGGTAAAAACCGCACCTTCACCATGATCGATAGTTTTTGTTTTCCAAATTCGTGTTGCAAACCAAACAAGGATCAATGCGCCGATGAATGAAATCGCGTAAAAAATACCTTGCGGCACGGAAAATAACGAGAGTATCGTCAAGATGAACGTCGCAATCGCCGATTCCGACAACATCGCCCAAAAAACCACGCGCAAGCTTTTTTTAAAGCCGCCGCGCAATGATTCGGCCATCGCACTGGTCAAGATCGGCCCGGGAACCGCGCCGCCGATAAACCCGACCGCAAACGCACTTATAATTTGGGCAAGTATTATCATGATCGCATTTTTTAATTTCTGTCTTTGATCTTGGCGCAAACCTCACCAATGAAATCCGATTTGGAAATCTGGCGGGTCTCCTTGCTAGCGCGATCGCGCACACTCAACATATCGGATTGCATTTCTTTATCGCCTATGACCAACACGTAAGGAATTTTTTCTCCCGCGGCTTTGCGGATCTTGTTGCCTAAAGTTTCGTCGGCCATATCGATTTCGATACGGACGCCTGCTTGCCTGAGCTCATCGCCGAGTTTTTTGCAAAAAGCGGCGTGGCTCTCACCCACGGAAAGGACCTTCACCTGTACCGGCGCCAGCCATACCGGGAACGCGCCCGCGTAGTGTTCGATCAAAATCCCCATAAACCTTTCCGGCGACCCCACAATTGCGCGATGGATCATCACCGGCGTTTTTTCTTTCCCGTTTTGATCGATGTACGACAAACCGAATCTCTGCGGCATTATGAAATCGAGCTGGATCGTCGAAATCTGCCACTCGCGACCCAATGAATCCTTGGTCATAATATCCATTTTGGGACCATAGATCGCGGCTTCGCCCACGCCTACAACATAACCCATCTTATTTTCATCCAAAATGGCTTTGAGTGTCGCCTGAGATTTTTCCCAAGTCGCGGCTTCGCCCAGATACTTCTCTGAATGCTCCGGATCCCACAACGACAGGCGCACGAAATATTTCATTCCGTACGTATCCAGTGCTTCATTGATCACCGAAAGCACCGCGCCAAATTCCTCTTTTATCTGGTCTTCGCGGCAAAAGCAATGTCCGTCATCTTGGCAAAACGCCCGAATACGGGTCAACCCCGATAATTCGCCGGGTTTTTCATCTCGATAAAGATTGGCAAAGTCGGCAATCCGTATCGGAAGATCCTTGTAACTTCTTATTTCCGCCGCATAGATCTGGGTATGTTGGGGGCAATTCATCGGCTTCAAATAATATTCTTCCTCGGTATAATTTGAAACCACCCGGAACATATCATCGCGGTATTTGTCGTAATGGCCGGAAACCTTGAAAAGATCCGCCTTGTTTATATTCGGCGTGCAAACATTTTCGTAACCGATCTTTTTTTGCAATTCATTGGAATAATTTATGATTTCCTGCCTTATCGCCGCTCCCTTAAAGGTATAAAGCGGTAATCCCGGGCCGACCAATTCCGAAAACACGAACAACCCCATTTCTTTCCCGACCTTGCGATGGTCGCGCTTTTCCGCTTCTTCTTGGTTTTTCAAATAGGCATCCAATCCGGGTTTTGACGGAAACGCCGCCGCGTAAACGCGGGTAAGCATTTTGTTCTTTTCGCTGCCTTTCCAATACGCGCCCGCGATCTTGATCAGCTTGAAACCGTCGATCGGCAGGTCTTTCGAAGATTCCGCGTGCGGCCCGCGGCACAAGTCGGTAAAATCGCCGGTTTGGTAAACCAAAACCGACGCCTCGCCCTTGGCTTCCAGGCCGGCGATAATCTCAAGCTTGTATTGCTGGCCCTCGAATATCTTTTTTGCCTCGGCAATGGCAACTTCTTTCCTTTCGAATTTCAGCCCGCCGCCGATCAATTTTTTCATTTTGACCTCGATCTCTTTAAGTTTCTCCGGCACGAGAGCCGCCCCTTCGAAATCGAAATCATAATAAAAACCGCTCTCAATGGCCGGACCCATGCCGAACTTAGCCTGCGGATACAAATTTTTCACCGCGGCGGCCATAACATGCGCCAGCGAATGCCTGATAACCTCAATGGGATATTTTTCCATAATTTTGTTTTATTTTACCGTTTTTTATAGTTAAAAAAACTCGCCCCACGGTTAAACAAATCGTTTAACATTAGGGCGAGTCTTGAACCCGCGGTTCCACCTAACTTGTTCGGATATTATCCGAACATCTCTTCTTGCCGGAAAACTTGGTTTTATAAAAATTCCCTTTCGGGAACCGCGATTGGTGGCCGCGGCAATCGTTTCCAAGGCAATATTGGATTGTAGTTAAATACTAGACCCATGCCTGCTTTTTGTCAAAAAGAAAATAGACCCACTGCTTAAAGATTTACGTAGCGAAATTTTCAGATTCCGAGCGAGAAAAATGAAGAACGAGGAAACATACTTGAAACTAAAGTCTGTTGACGAGTGATGAATTTTTCGCAGCCGGAATATGGAAATTGCAGTAGTAAATCTTTAGGCAGTGGATCTAATTTTTTCGATCTCGGCCAGGACAATCCTAACTCGGTCTTCAATCAATGACGTCGCCGGGAGAGATACTATCGGGTAATCCAAGCTTTCATACGCTTCCCTCAAATAGCGGCTCAGTTTTTCCGCGGTTTGCGCGTCCTCGATCCGGACGCGGGTTTTATCGAAAGGAAGTTGTTCGCAGAAGAATATTTTACGGTAAACGCCTCTTTCGCAGAACTTGGCAAAATCATCCGGATTAAGGCCGTAAAGCCGATAATAGGCGATTCCGTCGGGAACGCCCCGGTCAAAGAATACGATCAGATCCCTTGGCGCGTTCCTTTCGATCTCCAGCTGCATATCCAAAATTCTTTTTTGGAATTCCGCCTCGTCGGCGCGGATTTCTTCCAAAGCCCTACCTTTAGCCATTTCCTGATCGATCAAAATATTGGCGGCTTCCGGATAAGTCGCGTATCCAAGCTTCGCCAGTTGGCCGATAAGGGTGCTTTTCCCGGAAGACGGCCCGCCGGCAACCACATACCAATTTTTGACCATATTATTTTAATTCATCCAACAGCTCCAGGAATGTCGCGTTGCTCCAGGCCTGGTTGGCGCAACCGGCGGGCGCGTAGTCGAGCGCCGGACTTATTTCGCTGGCACAGCCGACAGCACCATTCCACAATATATCGTTTTTGCCCGCCTCAAATATCCCGTTGATATAATCTTTGAATTTTTTCCGGTCGGCGCGCGCCATAACGATCGCCGCGATATTGTTCACCCAAAACCAGCTGTCGCCGTTGTGGTAAGCCGACGGATCCTGGCCGGTATCGCGGCAATGGAACATCGGGTTATTTATGTCGATCGTGGCCAAGCCGCCCCAATCCAACCAGAGTTTTTCCAACGCGGCTTCAAAACAAATTATCCATTCCCTCCTCGATAAAAGACGCGGATAAATATACGCCGCCAGGAAAATATTCGGGCGGGCGGTAAAATCAGCCCCATTCGTTTCCGGGTTATAAACATCGGCCAAGCGACTGCCGTCGAAAAAAAGCTCGCGCACGGTTTTCGCCAAGCCGTCTTCCAATTCCAGATAACGGTTTTTTTGCTTTTTATTTCCCGCCAAGTCCGCGGCCAGCGAATACATATTGAGCCGCAGTGCCTGGATCTCAATCGCTGCGCCACCCCGGCCAATGGCATCCATCCACGTCTTGCCGTCTCCGTTTAACGCCAAATTATTTTTCGTGCGTTTTTCCAGAAGGAAATCTATTTCATTTTCCAACCGCACGCCGACCGCCGCGGCTTGCTTGATATTCAATCTGCCTCTTTGGAAAAATTCGGACGCGCGCAAAAACAACCATCCCGGCCAGTCCCCGGAATCGCGGTCAAAACTGCCCGCCGGCAAATCGTTCATCTGGCGCCAGAAAATATTTAACGCCATCGCCTCATCAATCCGATCCAGCTCCTTGAGCGAAACCGCTTCATCCCTTGGCCAGAACTGGAAAAACCACGGCAATCCGGCGCGCAAACCGGGCAAACCGGCACTGGCCGCGCCAAGCATCGCCAAAGAGTTTTGGGCGCATTGCCGGGCCATCATTCTTTCATTTTCGGCCGCCTTATTTTTGGAATCAAAAGCGAATAAATTCCGGGCCGGAACGCCGTTACCGCAGCTTTGCGATTTTAACCGCTTTATTTTTTCAAAATCGCGCCAATACCCGACAGCGGCTGAACCTGTCTCATCCTTGTTGAATCCAACCGCGAAAACCAATTTTGACGCGCGCAAAACCGCGGGCTTGAAAACCCAGCGCTCCCAGGGCGCGGAACCGCGGGCGCGGTCCAGCGGATAATCGCGGCAAAGCCATTCGTTTTTTATATCCAAGGCGGAAATATCTCCGGCAACCGCGATAAAAATTTCCGGCAGCAAGAAATCGTTCTCCTGCCGATAATTAACAAATAGCACGTCGCCCTCGCTCCAAACCTTATAATGCCGCCCGAATTCCGGGTTTTTATAAGTTTCCCTTACGTCCAATAAAAATTCTATTTCAGCGGGTTCTTCCAGCTCATAGGCAAAGCAATCGTTGCCGGGCAGAAAAAAAGTTTCGCTGTTTTCCTTGCCGATCCGTTTCACGTTCCAAAAATTATTTTCAAGCGCCGTAAGTCCGCCCGGATGCCTGATACCGGCATGTTCGATGATTTTTAAGATCTTATCGCCGCCGATGCCAAAAAACCAGCCCTGGTAACGGCTGGCTGACTCCTGCCCGATCCACAAATAACTGCCGTCTTTGGCGAGCATCAAACTCTCGCTATCCAAGCCATCGACAGCTTTCTTTATTGAATTTTTACCAAGTTTATGAATAAGTTCCACCCTAAAATTTAAAATGTAAATATCAAAAATCAAAATGACAGATTAAAAATGCAAAATATACAATTTCAATTTTTGCGATTTTACATTGTCATTTTCCATTTTGATTTTTTAATTTTCCATTTCTATCGCTTTATTGTGCGCCTCAATGTAATTCTCCGCCAAATTTTCCCAGTCGCAGTAGTTAACCAATTCACGCGCGTTGATCTTGTTTTTTACGCGCTCGGCCCGCGGCAACATCGCGTAATCGTACAGCATTCCCTCGAGCTGGGAAACAACATCTTCTTCCTTTTTCCCGTCGTTGTTGACGACGAATATCCCCGGACACTGGCTGTCGCGCGGCAATTTGTTTATAAAGCGCCCCACGCCGCTCAAATCGCTGGTTATCGCCGGAACGCCTTCGGCGGCCGCTTCCAGCGGCGTGTATCCCCATGGTTCATAATACGACGGGAACACTCCCAGATGGCATCCCTGGATCGCTTCGCGGACATTCAAGTTAAGTAATTTATCGGTACCGGTCAAATACGCCGGATAAAACACCACTTTCACGCGATCGTCTTTTTTGTTCCCCAACCCGGCTTCCCCCAAGCCTTTCAAAATCGCATCGTCGCGGTATTCCAAGTCGTGAGTGCAGATCAATGGATCGCCCGGTCGCCGCGTTTTCTTCAGGCGCCTCTCAAGATCGCGATGCGGTTCGTCATCGTCAAAAACATCCGTGTCTTTCAGATCGCGTCCGGCAAACAGCGAATACAGGAAGCTTTCAACCAAATTCCCGGAATTTTCTTCAACAAATTCCTTGACGTCGAAATAATTACCCCGGTTCTCGGAAATATCGGAGTTGATGCCTTTTGTTTTTGCCGGAACCCATAAAAACGCGACAATTGTCTTGCGGCTGTTCTCGTTCTTGAGCCGGCGATTCAACCCGCCCAAAGCCTTGATAAAAGAATCTATGCCTTTGGCATGGTACTCATATCTCGCCATCATGAAATAAAACTGCGTATTTTTAAGGTCAAAAGTATAATGGGGAAAAAAATTATAAAAAAGAAGTTCGCGGATGCGGGCACGCTGGACGCGGTGTTTTATCGCCGCTTCTTCAAAACTCAAATAACCGCCCACATCAAGCCCGTTGGGCAATAAAACATCAGGGATCCGGCCCAGGAAATACTGGCATTCAATGCCGGTGATCTCGCTCACCGTCGTGAACACGGTGGATTCAAGTGCTGCCGCCCGCTCAAGCAAGTGTTTAGCCTGGACATGATAGCCATAGGCTTCTTTCAAATGGTCGATCTTGTCAATGCCGGAATAAAAATCGCGGCCGTTGAAAGCCATGCTCCGGCCCAAAGTGGTCGCATGGGTAGTAAAGACCGAGTTGACGCCGCCGCACAATTTCTTGGCAAACAGCAGCGCCGCGCCGGCAAGCCATTCATGGCAATGGATAACGGTTTTTTTGCCGCTATCCGCAATTTTCAGTTGCTCCACCAATTTGGCCACCGCATAGCCCCAAACCACCGGCTCGTCGAACTCAAAAGCCGATTCCATCGAATCGATCTTGTAGGCATTCCATAGCTCCCATTTATATTGGTTGATGTTTTTCCAGAGAGACTGGAAATCCACCAGGATAACCTGTGGTTCGCCCTCGATCAGCCAGCGCCCGAAACGGCAATGGATGCCTTGCGAATCAAGATTGGCGAAAACCTCCTTGAATTTGTCGCCGCAAGGTGCTTCTTCGAACTGGTATTTTGATTTTTCCACAAAATACGGTCCGACCAGGATATAACCGTTGCGATAGCGCTTGACCATTTGCGCGGCCTTGGTCGCCAAAACGGTATTGATCCCTCCGATCTTATTGCAAACTTCCCAAGAAATTTCCAAAATAAAATCAGCTTGCGGCAAAAGTAATGTTTTTTTAGTTTTCCCCATATCTGTAAAAAGCATGACCCCGTATTACATCAGAAACGACCAAAACTTGGGAGATTCAAAATTGGCTTCGATCTTCTTGGCGGCAGTGCGCGGCTTCTTGGTCTTGCGGATCGCCGCCCCCAATTGCTTCTGCCCGAATACTCCCTCGATCCAATTCGCGAAATCGTTCTTTTCCGGCGTAACGTGAAAATCCCAGGTCTTTTCGTCCATCGCCTCAAACGCGGCGGCAAGCTCCTTCAAGCTTTTTAATGCCCGTCCGTCGCAAAGCCAGAAGTTCTTTTCCGGATCGTTGACCTCGGAATCGAACGTGAATACTTTTTTGGGAGGTGTTTTTGTTGCCATAAAGTTCGCTTCGCAATTTTCAGTTTTCAATTTTCAGTTTTCAAACAAAATGCGACTTGCATCCCGTTTGCTCCATTGATAAATTGAAAATTTATTGAAAATTGGAAATTGATAATTATTTTTTATTGCGCGACCTTTGATTTTGATTTTAGGATATTGTCCACTTTTATCTTTATATCGTCGTAAACATTCATGAACGCGATGAAAGACTCATAGGGGCTTTCGTAAGGATTGAAATATTTATGCACATCGCCGTCGGAAAACCATTTGGTGCACATGTAATAGAAATGATCGCTTGTCTGGAGCTTGCGCCATTCATCCAGCAACACGGGATCATCCGCCAGTTTTATTTCCTTTTCGATCGAATAAATTTTCTCCAGCGCCGCCTGCTGCATCTTGTTGCCGATCCACGCGCTCAGGTCGCGTTCCATATCCGCCCAGGAAACCAACCGGTGGAAATCAAGCTCGCCAGCCGGTTCGTTGGCCTCTATAAGTTTCGAAGGAGTCGTAAAACTGTTCTGCGGATGCTCAAGCGCCTGCCAGCAAAATTGCTTGAAGAAATTGAATATGCCCGTCTCTTCCCATTGGTGCTCACCGAACGTCTCGTAATCCATGAAAAGATTGAGCGTCTGGCATTTGTCGCCAATATTCAACAAATTGACCCAGCCGACGTATTTTTCCGCGGTCAGCGGCCATTCCTTCCAATCGCGATTCGAAAAGCGGAACCCGATATCGTCGCTCAAACGGTAATTACGCACCAATAATTTCAAGGGACTGCCTTTCGCCTTGTATAAAAAATTCGGCGACCGCCAGCCCAATATTTCATCCCATCCTTCGGCCAGCATTCCTGAAAATCCCATTTCGCTCACGGCTTGGGCTATATCATTATTATACACCAATTCGGTGTTGCGGAAAAAGTTCGGTTCATAATCAAAAAGCTTTTTAAACATCCTGTTCTGCTTGGCCACCTGGTCTTTGAACTCGTCTTTGGAATATACCGACGCCAGCGAATGGTAATAGGTTTCGGAAATCAATTCGCAGCACCCGGTATCGACCAAGTCTTTGAAACTTTTCAGCACTTCGGGGAACTCCGCCTCAAGCTGTTCCAGCAGAATGCCCGTGATACTCATGCTAATTTTGAAACGGCCGCGCGACCGGCGGATCAAATCCAATAACATCAGGTTGGTGGGCAAATAGCTTTTGCGGGCAATCTTTTCCAGGATCTGCCGGTTATTGTGGTCATCAAAATAATTTCCGTGCGCGCCAATATCAAAAACCGACATCTTTTTCAATCGGCGCGGCTGATGGGTATGCAAATAGAGGCATATTGCGGGCATCTGATTTCCGGAATCTGGAATTTGGAATTTAAATTCTAAATTCCAAATTCGATATTCCATATACGACACTAGGCTCTCAACACTTTGTGGTAAACGCTCACGCATTTCTGCGCCGACTTGTTCCAGGTGAATTTTCCCACCTCGGCGGAACCGTTGTAATGCAGGGTCTCTCTCAGCGCAGGATGCTTCACTACCGCCATGATCTTGTTGGCGATCTGGTCGATATCCCAAAAATCGACCTTCAGGCAATGGGAAACCATTTCCGCAACGCCCGACTGGCGCGAAACCAAAATGGGAGTGCCATTGGCCAAAGCTTCCAGCGAAGTTATCCCGAACGGCTCGGAAACCGACGGCATCACGTAAAGATCGGCCATCCGGTAGAGCCGGGCCAGCTCGTCGCCCCGGAGAAATCCGGCAAAGACCACTTTGTCGGCGATCCCCAGCTGCGCCGATTCCTGAATCAGCCACCGCTCCATATCGCCCGCCCCGGAAAAGACGAACATCACTTCCGGGTCAAGCTTTGAAACTTTTTGCGCCGCTTTCAGGAAATAATCCGGTCCTTTCTGGAACGTCAGCCGGCCCACGAAAAGCACGATTTTTTTGCCGTGGTTTTTCAAATACGAAAAATCCGCGAAATTAGTTTTGTATTTGGCATGGTCCACGGCATTCGGAACCACCTCGATCTTTTTGGGATCGATATCGTAACGGTTCACAATTTGCCTCCGTGTATAATCGCTGACCGCAACCACAATATCCGCCTCTTCCAGCCCTTGTTTTTCGATCGCGCAAATATCTTTGTTCAAGCAATTATCGTTGACCCGGTCATATTCGGTGGCATGCACCTGGAACACCAGCGGTTTGCCGCTGGCTTTTTTAGCTTCCAATCCGGCGGGAAGGCTCAACCAATCATGGCTGTGGATCACATCGAATTTTTCATTCATCGCGATACCGCGCGCCTCGGCCGCGTAGCGCATCACTTCGCCCACCATATCCCGGCGCCAAACGCCGCGGCCCCCGGCAATGAACCGGTCGGCATAAAGCTCGCACTCCTGGGCATAGCTTTCTGCGGTGAGGTACGGCGAAAGCGGCGAATCGATCTCGATCGTTTCCACGCCGTTGGCGGTCTTTATTTTACGCACCCACGGACGGCCGTAAACAAACTTGCACGCGCCGCAATTATAATCCAGTTTTTTGGGCAAAACGAAAGTGATCTGCGTCCCCAAAGACGCCAAACCGTTCACCAGCCCTTCGCAGGCAACTCCCAAACCGCCGGAGTTATACGGCGGGAATTCCCATCCAAACATCAAAACCTTGGTCGCGGATTTCATCTAAAAAATTAAATCAAAATAAAGGCATGCAACCTCTATTTTAATTATACAGAAAAACCGGCGCGATTGATACTGCCGCGCCGGTTAAAAGCTTCCATATTCTTAAATTTTGAAACTATCCGCGTACTTGCCGATCAACGGCAGCGGTTTCTGTTCGCCCTTGTACGCGCCCATTATCCCGATCACCATTAGCGCGAGCATTGCCAGCGACAATAACGGCGACAGCATCCAGCCGACTAACGGCACCATACTCACGAACACAGCCGCGATCCATGCCACAAACAGCACCATCCCCTGTTTCACGTGGAATTTCACGAACGGATCGTTTTTGTCCTCGGCGAGCAAAGGAATGAAAAACGCCACGTAAGCAATGATCGCCATCGTGGTATTCTTCCCCTTCGCCGCAACCGCGGATTTGGTTTCCGTGCTTTTTTCCATCTCTTTTTTAATTTCTTGTTCCATGAGTTTTAATTAATTTTAAAATTTCCCAGCTTACATTTAGATTAACCCGAACAAAACGCAAAATCCAGTGTTATTAAGCTGGATTTGAAAATGCGGTGTTTTTTGGACGAAGTTCGAACATTTTTTGACGAAAATCCTGAAAACTAATTTGGACTCCGTCTCCGCTAAAGTTACGGCGGACAGGTCGGCGGGGCAAACTATTTTTCTGAGGGAATGGATTCGCCTTGCCTCGGCTGATTTCCCGCCCGCAAGGAGCGGAGTCTCGGGGAAGAATACGGGCAGGTTTTTGAACCTTTCCTTTTTCGCTTCCGAATTTCGTATTTTGCAAAGCAAAATGCGCCACCTAAAATTTTAACTAAGCTTTTTCATGGCTTCGGCAAATTCTTCGTCGGTTGCCATTTCTCCCTGAAGAATTGGGCAATCTTTGCCCTGCCAATATGACAATCCGCTCATATTCTTTCTGGTAATTTTTTCCGCCATCTTTCGTTCACCGCCGATTTGATTTAGAAAAAATTGCACCCCGCCTTCAAAAATCTCTTCGCAAGATTTAACGCTGCCATCTGCATTGACGCAATAAAGACAAAATTTGGAATTCTCATCCCCGCCGGAGAAATCTTCTTTTTTAGTTAACGGCATCCCGCATGCCTGACAAAATTTTTGCATAGTTTTTTGATTTCATATTATTTAGCCATCGCTTTAACTTTTAAATCTTTTGGCATATATTTTAAATTATTTTGAATTACGAAACGCTTTGCGTTTTGGGGTCCATCCCTTGCGCTTGTCCCAAGGCTTTTACGAGGGATAATCGCAAGGGTTAGACCCCTCCAAAGCATTTACATTTTTATTTTCAATCCACAAATTATTTATTCTGTTTTTCTAAAATTTTTCTCAATCGATTTATGACAGCCCTTTCCCATGCTTTCATGGCAAACCAGCCGATAAGCGGCTTGGCGATAATCCGCAACCACTTTTTATGAATATCAACCTCGTAAACATAGTTGATTTTCGTGCCGCCTGCCGCCTTTTCCAATAAAAGCTCTTCATGCCCCGATGTGCCAAACTTCGGGCTTTGATTATCGGAAACAAAACCTCTTCGCGGAATAATTTTGGTTTTCATTTTGACCGGAAAAGCGACGCCAAAAGATTTTACTTGAGCGTCAATCTCCAAATTATTGCCTTCCCGTTTCGTAATGGTAACTTTCTCGGCAACTTTGGGGAAATTTTTCGGCATATTTTCAAAATCAGTGATAATGTTAAAAATATCCTCGGCAGAGGCTTTTACGATCCATGAATTTTCTAATCGGATATGCTTCATAGTAAAGATATTCGCATTATTTTTAAACTCTTTTTTTGGCACAGTTCGTCTCCAAAAAAGATAAACTCTCTGATTTTCCCAAAAAATAGCGGCAGGCTATTTTTCCATCGCTTTTTTTCTTAAAGGGTCAGGCATTTTTTCTATCGCGTAGCGCAATGCCGTGCGGGGCATCTTGGTTTTGTTTTTCATCACATAATCAAACACTTCTTTTTGATGAGCCTCGCTGGCGGCCTTGAGCATCCAGCCATAACCTTTTTGCACCAAATCGTCCGCGTCCAAAAGTAGCATATCTGCAATTTCAAAAATCTCTTTCAAAAACTTGCCGTGCTTAGCTGGAATAATCAGCGTTACCGCTGAAGCCCGTTTCACCCAGCGGTTATCCGACTTAGTCCATTTTTTCAAATTTTCCAAAAATTCGGGATACATTTCCACAAACGAGCCGATCGTATGATTGCACAATGTGTCGCAGGACGCCCAGTTGGAAACATAATTATTCACCCATTTTTCAAAAACAGCAAAATCTTTTTTCTCGAATTTTTCACGAATAAAATACGACCAATTGCAGGCAATGAAAGATTCTTCCATATAACCGGATTTCCACAGCTCATCGCACATGGCAAAAATTTCTTTTTTGTCCCTGTTCTGGATTTCTTTCCAATATTTCTTTCCGAGTTGGAGCCCTAAGGCGGTTTTCATCCCGTACATTTTGACCTTTTCCTTGAAAAATCTTTCCCCGCTTTTTTTCAGTTTTTCATCCGCGTTTTGCCCAAGTTCTTTCCGGAGTTGATTGATTATTGATTCCATCTTATTTTTCTTTATCCAATTTGTTGTATTGGCCTTTGGTAACAAAAATCCGACAATGATTCGGATCGGGCAATTCCTGCTTAAGTTCTTGCCTTTGGCCGTAATCCCAACCAATGACTTTTTTGGTTTTAAGATCGATATCAATGTAAAATCTGGTATCAGAATCTATTGCTTTAGCCATGGTGATTTTTTTTAAGGTTTTTATAAATAATAAATATGCCAACAGCAAACACAATCGCTCCTGTGATTTGCCAAGTCAATGATTTGCCGGTAACAGGTTCGCAGTTCGCGAAGCACAGGATGGGTTTGATGTGAACAAGGTCGGCTCCTTGCAAAAACCAAAGCAATCCCAGAAGCACGGCAATAATCCCAACAATGGCCAAAACAATCTTTTTCATATTTTTAAATTTTTTAATTAATAATTTTAAGGAAGGGTTTTAGAATTGAAACTAGCTGGCGCGCCACTTTTAATTCACTGTTGTTTTCTCAATATTCGCTTTCAATACTACTTTTAACTTCTTATTATTTATCGATTCCGGTCTTGGCATTTGATTCATTTTTTCATTATTCTGTATTCTTTTTTTGATTAAAATTCTGAAATATGGACATTTCCCATTTATTGACAAATCTTTTTCATCATTTCCTTTTCTGAATTTAACTATCTCAAATTGTTCTGGATTATATTTATGTAAAAAAGTTATAGGCACACCCATAGCACCTGCATAATCCAAAGGAATATCTTCTGTTTTATTTACATTAATTCCATCATAGTTATCGTAACGGGGATACTCAATTTCATTTCCAAAATATTTCTTTGCAAGAGTGATATTTCCATGCCTTTTAGGCGTGTCTAAATTAGTTAACCATAAACAATTATTTGGAGAAACTATTCTATTCCCAAAACTATCAATACGAGCTTCTGTTCCGTAAAGTTCATAATGTTCTGGCACAATAAAACCTGAAATACCCCTACCTAGATTTATTCCTAACCACGCTTTATTTTCCTTAATTAGTTTAAAAATTTCTTTATAGGTAATAGCGTTAATATTACCAATTATTAAAAATTCCTTATCATATTTAACTAATTGCTCTACATATTCCCTAAATAATGAAAATGGCGGATTGGTTACGACAATATCCGCTTGCCTCAATAATTCTATGCTTTCTGGACTACGAAAATCCCCATCTCCTTTAAAGTGAATTACGTCATTTGAGCCTGGTTTTATTTTTTCGTCTTGAGCGCCTGAATATTCATAAAAAAAACCGCTTTCAAATTCTTTAGTATTGAATAAATCTCTTTCTTGTTTTCTGCAGCAAGAAGCTATGATTTTTTTTAGCCCCAATTCTTTGAAGTTTGAGGAAAAATACTCAAAAAAGTTGCTAATTCTGGGATCATCGCAATTGCAATAAATTATTTTATCTTTAAATTGATCTTTATAATGCTTTAATTCATTTTCAATATCAAAAAGCTGAGTGTAGAACTCATCACTCTTTGATTTTTTAGCTTTTTGCAATAATTTATTTGTTGCTTTTCTTGCCATTATCAAATTATGTTTAATGAATAAATCTCTTAATTTTGGTTATTTACCCTTAGTTATCTGGTTGAATATTTCACTTCCTAAAACCTGAAGAGAGGTTTTTGAGATTTCAATCATAATACCAAACATTTCTTTTGCATCCCATTTCTCTCCATTACCTTGTGTATATATTGAAGCCGCCTGAAGCATAATGGTTTTATCTTTATGTTTAACAAATTTGTTTTTACATAAATTGGCGTTAATTGGCATTCCATAATTTGCAGAGGTCAATCTATCCAATCTATTTAACATGCCTGAGCTATAATCAAGAGTAACTGCTCTTCCATCTGGTCTTTTGATTGAAATAGTTTTAGTAAGGAAATTCGATCCTTCCAAAAATAATATGTAAGGGAAATGGGATTCATATAGCATAAAGTTGGCGATTTCTGATATGTTTTTATGCGATCTTTCTATTGCGTTGCCAGCAGCCATCAAGTCTTGATTGTTATTTTTGCCAATTAGATTTCCTTTTTGAATATTTTCAATGTCTTTTCCTTGATGTTTAGCTTCTGTTACAAGTAATACTCTCCAATTACCGTTGTCATCTTTTACTTCAATTATTCCACCATCCGGGATAATACTTGAATTTGATACAAAAAGAGTTTGCCCTAATTCTGGATCAATTTTCTTTAATGCTTCGTTTATTTCCTCCTTTTTTATAGTTGCTCTATGCCTAAAAGATAATTGAGGAAATTCCTTTTCAAGTTGTTCAATTACAAAATGTGAAATTTTACCAACTGTTGTATCATGAGACTTTGCCTCGTCTCCAAATATGCCAATTACACCTTGGGATTCTTTATGTTGATTAGTTAATCTTTTTGATTGATTCTTTTTTGCCATATTTTTTATTTAATTGATATCCGGCAATTCTCTTAACCGCTTGCCTTTGTGTTTATAATAATCCGCTCCCGCATAAGCTCCGCTCGCGTTCAATTTTCCCCATTGTTCATAAAGTTTGTACGCAAGCGGCGATAACTTCCAAATTTGGCCGCCATATTCCACCTCGCGTTCACCGACAACTTTTGCCGTTATTGTTTGCCAATACAACAATCAAATGTCAAAATTTTCTGATTTGAAATTTTGGTACAATCTTCCGGATTCTGCGGTAAATTTTAAAACGCAATAATCGGGATCCGTTTTACCTTTGGAATAATACATTTCGTCTCCCTCTCGCCAAATCATATTCTTATTTTTTTGATCTTCAAGAACTTCCATTTTCCCCTTTAACATAACCCCTCTATAAAATCTCGCGTCATAAAAGTAGATTGCGGCTTTGGGATTTTTTTTGTATTGCCCGGCGCGCATTGAAGATGTGTTTGTGGTAAAATAAAATGTTTCTATGCCGTCTATTTTTCTTGGCTTCAACATGGCTTTCAAATTCGGATAGCCGTCTTTGTCGACAGAACCGATTATCGCTTTCCCGCTTTTATCAATTATTGACAGTGTTGTTTTGATAAAATCCGCCATAGTATTTTTCCAATTACCTTTTTCAATTATTATTAACGCCATCGATTATTATTTTTTGAATATCAACCCCGAACCGCGACAAAACGAAAAAGGCGATTTGTTTCAAGATAATATACGCGATGACAAAAACAATTGCAATAATCAGCTTTTTAACGCGCGGGCTTTGTTTTGAAAGGAAAGGCAATCGGGCGGTCAAAAAAGAATCAATCTTATTGAAAAGTTTCCCCTTCAACAAAACGAGCAGCAGAATAAAAATCCCCGTTCCAATAACAAAATAGAACGGGAAGCCCAGTTTATAGAAAACAAAAAGCAAGATTGCGGATGTTATTATCTGCAAGTATGCTTTTTGGTTGTTTTTTAATGTGTTGCCCATAAATATGCCCGTATTAAACTTGATTATACTAAAAAATCGCCCAAAGAGCGATTTTTCTTAAAACATCCGGATCGCGCATTCGTCATAGAAAAAGAGCTGATTCCGATAATAAATCGTCCTGGCGGAGGAGGCGGGATTCGAACCCGCGACACCTTGCGATGTATTCGCTTTCCAAGCGAACGCACTCGACCACTATGCGACCCCTCCTTCGGTATGCCATAGCTTTTAACGTAGGCAACCTCTTCTAATTTAAAAATCAAATGCTCAAATATCCGAAACCCGGAATAAGCCTCTTTAAGCTCATTCACCCTTACACTGTACACAATTTATAATCTCATTTCAAGGGAACCGGGCCATCTGCCGGAAAGCGATAAAACTCGTTGCCACTGAATCATTTTACTGTTAAAATCCAAAATTGATCAGTTTTCGCGAAATGCCGAAAAAATTCAAAAAAATCATCTTGTTTTTGATCGCGATTGCGGCGGCGATTTTGATTTACGCTCACCTTGAAACTTATTGGATACAGGTCGTACCGACAACGGTTTCAAGCGGCAATCTTCCCGCGGAATTCTCGGGGAAAAAGATCGTTTTCATTTCCGATATCCATTGCGGCGAAAACTTCGAACCGGGGCGCTTGGGAAAAATAGTTACCTGGATCAATTCGCTGAAACCTGACATTGTGCTTCTGGGCGGCGATTACGCCGACCGCAATGGCAAATACGCCATGGCTTGTTTTGAAGAATTAACAAAAATCGAGGCGTCCTTGGGAAAATTCGGCGTATTGGGAAACCATGATGTTGAAGCCGGAAGCGAAAGAATCAAAAAAACGATGCTAGCCGCCGGAATCACGCCGCTGGTCAACGAAAATCACGCGGTCGATATCGCCGGAAAAATAATCACCATCGCCGGGAGCGATGAAACCTGGCACGGAAACCCCGACGGTTTCAAAGCGATGGAAAACGCCGCCGATTTTACGGTGTTCATCAGCCATGACCCTTCTTACCTGGAAAGATACCGCGACAGCCGCGCCCAATTGATGCTCGCCGGACACACCCACGGCGGGCAGATAACGATTTTTGGAATCCCGTTCGCGGGATTGGCGCACCATCATGATTATAAATATGAAAAAGGCATTTTTTACGAAACCGGCGGCACCGTCATCGTGACCAGCGGCCTTGGCGCCACGATCCTTCCCCTGCGCTTCTTCGCACGCCCGCAAATCAATCTCATCACACTCGAAAAATTTAATTAAATATTCTTGAAATATTTTTTTGGGTTTTGTGCCAAATTTTAAAAAAATACACAGAATATGTGTATTTTTTTAGTGATATTAAAAAATGAGGGTAATTAGTGCAACTCTCAGGCCGCAAAACCAGCCATCGCTACAATCAAAGAAATGAAGGCTCCGATAAAAAAACTTTTATGCTGCGCCGATACAATAGCAAGCTTACAATGATTATAATCGGCGTAAGCAGCCATACACTTCCGATCGTATGGAAATTGGCACCGCATATTAGCGGCGCCCCAATAGCACCAACTACCCAAAACAGAAACAAAAATCCATCAACTTGCCATAAAGGTGCCCCGCAAGGAGCCTTTTTGTCAAAGAATGACATATTGCAATTTTACCCAAAAACACCTTTCTGTCAACAAAATAGCGACATTATTCCAGGCTAATAGGTTCTATAATCAAAAAAACCTGGAAGAAAATATTTCATCCGGGATTTTAATTAGACACTTCAATTAAGCGATGTCTTTACGAAATTGCTTGCCCCCGAAATCAATTATATCGACGGCTTTGTAAGCTTTTCGGCGCGCTCTTTCCAAGCTGAAGCCCGTGGCGCTGACGCCCAAAACCCGGCCACCGTTAATTATGATCTTATTGCCCAAAATTTTTGTGCCGGCGTGAAAAACTACGACATCCTCAATGTTCTCCGCCTCTTTTATCCCGCTGATCGGGATTCCTTTTTTATAAGCTCCCGGATAACCCGCGGACGCGAGGATCACGCAACAAGCGGAAAGGCTTTCTTCCCACTCGATCTTTGTGTTTTTCAAATTACCATCGGCGCACGCCATCAGGATATCCAATAAATCGGTTTTCAAAAGCCTCATATAAGATTGGGTTTCCGGATCGCCGAAGCGGGCATTGAATTCCAGGACTTTCGGGCCGTCTTTGGTGAGCATGATCCCGGGAAACAAAATGCCTTTGAATCCCCGGCCCGCGTTTTTTAGTCCCTGGAGCAACGGCGCCACGATCTTTTGTTCGATATCTTTTAAAGTTTCCGCAGTAACTCCGGGAACGGGCGCGACCGTGCCCATGCCGCCAGTGTTCGGACCATGATCATTATCGAATATCCGCTTATGGTCTTGCGCGGCCGGAAACATGGAAAAAGTTTCGCCGTCGCAAAAAGCATGGATCGATATTTCAATTCCTTGCAAAAATTCTTCGATAATCACGGTTTCTCCCGATGAACCGAAAACTTTCTTGACCAGCATTTCTTCCAAAGCAACAACCGCTTCTTCGTGGGAGGCCGCGATCACCACGCCCTTGCCCAAGGCAAGCCCGCTGGCTTTAATCACCAAAGGATAGTTAGATTTTTGTATGTAACTTTTAGCCGATCCAATTTCGGTAAATTCTTCCGAACGGGCGGTGGGAATTACCAGACGCTTCATCAGGTCTTTGGCAAACGATTTCGACCATTCAATTTCAGCCGCTTCCCTGGTTGGGCCAAAAACCTTGATACCCGCGGCTTGAAGTGAATCCACGATCCCCGATGCCAAAACGTCATCCGACCCGATCAGGACCAAACCGACATTGTTCCGTTTTGAAAAATCGATCACCGCTTGGTGATCGAAAATATCCAGGAAAACATTCTGGCCGTCAAACGCTGTACCGGCGTTGCCGGGCAGGACGAATATTTTTCCGACCTTCGAAGATTGTTTCAGCTTCCACGCGAGCGCGTGCTCGCGACCCCCGGCACCGATGATTAAAATATCCATTTTGGGTTAGTTTAAACGCTCATTTCCATCAGGGCTTTGATGCGATCTTCCACTGGCGGATGGGTGGAAAATAGTTTAGTAAACCAGCTTTGCGCTTGCTTGCCGCGGAATGGCGAAGAAATATACAAGTGCGCGGTGGAATCTTTGGCGCTGCGAAGCGGCGTGGAATCGCTGGATATTTTTCGTAACGCCCGCGCCAAACCTTCCGGATAGCGGGTCAGCAAACCGGCGCTGGCATCGGCCAAAAACTCGCGCTTGCGCGAGATCGCCATCTGGATCATCGTGGCCGCCAAGGGCGCCAAAATCGCGGCCGCGATACCAAACGCAAACATTATTAACCCCAATTGGCCCCGGTCGCGGTCATCGTTATCGCGGCCACCCCAAAAACTGATCCGCAAAAAAAGGTCCGAAATTATCGCCACCACGCCCGCCAAAATCACCACCATGGTTTGCAAAAGCATATCCTTGTTGCCGATGTGGCTTAATTCATGCGCGATCACGCCTTCAAGCTCGGATTTATCGAGCCGTTCCAGCAAGCCGCGGGTCACCGCCACCACTGCGTGGTTTTTGTCGCGCCCGGTCGCAAACGCGTTAGGCTGGGCTTCGTTGGTAATATAAATCTTGGGCAGCGGCAAACCGGCGGCAATCGTCAGATTTTCCACCAGGCGGTACAATTCGGGATTGTCGCGTTTTTCAATGGGTTTGGCGCCGGCCATCGCCAGCACGATCTTATCCGAAAACCAATAGGAAAAAACGCTCTGGAAAACCGCGAGCGCCACCGCGATATACAAAAATCCGGTATCTCCCAGCGCGTATGACAAGAGCCATCCCAATCCGATGATGAAGATGAAAAAGAATGTTAACAGCAGCCAGGTTTTGCGGATATTTTCCGCCGCGCGGGTATATAGAGTTGCCATGCAAATAATTTTCAATTATCAATTTTCAGTTTTCATTGAATTTTCAATTTAACAATGATTCAAACAAAACGGAACGCATTTGTTTGAACCATTGAGAACTGATAAATCATTGAAAATTGCAAACTAAAAAATGAAAACCCTTTTAATACGACGCCACGCCGTTTTTTAGGCGGCGCGGAGTTAAGAAAAAACCGGATTGAAGATATTATTTCTGCTCGAAGCTGACTTTCGGAACCGCGCGCTCGGCTTCTTCGGCGATCTCGAACAATGCCATCTGTTTGAACTTGAAAATCGAGGCCACAATGTTTGACGGAAAGCTTTCGATGGCGATATTGAAGTCGCGGACATTGCCGTTGTAAAACCGGCGGGCCGCCTGGATCTTATCCTCGGTATCGGTCAGTTCCCGCTGGAGCTCTATGAAATTGGCGGATGCCTTCAAGTCGGGATAGCTTTCCGCCACCGCGAACAGGCTTTTCAAAGTTTGCGACAGCGCGTTTTCCTTGGCAATCTTGTCTTCGGGAGTGGTCGCGCCCATCGCAGCCGCGCGCGCCTCGGTAACTTTCTGGAATACCCCGCTCTCGTGTTCCGCGTAACCCTTGACGGCTTCCATCAAATTCGGGATCAGGTCGTACCGCCGTTTCAACTGGACATCAATATCCGCCCAAGCTTCCTTGGTGCGGTTTTTTAACGCCACCAAAGAGTTATAGTTGCTGATCAGCCACACAAAAAAGATTATCGCGACAACTAAAATAACGATTGTTACAATATCCATGATTTTAGGTTATTAGTGCTTTTGTAGTTCTATTTTATGCCAATACCGGGAAAAATCAAGACCTTACCTCAATTCGTCGAAGGCAAACCTCATTGACACCGGCCGGTTCGGTATGTTGTGCTTCGAAGTTTTCGGCTCCAGTAATTTTCCGGACAAACCCGCGGATAATACTTCTTCTTTGGTTATCTTTTCGCCATCCCGCCAGCAATCAACGGTGATCGCGGCATCGTTCTTATAATCCACCAAACAAACCGGGCACAAACGCAAACCCAGTTTTTTAAGGATGTTGAACCGGTGATGGCCGTCCAGAATAACCATTGTATCGCGGTCGACAATGACCGGATCGCTGATGAACCCGTCATCTTCCATCTCGCCCATCAGCTTCGCCAGATGGCAGCCAATGATCATTTCGTGCTGTTTGAGCAATGCCAGCCCGACTTTTTTTATTTCGTAATTGCGCATCGTAAAAATTATATTTCCAAAATGTGTCTTGATGCTGCAGAACATAAAACCTGAAAATCGATCAAAGAAGTGCTTTCTTTGGAACCCCGAAATTTGCAGCCCACAGGCTCGCCTTGGGAAGTTACAGATTTTAAACGCAAAAGCCTCTTTTAGGAAAAGAGGCTTTTAAGATTTTAATAAATTATTTTTACAAATCAAACCAAGCCGCTTTTCCAAAAGAGGTTTTGCGCGCAACACAACAACAGTTTAAAGCGATTTTTTCCATATAATCAAACATTTTAGCGCAAAACCCGCCCCGCCGTCAACTGCTTTCTATATCATAAAAGCTCCCTCGCGGGAGCCTTTATTTTGCTTTTCGTATTTAGCTAACGGCTGATGGTCAAAGGTTAACGGTTTAATAATCCCCCATTCCCATGCCGCCGCCCATGCCTCCCATTCCGCCCGGCATGCCGCCGCCGGAATTGCAAGAGCAGCCTTCCTTCTTGGGCTTTTCGATCACCATCGCTTCAGTGGTCAGCAAGATGGATGCCGCGCTCGCCGCGTTCTGGATGGTCGCGCGCACCACTTTCGTGGGATCAACCACTCCGGCCGCCAGCAAATCTTCATATGCCATCGTGGCCGCGTTAAATCCCACCGCGCCATTGCTCTGGCGGATCTTTTCGATCACCACCGCGCCCTCCACGCCGGAATTCTGCGCGATCTGGCGGATCGGTTCTTCGAGCGCCCGGCGCAAAATATTGATGCCGATCATTTCCTCGCCATCAACCTGCACCTTGTCCAAAGCCTTGATGCAATTCAACAACGCCACGCCGCCTCCGGGAACAATCCCTTCCTCAACCGCCGCGCGCGTCGCGTTCAACGCGTCTTCGGTCTTGTGCTGGCGGGCTTTTTGCTCAACTTCAGTGGCCGCGCCCACTTTGATCACCGCCACGCCGCCGGCCAGTTTGGCCAAACGTTCCTGCAGTTTTTCTTTGTCAAAATCCGATTCGGTCTTGGAAATTTCGTTCTTGATCTGCTTGATGCGGTTGTCAATCATATCCTTGTCGCCCTTGCCTTCGACAATCACGGTTTTATCTTTCGAAGACACCACGCGGCGCGCGGAACCCAAATCTTTCAAAGTTATATTCTCCAATTTCATTCCCAATTGCTCGGAAACCACGGTCGCGCCGGTAACCGCCGCGATATCGGCCAGCATTTCTTTCTTGCGATCGCCAAATCCCGGCGCCTTCACCGCCAGCGCGTTGAATATGCCGCGCAGCTTGTTAACCACCAAGGTCGCCAGCGCGTCTCCCTCGATGTCATCGGCAATAATCACCAGTTCCTTCTTGCCGCTCTGGATCACTTTTTCCAGGATCGGCAGAAGTTCGGGCAATGAAGTTATTTTCTTTTCCGTAACCAGTATATAAGGGTCTTCAAGCGAACTTTCCATTCTTTCAGGATTGGTTACCATATAAGGAGACGAATAGCCCCGGTCGAATTGCAAACCTTTGACAATCTCTTTTTTAATGTCCAAGCTCTTGGATTCTTCGATCGTCACCACGCCGTCCTTGCCGACTTCCTGCATTACTTCGGCGATCAAATTACCCAGATCTTCGCTTTCCGCGGAGATCGTGGCCACCTGCGCCATCTCCTCTTTCTTGGAAATCGGCTTGGACATTTCCTTCAAATGCGCCACCACCGCGGTAACGCCTTTGTCGATGCCGCGTTTGATCGCCAGAGGATTCGCCCCGGCGGTCACATTCTTCAAGCCTTCGGAAATGAGCGCCTGCGCCAAAACGCAAGCCGTGGTCGTGCCGTCGCCGGCCATATCATTGGTTTTTTCCGATGCCTCTTTGACAATCTGCGCGCCGAGATTCTCGGCCTTGTCTTCCAATTCGATCTCCTTGGCGATGGAAACGCCGTCATTGGTGATCACCGGCGAGCCGTATGATTTATCCAAAATAACGTTGCGGCCTTTCGGGCCCAAGGTCACTTTCACCGCGTTTGCCAGTTTGTCGGCGCCCGCCTTCAATTTCCTGCGCGCCGCTTCCGAATAAATAATTTCTTTTGCCACAATAGTTAATGTAAAATTGAAAAATCAAAATGGAAAATGACAATGTAAAGTTTAAAATTATCGAATTTCAAATTTTACATTTTTAATTGTCATTTTGATCTTTGATATTTACATTTTTAATTTTCTTCTATTACCGCCAGGATATCGTCTTCCTTGGCGATCAGGTATTCCTTGCCATCGACTTTGATCTCGTTGGGGCCGTACTTTGAAAACAGCACCTTCTGGCCCACTTGTATCGAAACCGGGATAATCTCACCTTTTTTGTTCTTTTTTCCCGGACCGACGGCAATCACTTTGCCCTGTTCGGGCCGCTCCTTGTTCGCGCTCTCGGGCAACAAGATGCCTGACTTTGTTTTCTCTTCACCTTTGACGGACTCTAACAATATATTATCGGCACATGGCTGTATTTTCATAGTCGCTAATGTAAAATTGAAAAATCAAAATGGAAAATGACAATGTAAAGTTTAAAATTAGAATTTAAAATTTTTACATTTTTATCTGTCATTTTGATCTTTGATATTTACATTTTTAATTTGTATTCTTAAATTATCAATCACGACCCTCGACTGATAATCCGTACTCTCTATTTATAATTTCGGCTAATGTTTGTCAAATTCAACCTTGCTCCACGGCACCGTAAAAAAATAAGACCACCTTCGCTTACCGTTCAATTCAATATTTTTCCGGTAAACAGTATGGCCGCGGATGGGTCCATATATAGTAGATCAAACCCGCTCCCAAGATTAATAAAATGAGCACCAAGACGATCAATGATGATTCTTCCACTTTTTCACCTCCTGCCAAAAATATCCGTGTTTTTTATATTTCAACAAATTCATCGTCTTGTCAAAATTTTGGTTGCCAAATCGTCTTGGTTTGATAGAATGGAACAATAAGGTTTGTAGTAACAATCAGATAATGCTGGCTAAGCTCATCGCATTTACAATAGGTAGCGGAGCGGCGCTTTTTTTTGCCGCGCGTATCGTTCCGGGCGTGGAATATTCCGGTTCCTGGGAAGTTTTGGCGATTGCCGGTTTTGCCATCGCGCTGTTGAATCTGACGATCGCGCCGATACTGAAAATCCTTTCTTTGCCGCTTAGAATCTTGACTTTTAATCTATTTAGCTTAGTAATAGATATGGCGATGGTCTGGGTGGCGGATCTGCTGATTCCCGAATTAAACATTATCGGGCTTACCCCGCTTTTCTTGACCACGATCGCAATAATGGCATTAAACTATCTCCTATGGACAATAATATTATCCCCATCGTTCAAATCGTAATCTCGGCCGCCCTTATCGGGCTGGTTCTAATCCAACAGCGCGGCGGCGCGGGACTGGGATCGGCTTTCGGACAATCCGGCGGCGCCTACTCCACTCAGCGCGGCATCCAAAAAAAAATCTTCCGGATCACTTTGGCGCTAAGCGTCGTTTTCATCGGTCTGGCAATCTATAACCTTTTCCAGAAATAATTTTCAATTTCCAATGTTTCAATTTCCAATGTTTCAATGAACCAAACTGAATGCGATACATTTTTGTTTGAAAATTGAAAATTAAAAATTGAAAATTGCGAAGCGACCTCATGAAGTTCCCTTCATTGGCTCAATGGAAACATTTCTTTAAAATTCTCTCGCGCAAAGAAAAAATAGCGTTTTTTTCGTTGGTCGCGCTGTCATTTTTTTCGTTGGTCGCGCTGGTCGCAGCCCTTTACCGGAACCACACCGTCGAGGTAGCCGCGGACAACGGCTTCTATATCGAAGGCGCCATCAACGTCCCGCGCTTTTTGAATCCCGTTTATGCCGACTCCAACGGGACCGATCAGGATATCACCCAGCTGCTATTTTCCGGGCTGCTGGACTATGATGAAAACGGCCAAGTCACGGACGGACTGGCGGATTATAAAATCTCCGACGACGGCAAAACTTACGAATTTATATTGAAAAACGGCCTTTTTTGGTCGGACGGCGAACCGATTACTTCCGACGACGCAATTTACACTATTAAAATCATACAAGACCCGGCTTATAAAAGCCCGCTTCGCTCCCGCTGGATCGGCGTGGAAACCGAAAAAATTTCCGATATGGCGTTCCGGCTTAGATTAAACAACCCCTACGCGTCCTTTTTGGAAAACTGCACCCTTAAGATCATCCCCAAACATTCATGGCAAAATCTTTCTGCGGAAAGTTTTCCGTTATCGCCGCTCAATCTCGATCCGATCGTTTCGGGCCCTTACAAAGTAATGCGAAAAACCCTCGCGGAAAGCGGGGCGATCGAGTCCATTGATCTGGAAAGGAATCCAAAATACATCGGGAAAAAAACCAATCTGGCGCGGATTTCCTTCGCTTTCTTTTCCAACTATAGCGACCTGGCAACCGCGTTCAAGCGGGGGCAGATACAAGGATTCGTGTCCTCCCCCAATACGGACAAGAACAGCTTTTCGAAAACCGATATCCACACCTATTCGCTTCCGCGTTATTACGCAATCTTCTTCAATGCGGAAAACAATAATGCTTTAAATGAGATTCCCGTGCGTGCCGCGCTTACCTATGCCACCAACAAACAGGAGATCCTGGACACCGCCCTTGGCGGCGCCGGAAAAATCGTAGAAACGCCGTTCACTTTTGATATTTATGGTATTGAAGCACCAACAACAACATACGACTACAACCCCGACAAAGCCGCACAAATATTGGATGATGCCGGCTATAAACTCGGCGAAGACGGGCTGCGCTCAAAAACCGTCAGCCGCCAGCACGCCTTCCAATTTACAAAAAATCTGGCCAAGGGATCGACTCTTACCGCTGACGTGAAAGAACTGCAAAAATGCCTTAGCCGCGAAATTATGCCAGGCCTTGATATCAACGGCAGCTTCGGCGATAAAACCGTCGAAGCGGTAAAACTTTTCCAAGAAAAATACCGCAAAGATATTCTTGATCCTCAAAACCTCACCGAACCAAGCGGCGATGTGAAACTCGGTACCCGGGAAAAATTAAATTCGGTATGTTTTCCTTCCGGAAACACCACCACTCCGCTTACAGCCACTTTGACAATCGCCAACCAAATTCCGTTTACCGCGGTCGCGGAAACCATCAAGACCCAATGGGCAAAAATTGGTATCAGTGTAAACATAAATGCCGTAGAAACTTCCTCGCTTGAACGCGACGTGGTCAAGCCGCGTTCCTATGAAGCGCTGCTTTTCGGCCAGGCCCTGGAAATGATCCCCGACCCGTACCCGTTCTGGCATTCGACCCAAAAAGTCGACCCTGGATTGAACTTCTCGCTTTACGAAAACAAAGATGCCGATAAATTATTGGAAGAGATTCGCACAAGCTCGAACCAAAATTTGCGCAATAAGGATTTGGCTTCCCTGCAAGAGCTGATCGCCAAAGACGCCCCGGCAATATTCCTTTACAACCCGGACTACATCTATATCGTGTCAAAGGAAGTAAAAGGCATCGCGACCGGAACGATCACCGAGCCAAGCCGCCGCTTCGCGGATATCGCCGGCTGGTACACGGCCACGAAACGGATTTGGATCCGCTAGGATCGCAAATCCAGAAAATTAAAACTCAAAGCAAAAGTACAAATTCGTTTTTCCCGCTTTAAACTTTTCGCTTTGCGTTTTGCGCTTCCGAAGTTGCAATGATTTTTGAAATGTGTTATTATATTATTAACATAATCTTTGAGGCCGGAACTTCGCGGTCCCAAACCAACGATCTCTAAGCAAAATTTCCTTTCCCAGGAAAATGTTTAGTTGCACAAAAAAATAGAATTCAGAATATGGAAAAACAAAATCTCCAAGGCAGCGACATCAAGAAAGTGGTCATTCCGGCCGCAGGATGGGGAACAAGATTTTTGCCCGCGACCAAAGCGATGCCCAAAGAAATGCTTCCGATCATCGACAAGCCGGTGATCCAGTATGTCGTCGAAGAAGCGGTCGCTTCCGGCATCGAAGATGTTATTCTCATCACCGGGTGGCATAAACGCGCCATCGAAGACCATTTCGACCGTTCCGGCGAACTGGAAAGATTTTTGGAATCGCAAGGAAAAACCAAGGCCCTGAAAACGATAAAAGATATCGCCGGCCTGGCCAACTTTTTATATATAAGACAAAAAAGCGATTACTACGGCAACGCGATGCCGGTATTGGCCGCCAAACCCGTGATCGGCAATGAACATTTCGCGGTCATGTGGGGCGACGAGTTCATTACCGCGAATCCTCCCCGCCTGCGGCAAATAATCGACGTTCATAAAAAATACGGCGGCGGAGTTATTTCAGGCGTCAGGATCGAATCCAAGGATGACGTTTCGCGCTACGGCATTGCCGATATGGACAAGGTTGAAAACGGCGTGTTCCGCATCAAAAAGATCGTGGAAAAACCGCTTCCCGAGGAAGCGCCTTCCAATTTGGCGACGCACGGGGCTTACATCCTCCCTCCGGAAACCTTCGGCATCATCGAAAACCTCAAACCTTCGAAAGGCGGAGAGATCTGGCTCGTGGACGCGATCAACCAATTGATAGCGAACGGTTATCCAATGTACGCCTGCGAAATACAAAACGGAAAGTATTACGATACGGGCAATAAAACCGAATACTTGAAAACTGTAATTGAGTTCGCGCTCAATCACCCGGACTATTCAGAAGATATAAGGGAGTATATAAAAAATTTAAAGTTAGATTAGTTTTATAAAACAAGATTTTTGCAGAAAGGTACGCCGCGGCACGTACAAATTGCTAACGCAATTTTACGCGCCAGCAACGTAAAAATTTTCTACAAAAATTTTGTACGTTGCGGGCATGGCGGAATTGGCAGACGCGCACGGTTCAGGGCCGTGTGAGTAACATCATGGAGGTTCAACCCCTCCTGCCCGCACAACACTAAGCGCTGTGCAAAGGACGCTAAGCGTCCCGCCGCAACATTCGGTATTATTGACGCCAAGCGTCCCAAAATACCGGCTCTCACAAAGAACTTAGTATAATTAACAAGTAAAGATAAGCTGTTTTTGCAAAACGCGATGCACTCATCGCGCCTGCGAAACGCCAACCTTTAACATAATTAAGAAGAAAATGAATTTTGGACAAAACCCCGCTAACGCGGAAAATCGCAAGAATGACCGGAAAAGTTTTTCCGGTTCAAGGAAACAGACGCAACAAATACCTCAACCGCCCAAGCCGGCGAGGCCTTTCGTGAAACAAACAAAGCTTCCGGCCGCATCTTTTGACGGCGCGCTGGAAATGATATTGGGCGGCGGAAACAACCAGCCCCGGGTAAACAAGCCCGAGGCCAAAATACCAACCCAAAACTTTGCGCCAAAACCACCCAAACCGGTTTTAGAACAAAGCAGGCGCCCGAATCGGAACCGGAACCGCAATCGCAACGACCGGCAACGGCATTTTGCGCCGCAAAGGCAGATCCAGCCGAATATCACGCAACCGGCCCAAACGCAAAGCATTGCCGATGGCGGCAAAAATTTGCGCGTGATCCCTCTGGGAGGCCTAGGCGAAGTCGGCCGTAACATGACCCTGCTTGAATACGAAAATTCCATTTTAATATTGGATATGGGGTTCCGCATGCCCGGCGAAGACATGCCCGGGATCGACTACATCATCCCGAATGCCGAGTACCTGAAAAACAAGATCAAAAATATCACCGGTGTCGTTTTCACGCACGGCCATTACGATCATATTGGCGCGGTTCCTTATATCATCGACAAAATCTGGCATCCCGGCTTGAGACTTATTGCCTCCCCGCTCACCAAAGCGATCATCATGAAGCGCCAGGACGATTTCCCGGGACAGCCCAAGCTTGATATCGAAGAAGCCGACGACGGAACAACTGTCGACCTCGGACCGTTCAAAGTTGAATTTTTCCGCCTGAACCACAATATCCCCGGTAACTTCGGCATCTTTATACAAACCCCGGTGGGCAATATTATCGACACTTCCGATTTCAAATTCGACTCAAGCCCCGTCAATGAAAAACCGACTGACTTCAAGCGCCTGCAGGATATTGGCAAACGCCGCATACTTTTGCTAATGTCGGACTCTACCGGCGCGGAGGAACCGGGACATTCGCTTTCGGAACAGGAAATTTTCGAAAACCTGGAAAAAATATTCCAGGAATCGAAAGGCCGGATAATCGCGGCCACTTTCGGCTCGCTTTTGAACCGCATCCAACAGTTGATCCATCTCTCGGAAAAATACGGCCGCAAGGTCGCGGTGGAAGGCTATTCAATGAAGAACAATGTTGAAGTGTGCCGTCAGCTAAAATACATAAAAGCCAACACCAATACCTTCATTCAGATTAGCGAAGTCGATAATTATCCCGAGAACCGCACCACCGTGATCTGCACCGGCGCCCAGGGCGAAGCCGATGCGGCCTTGATGAAAATCGTGAGCCGCGAACACCGTTTCCTGCGCTTTAAAAAAGGCGACACGGTAATCTTCTCTTCATCGGTCATCCCGGGGAATGAACGGACCGTGCAAAATTTAAAAGACGATATTTTGCGCCAAGGCGTGAAAGTATATCATTACAAAATGATGGATATCCATGCCGGCGGCCACGCCCAGCAGGAAGAGCTGATGGAAATGATGCGCATCATGCGGCCAAAATTCTTCATGCCCATCCACGGCCAATACTCGATGCTGGTTGCCAACGCCGACCTTGCCCGCAGCGTGGGAATACCCGACGCCAATATCATTGTTGCCGAAAACGGCAATATCGTAACAGTAAATGCCAAGCAAATCATTCTTGAAAAAGAAAAGGCCAGCTCATCTTACGTGATGGTGGACGGGCTCGGCGTGGGCGATATCGGCGAGATCGTACTGCGCGACCGCCAGGCGCTCGCGCACGACGGGATGTTCGTGGTCGTCACGGTCATCGACCGCCTCACCGGCAAGGTGAAGGGGTCGCCGGACATCATTTCGCGCGGCTTCGTTTATCTGCGCGAATCGAAAGACCTGCTTAAGGAAACCCGCAACAAGACCATCGAGATCATCGACAAGGCCACTTCAAGCAACGGCGCGGTAAACTGGAGCTACGTTAAAGACGAGATACGCAACAAAATCGGCGATTTCCTGTTCACGAGAACAGAACGCCGGCCAATGATATTGCCGGTCGTGATTGAAGTATAAAAACCAAATTTTCAATTTACAATTTTCAATTTACAATCAATTTTCAATGAACCAATTTTCAAACGAATACATTGTATTCCGTTTGGTTCATTAAAACATTGGAATATTCATTGAAAATTGGATTTTGAAAATTGAAAATTATTATGCGTATATTCAGCGGGATAAGACCAACTGGAGATATTCATCTCGGTAACTATCTGGGCGCGATAAAGCAATGGATCGATCTGCAGGACCAGGCGGAATCGATATTTTGCGTGGTTGATATGCACGCGATCACCACTCCATTCGACCCCAAAAAAATGCAGGGCCAGATATTCGAACTGGCCATCGACTACTTGGCGGTCGGGCTCGACCCGGACAAATGCGTTTTGTTCATCCAATCGCATGTCAAAGAACATTGCGAGCTGGCTTGGTTATTGGGTACCGTCACACCCATGGGCGAATTGAAACGGATGACGCAATTCAAAGACAAATCCAAACAACACCCGGAATACGTCAACGCCGGACTGTTCAATTACCCCATGCTGATGGCCGCCGACATTTTGCTTTATAAGACCGACGGCGTGCCGATCGGCAAGGACCAGGAACAGCACGTGGAATTGACGCGCGCCGTCTGCCGCTATTTCAACAACCAGTTCGGGCCGGTATTGAAGGAACCCAAGTCCCTCATCCCGGAAACCGGCGCCAAGATCATGTCCTTAACCGAACCGGAAAAGAAAATGTCCAAAACCGGCAACCCCAAGGGTTGCATCGGATTGTTCGAAGAACCCGAATCGATCAGGAAAAAAATAATGAGCGCGGTCACCGATACCGAAAAATCGATCAAATTCGACACGAAGAAAAAACCCGGCATCTCCAATCTGCTGGCGATCAACTCGCTCATATTGGATAAACCGGTCGCCCAACTGGAACTTGATTTCAAAGGCAAAAGCTACGCCGACTTTAAAAAATCAACCGCCGAAGCGTTGATCGATTACCTGGAACCGTTGCGCCGCAAGCGCAAAGAGCTGCTAACGCGCGAAATTTACGTCAACGACATCCTGAAAAAGGGCGCGGCCAAAGCCCAAACCATCGCCAACGAAACCATGCGCGACGTAAAAAAAGCCATGGGACTGATAGCGTAAAATGTAAAGCGAAAAGTTAAAAGTGGGAATACAAAACAAAAAAACCGATTTACCGGTTTTTTTGTTTTGTCATTGTTCGATTTCCTCGATCATTTTTCTTATTCGCCTTATTGCTTACGACACATCGTCTTTATAAATTTTATCGGCATGATAGCTCGTTTTCCCGCGTTTTGCCTTGATTCCCTCACTAAGACCAATTCCGTCTTTGCCGAGACCCCAAAACGCACCGGATAAGTATTGCGTTTGCCAGCCGTCAAATAACGCCGCGATATCACCCAATAGAACATAACCCTCGCCGTCAACTTCAAATCGCCTTCCTTCAATTTTAATAGATTCTTTTTTCCGAATTTTCCAAATTTAATTCTTTCATGATATTTTTAATGGTTTTTATAACCTAAATTTTTACAATCATTGGCGCCGATACTTCAATTTACAGGGATTAACCGCTGCTAAACATACAGGGGTTGAACCCCTGTATTATCGACTCACCCAAGCATTAACATATTTTCGAATCATTTCTTGGTTCCCAAAAATTTTTAACAAACAATCCCTGTCTGTAACCGAAGGAAAATTTTTCTTTCCGATATAATCCATATAACTTGACCAACGATAATTTTCCAAAAAACTAATTGCCGCCTTTGAATCGCGAACACCCATCTCTTTCCAACCCGGCTCAATAATTGAGACTGGATTTGTGTGTATGTAAGTAAAAACAGTTTTTAAATATTCCTCACCATCAATATGCGTTGCTATAAATCTGCCTTGAAACAAATGACCGCATCTTTTATGCTTATTGTTAAAATAAACAGTATATCCCGAATTGAATTTTTGCATAAAAATACTAACCCCGTCCAATTTTAATTGCCGCAGAAGTAAATGAATATGATTCGGCATAAAAACAAATGCTAAAATTTCAACCAATTTATCCCTTTTATCGGTTTGCACTTGCTCAATCATTTTTATCATTACCTGCTGTTTCCATTTTTCCCTTTCTTTCCTTTTTTCTCGTATAGTCACCGGCTCCACGGTATTAAATTCATACAATGAAAAGATTCCGCGCCAATCATCATTTTCATCAACAAAAATTGCCCTCCCGTCAACGCCGCGAATCATGATATGATATATTTCATTTTCAACAAATTGCGGTTTTTTACTCGGCATACAATAATTTTATAAAAAAATCTCCCGGGTTCAGGTTCAACCCTTGTAAGTTTTCATCCATTCGATTTTATCGCCCCAGCTGTCCCAAATTTCACCATAGCCTTCCTTACGGGTTAAATTTTCTATTTCTTTTAAAAGATTTTGCTGGGTTTTGATATTGGCATTTTCAAGAATTACCAACAAGCATTTTGTGAATTCGCCTCCCGGCATATTTAATTTATTTAACGGGTAATTTTTTAATTCCCATTCATAATACTTGTAATAAGGCCGCAATCGCCCATGGATTGCAAAAACAGTATTCAATAATGACAATATCGACTCTGATGCTTCCAATCTTGCGCCGGTAACCTGTCCGTCTCGAAAACATTTTAATGATCGATAAACCTCGTTGATATAATAATCAAGCGCTTCGCTGATGAATTGTTTTTTAGCGTTTTCCGGTATTATTGATTTTTCCTTAAAAAGGTTTTGGATTTCTCCGGTTTTATCGACTAATGGCGGTTTTATGGCAGCATAACCGTATCTTTGCCAAGCCGTATCGCTTCCCCAAACGGCGGATTTCTTAAATTCATCTAAAACCATCACCTTGAGTTCAATTTCCTTGTTGCTATTTTTTTGATAACGCTCCTTATACTCATTTAAAACATCGCCCTTAACGATCATAGTACAATCATAATCCGATTGATCGTGCTCAAAAATACCCTTGCCGCGCGATCCATCGAGCCAAAAAGCAAGGATATTTTTGTCATTTCTGGCATCTTCTAAAATATTGTTGAAAATTTTTGATGTTTCATCTCGCATATGATTAATGCCTATTTAAGCTTACAGGGGTTGAACCCCTGTAAGCTTGGTCTATGGTTGCTGCAATCCAAGGGTTTGATAATCTTTATCCGATACGGGAATGCCGCATTCTTCGAAGATCGGCATCGCCTTTTCCTCGATCTCGCGCAAGGCTTCGGGGGTATCGCCTTCGAATTTGCATTTGATGACCGGCGCGGTGTTCGAACAGCGCGCCAGCGCCCATCCGTGCTCGAAATTGATGCGCGCGCCGTCAACATCGATGAAGTCGTAATTATTCTCCCGCAGATATTTCTGCAGGTTGGCGACCACGCCGAATTTAACATCGTCGGCGCAATTCACGTTCAATTCCGGGCTGACAAAATAGCGGGGCAAAGAATCGACATAGGCGGCAAAATCCGCTTTTTCTGCCGCCACTTGCGCCAATTTAATAGAGGCGAAAACCGCATCATCCACCAAATAGTAGTCTTGGGGGAACGCGTAATGGAAAGTGATCTCGCCGCCGAAAACCGCGTTGAATTTCTTGACGTTATCGCGGATGGCATTGTGATGCGAAACGGAAAACATCGTGGTCGCGCCCATACGCTTCATGTCATCGATGAACGCCTTGGAAGCGCGCATGCAATGCACCACCAAACCGTTTTTTTGCGCCACGGCCTGCCGCGCCAAAACCAATAAAGTATCGTCGCCATTGGCCGCCCGGCCCCGGTTATCGATAATACCGACGCGGTCGCCGTCCGTATCGTAAATGAAACCCATATCCGCGCCGGTTTCCAAAACTCTTTTTTCCAAATCCTTACGGTTCGCCTCAACGTAAGGGTCGGGTAAATGATGCGGGAACGTCCCGTCAAAATCGCCGTACATCGTTTCAACCTGGCAGCCAAGCCGTTTGAAAACTTTTTCCGGCAAGTAACCGCAGGCGCCATTGCCTGTGTCCAGAATTATTTTCAGTGGCCGGCCGATATTTATTCTGGAAGCAATATGATCGATGTAATCCTGGGATGGATCCAAGTTAGTCACTTTTCCCGTAACCGCGCCGGTTTCCCTGGCCGCCTCAAGTTCTTGCGCCCGCCGCCTTAATCCCTGCAATGATTCGCCCATCAATTCTTCACTGGGAACATCCGCGGTTTTACGCGCGTGGTATGTAAGCCCGTTATGATGGGACGGATTATGCGATCCGGAGATCATCAAGCCGCCGTCATAACCGTAATGAAAAATGGAAAAATACCACAACGGATCAGGAGCAATGCCAAGATCGATCACCTCCATTCCCGCCTCAAGCATGGCTTTCCGGGCCGCGTCCGCCAACATCGGCGAGCTCGGCCGCGGATCACGGGCAAGGACGACTTTTTTCATGTGCGGGTATAATTCGCAAAAAGCCTTGGTGGTATAATATACCGCGTTTTCGTTAAGCTCATCCGGGTATGTGCCCCGGATATCGTAGCCGCGGAAAATATTGTTTTTTATCGCCATATAGAAAGTTAAAAGCTAAAAGCGTAAAACAAAACGCAAATCGCATTTTTACTTTACGCTTTTCGCTTTGTACTTTACGTTAATTTATAATTACAATATCAATAATAACACGCTTCGCCAAGGTTGACGAATAACAAATTTGTTGCTAATATAGCGGTACATTGGCCATCTCCGGCGCAACAAAAAACCGCCGGACCCATTAACAGATGGTCAGAATATACACATGATGAAGCATTACGAATATACGTATCTGACGCGCCAGGATATGGCCGAGGATATCGCCAAGAATCTCCAGGACAAGCTGGTCGCGTTGATAACCGCCAAAAGCGGCACAATCACCAACCTGCCCAAAGCCTACAAAAAGAGGCTTGCGTACCGGATAATGAAACAGGATGGCGCTTATGTTAATACGGTCTTGTTCCAAATGGAACCGGCGCCATTGGAGGAATTTAAGAAAGAAACCTCCATTATAACTGAGATCATGCGGGGATTGATAATATCCTACGATCCGGAGAAGCTGAAGAGGGAAATCCGGCCGGAGCGCGGCGAAGGAACAAGAACCGAAGACATAACCGCCGCCGAAACGGAAAAACCAACCGCTGTCGACGCTAAGCCCGAACCGGTAAAAACACCCGAAATCAAAGCTGAAGAGAAGCCCGAAGTGAAAGAAGAAAAAATCGAGGAAAAGGAAGAAAAGAAAGAAGAAAAACCGGTTGCCGAAGCTCCGAAGGAAGAAGCTAAGGCCGTTGCCAAACCCAAACGGAAGACCAAGGTCAAAGCCGAATTGCGCGACATCGAACAGAAACTCGATGAAATCCTCAAGTAAGCGAAAAGCAAAAAGTTTAAAGTAAAATGAAGAGCTTAAATTGCGGATTTTTACTTTATGCCTTACGCTTTACACTTCCAGATGAATCTAAACAAAGTATTCTTGATCGGAAGGTTAACGCGCGATCCCGAGATCCGTGTCATGCCAAGCGGCCAGCAAGTGGCGAATTTCGGACTGGCGACCGACAGTTTTTATACTGATAAAAACACCAACCAGCGCCAGCAAAAAACCGAATTCCACAATATCGTATTGTTCGGAAGGCTGGCGGAAATCGCTTCGCAATACCTTAAAAAAGGTTCCCTGGCGATGTTCGAAGGCCGCATCCAGACCCGCGATTGGCAGGATGCCACCGGAACGAAACGCTACCGCACCGAAATAGTCGCCGACAGCATGCAATTGGGTCCGCGGAGCGGCGAATCACCCGCCTCCGCCAAAGGCTACGGCGAGGCGAAACCAGGCAATACCCCGAAATCGACAAAAAGTTCCAACGAGGCAAAAGGAAATGCCAACAAGGAACCCGAGCAGGAACCCGACATTCCGATCATTGATGAAAGCGACGACATCGACGTCAAAAACATCCCCTTCTAATTAAAATTCAAAATTTACAATTATCAATGATCAATTTTCATTGGATTTTCAATGATTCAATGAACCAAACCAATGCAATGCATTTGTTTGAAAATTGAAAATTGAAAATTGAAAATTACGAAGCGCACTCATATGGCTTGCTATTTTTGCCAAAGAAACATCCAAGAAGTAAATTTCAAAGAAACCGAGATCTTGCAGCATTTCACTTCCGGAATGGGAAAGATAAAACCCAAAAAGAAAACCGGGGTTTGCGCCACGCACCAGCGGATGGTTGCGCAAAACGTGAAACGCGCCCGCTTCCTAGCCCTGCTCCCGTAGCATTCCAAGCACGCGACAACTTCCTCCCCGGACTCCGGCAACACCTCCACCCGGGGTTTTTGGGTTTCATCAAAAATATATTTTAAGCGGTATTCCGCCCGACGCGGCCTGAAACCGCGCTGAAGGGTACTTCCGCATTGCCTAAGGCGGCCAAAGGATGTTTCCTTGAAACATATTCATGCTTTCGGAGTACCTTCCGACAAAAATAATTTTTCGGCGGGAACGGAATTGATATTCCGT